>OGQT01000833.1_pt1 | contig 26338 bp, 20 predicted proteins | sample 1553261 | NCBI WGS metagenome assembly OGQT01 (sample SAMEA2579992, study PRJEB22360) | human gut metagenome | biome: human gut; feature: human-associated habitat; material: faeces | place: Denmark | collected 2008/2010
CAGGCCGCAGACTTCGTACAGAGTAAGGGCGGGCTCGATATGAAGATTACCGCCGAAGGCCGCAACCTTTCGGGCGGACAGCGTCAGCGCCTTTCCATTGCCCGCGCACTTGTGGGTAATCCCGAGATCCTCATTCTGGACGACTCCGCTTCCGCGCTCGACTATGTGACCGAAAAGGCACTGCGCGGCGCGCTTTCCGCACTGCCGAATAAGCCGACTGTGTTCATCGTCTCGCAGCGCACATCTTCGCTGCGGCACGCGGATAAGATTCTCGTCTTAGACAACGGCGCGCTTGTCGGCTGCGGCACACACGATGCGCTCCTTGCAAACTGCTCCGTGTACCGCGAGATCTATGACTCTCAGTTTGGCGGAAAGGAGGCAGCTGCGAAATGAGCAAGATAAATAACAAAAACAGTACCATTAAACGTGTTCTTTTGCAAATCCGTCCGTATCTGCCGACCATCATTTTGCTGCTTGCACTTGCCGTAGTCAGCGTGCTGTGCTCGCTGTACATCCCGGTGCTCGTCGGCGACGCCATCGATGCCATCATCGGCAAGGAACAGGTCAACTTTGCCGTTATCCTGCCGAAGCTCTTCACCTGCGCGGTGCTCATCGGCTGCGCGGCGCTCGCCCAGTGGCTGATGAATGTCTGCGGCAACAAGGTCACGTACAACACCATCCGCGATATGCGCGAGGCAGCCTTTAAAAAAATTCACCGTCTGCCGTTTTCTTACCTCGACGCACACGAAACCGGCGACATCGTTTCCCGCATCATTGCCGATGTTGACCAGTTTGCAGACGGCCTTTTGATGGGCTTCTCACAGCTGTTTACCGGCGTTGTGACGATCATCGGCACCATCGGCTTCATGCTTTCCGTCAACGTTTGGACAACGCTTGTCGTGGTGCTTGTCACGCCGCTTTCCATTTTGGTGGCGCGCTTCATCGCAAAGAAAACGTTCGCCATGTTCCGCTTACAGTCCGAAACACGCGGCCGCCAGACGGCATTCATCAATGAGATGATCACGAACCAAAAGGTCGTGCGCGCATACGGACACGAAGACGAGAACATGGAGAAATTCGACACTATCAACGAAGAGCTGCGCCGCCACACATTAAAGGCGACATTCTTCTCCTCCATCACAAACCCCGCCACGCGCTTTGTAAACTCCGTTGTGTACGCGGCGGTCGCGCTCATCGGCGCTTTTCTGGCCGTGACCGGACAGGGCTTCACCATTGGTATGCTCTCCTGCTTTTTGAGCTACGCAAATCAGTACACGAAGCCGTTTAACGAGATTTCCGGCGTTATCACCGAGCTTCAGAACGCGCTCGCCTGCGCAGACCGCCTGCTTGAATTCCTCGACAGCGAAGAAATGTCTGCCGACCCCGAACTGCTGCCGGAGCACAGCGAGACCGCAAAAGGACAGGTCACGTTCGATAACGTTTGCTTCTCCTATACAAAAGACCGCCCGCTCATCCGCAATTTCAGCTTGGATGTACCGGCAGGCTGCCGCGTCGCCATTGTAGGCCCGACGGGCTGCGGCAAAACGACGATGATCAATCTTCTCATGCGCTTCTACGACCCGGACAGCGGCAGCATCAGCGTGGACGGCACGAATACGCAGACGATCCCGCGCCGCGCACTGCGCCGTAACTTCGGCATGGTCCTGCAGGAAACATGGCTGAAAACCGGCACTGTGCTCGATAACATCCGCATGGGCCGCCCGGACGCTCCCGAAGAAGACGTTATCGCCGCCGCAAAGGCCGCGCACGCACATAGTTTTATTGAGCAGCTGCCGAACGGCTACTATACGCAGATTGGCGAAGACGGCGGCAGCCTTTCCGCCGGACAGAAACAGCTTTTGTGCATCTCGCGCATCATGCTGACGCTGCCTCCTATGCTGATTCTGGACGAAGCAACGTCTTCCATCGATACACGTACCGAGCTGCGCATTCAGCGCGCGTTTGCCAAGCTGATGCGCGGACGCACCTCGTTCGTCGTCGCACACCGCCTATCGACCATCAAGGAATCTGATGTTATCCTCGTCATGCGCGACGGCAACATCGTAGAGCAGGGCGACCACGAATCCCTGCTTGCGAAAAACGGCTTCTACGCCGAGCTGTACCGCAGCCAGTTTACGGATGAGGAACAGCCGGTGGGTTAACGCACAAAAATGCAGCCTTCTCTATTCGAGAGAGCTGCATTTTTTATTTTCTGCCATACCGCACAAAGCTGCGTTTTGCACTTTGTGCGGTATTTTTTGAATATCAATATAGTGGAAGTTTTAGTCAATGCGTTTGAGGAAATCAAACGGCAAAACGATTATGATAAAGATATAGGCGAACCTTGCCCGGACTGCGCATGCGCAAACTGCGTGCGGAACGCCTTCGGTGCACAGCCGTAGCGCTCTGTAAATAAGCGGTAAAACCGGCTTAAGCTGTTAAAGCCGCATGCACCGCAGATTTCAATGACGGGCATGTCCCCCTGCAAAAGCAGCTGCGCCGCCAAAGACAATCGCTTGCCGTTGATGTACTCCGTCGGTGTCATGCCGATGTAGCGGCGAAACGACCGCGTAAGGTGCTCCTGCGACATATTTGCAAGCGCCAAAAGGCACGGAAGACCTGTGGTGTAATTTTCGCGCCGCTCCATTTTTTCAAGCAGCTCCGAAAACCACGCAGGCAAAATCGCTTCCGGTGCGGGTGCCGTAAGAAACAGCTGCACCAAATACGGAAACAGGCTTAAAATGTAGCGGCACGCCGTTTCGTTATCGGCAAAGCGGTTCGTGTTCAAAAGCTTTTCCTGCACATCCGTTAAGGTGTGGCCGGAAAGCACACAATGTAGCGGCAGCTCCGGCGTATCAAATATGGCGCAGTCAAGCTGCAAATAATCGCACAAGCGCTCAAATACCGTGCACGGGATACCGATATCGAGCAGCTCGAAATCCGCGTTGTTGAAAAAATCATAGCGGTGCACGTCCCTCGGGCGCATCAAAACGAACGAGCCCTCGGAAAGCAGCTGCGAGCGTCCATTTACGGCGTGGATGGCCCCGCCGCGCGAGACGAGAAACAGCTCGTAAAAATCATGCGTGTGAATTTTATACGTCGCCGGAACGCCGCACTGGTGCAGAACGCGCGCACCCTCACCGGTGTGCAGATTTTCTTCGGAAAAATGCAGAAGTTCAACATCGCTCATTTCGGCACCCCCTTTCTTCTGCTATTATAACGCGTCAAAAAAACGGAATCAAGAAATTTCAATTCTAACTTTGGGAGGATAACGGTATGTTCAAGACCGATGTTCAAAAACTGCGCAATGCGTTGGAATTCACGCGCGTTTACAAAGAGAACGCAAACGACATTTACCTGCGTGAAGCCGCCTGCATGGATTTTCAACTCCGTCATATCTTAGTGCCGATGGATGAAAACGACGGCATCGCGGGCCGCTATGAGCACGACTTTGTGGGCTTTTCCTCGCAGGTCGGCGGCACTTACACGTATTACTTTAACGAGCATGAATTTTTGAACGCATACATGGCTTGTAAGCAAAACGGTGAGATCACCGCTGCGGAGGACTACGCTTTGCAGGCTGTGCAAGCCTATTGGCACGAGGAAAACACCGCGCGCAAGGTTGAATTGGAATTTTCGAAGCGCTACGGCTATGTGCCGCCGAAAGCTTTTCCCGGTGCGGGCGTGGGCAACTGCGACTGCCGCGTGGCAGGTACAAACCTCGATTTTGAAAAGCTCATCTGCCTCGGCTTTGACGGGCTCGATCAGGAGATCGACCGCGCGGCGGAAGTGAACGGCGCGTCTTCGTTCTACACGGCTTTAAAGCTGTGGATTGAAAGCCTGCGCGGCGCATGCGAGCGTTACCGCGAACAGGCATTGGAGCTTGCCGAAAAAGCAGAGACCGAAGAAGCCAAAACGCGCTTTACAAAGCTTGCCGAAGCACTTTTAAACATTCAGCACAGCACACCGAAGACGTTCCTTGAGGGCGTGCAGCTGATGTGGATCTACGCTGTCAGCAGCGACATTATGAATTACAGCCGCATGGACGATTACCTTGGGCCGCTCTACGCTGCGGATATCGACGCGGGGCGCATCACGGAAGAAGAAGCCGTGCAGACCGTGCTGTATCTCTATAAGCACTTTAAAGAGATTAACAAGATCCATGACTGCCGCGTAATCATCGGCGGCGTAGGCAGAAAGCACCAGAAGGAAGCCGACCGCCTCGCCATCGTCATCATGGAAGCTTCCCGCCGCTTCCGCGAGACTGTGCCGCAGCTCACCCTGCGCTATTACAGCGACATGGACGAGACCGTTTTCCGCAAGGCGATGGACGTGAATGCGGAGGGCACCACGTTCCCGATTATTTACTCCGATGAGACGAATGTACCGGCTGTGGAAAAGGTTTTTGGCGTTTCGCATGAGGAAGCCGAGCAATATGTGCCGTTCGGCTGCGGCGAATACGTCATGGTCGGTTACAGCGTAGGCACACCGAACAACGGCATCAACGCGCTGAAAGCGCTGGAAATTGCGCTGCACAACGGCCTTGATTTCTACCAGAACGTTCCCTGCGGCGAAAAGACCGGCGACCCGGCGCAGTTTGATACCTTTGAAAAGCTGTATGACGCCGTGCTTGCACAGCTCAAGCCGACCATTGACCGCTTTGCTGTACACAAATACCTCAACTATAAAATTGCGGGCGAAAACGCGCCGTATCTGCACCTCAGCCTGCTTTTGAACGACTGCATCGCGCGCGGCAAGGCGACGTTTGAAGGCGGCGTGCGTTACCTGAATGCTTCCAGCGAAATGTTCGGCATCATCAGCTGTGCAGACAGCCTGACGGCCATTAAAACGCTCGTTTACGACGAGAAGAAGCTCACTTTGCCGGAGCTCATCGATGTGCTGGATCACGATTTTGAGGGGCACGACGATATTCGCCGCATGTGCCTTTCCGCACCGAAATACGGCAACGACGACGACACGGCTGACGACATTGCAACGCGCCTTTTCACCGATATTGCCGACCTTACCATGGCGGCAGGCAAAGCTGCGGGGCTTGACCACTACAATATTGTCAGCGTCAACAATTCCATGAGCGCAGAATGGGGCAACTTCTGTGCGGCGTCTGCCTGCGGCAGAAAGGCCGGCAGCCCCATGGCAAACGCCAACGGCGCTTCCATCGGCGCAGATAAGTGCGGCATTACGGCGCTGCTCAACTCCATGTCGAAGTTTGACAATACAAAGCACGTGGGTGTTATCAACAATGTGCGCTTTACAAAGGAGCTCTTCAAGGGCTCTATGGATAAAGTAGAAGCCGTCTTGAAGGCGTTTTACGACAACGACGGCGTGCAAACGAACCTGTGCGTCATCGGCAAGGATGACCTTGAAAACGCCATGGTGCACCCGGAAAACTACCAGAACCTCCTCGTGCGTATCGGCGGCTTCTCCGCGAGATTCGTCACGCTGAATCCTATTGTGCAGCGCGAGATTATTGAGCGTACGACCTACGGCGCGTAAGCGGAGGCCGATATGCGGGATCTTATTTTTGATATTCAACGTTTTTGCGTGTATGACGGGCCGGGCATTCGCACCACCGTGTTTTTCAAAGGATGCAACATGCACTGTGCGTGGTGCCACAATCCGGAAAGCTTTTCAACCGATGCCGAGCTCTTGTTTCGCCACGAAAAATGCACGTCCTGCGGGGCATGCACTGCGGTATGTCCGAACGGAGCGCATGAAATAAAAGCAGACGGCACACATGTTTTTGACCGTGCAAAATGCGCGGCGTGCGGCAAATGTGCCGAAGTATGTCCGAACGATGTCCTGGAGCTTTCCGGGCGCGAAATGACGGTGGAAGCCGTGATGAAGCAGATCGACAAGGACGCAAAATATTACCGCTCGTCAAAAGGCGGCGTCACCTTTTCGGGCGGCGAGGCTTCTTTGCACTTTGAACTCCTGAAAAAGCTGCTTATAGCCTGCCGCGAAAAAGGGTACCACACCGCGCTGGAGACAAACGGTTTGATCTCTGCCGCACATTTAAAAGAACTGATACCGCTCACCGATCTTTTTCTGTTCGATTTTAAGCACAGCGACCCCGATGCCCTCAAAAAATGGGCAGGCGCGCCGCTTGCGCCGATCCTCGAGTCCCTGGCAGCCCTTGAGGACGCGCATGCGCATGTGTGGTTGCGCTGCCCGGTCATTCCGGGCGTGAACGACACGGACGCGCACTTTGAGGCGATTTGTGCGCTTAAGCATCAATATACCTGTGTTGAAAAGGCCGAGATCATGGCATACCATGACATCGGCAAAACGAAATGGGACGCGCTGGGGATACCGTATTCGCTCGCCGCGCTGAAGACCGTTTCGCCGGAACAGAAACATATTTGGGAGACTAAAATAGCCGATTAGCGGCACTTTTGGGGATAAGAGAGGGAACGCTTCGTTCCCTCTCTTTGCTTTATCTCCCACATTTTTTCTAAACATTTGACAGATTTCCCGGAATATTGTATGCTATGGAAAACACCGCAAATTTTATCTGCGGGACCACAAACATTAGGAGGTCACTTATGTTTTGTATATACTGCGGCGCCACCTTGCCGGAGGGCGCAAAAAAATGCACGCTCTGCGGCAACCCCGTTGTGCGCCCGCCGGAAGCCACTGCACAACCCGTAAGCGAACCGGAGCCGGAATCTGCCCCCGCACCGGAAACGCCCACGGAGCCGGCCGTGGAAGACATCTCCTCAAATTCGACAGAGAGCCTCTCCGAAGCGGAACCGACACCCGAAGCTGAAGATACCCCTTCAAACAGTCCGGACGGCGAAGATATTTATAGCCATTCCCCAACGGACTTCACGGAGGATATTTCCTCCGGCGATGCGCTCGGCGACAAACCCGAAGGCATGGAGCACGAGGGCACATTCACCGTTTCCCCCACCCCGGAGGAAATTTCAGGGCCGGAGCCGCGCGTGCAACCCATAGAATATACGTATAACGACGGCTACGCCTACGAGGAATATGACGAAAAGCCGAAGAAAAAGCGTTCTTTTAAATGGCTTTTCATCGTGCTGCCCATTCTCATCGCCATCGGCGCTACAATCGGCGGCATTTTCTGGTGGTACAATGCACCCATGCAAAAGCTCACCCGCGCGCTTGACGCTTACGATTATTCCGCTGCGGCGCAGGTACTTCCCACGCTTTCAAAGGACGAACTCGCTTCGGTCTCCGACCAAATGCAGGAATATGCCCAGACGGTCATCGACCGCTACAATAAAAGCGAAGCGAACTACGACAGCTCCTATGAACTGCTCGACCGCCTGCAAAAGCTGTTCCCGAACATCGGTCTCGACGATCAGCTCGACGGCATTCAATCGCTGAAAGACTCCAAAGAGGCCTACAAAAACGGAAAAAGCCTGCAGGCACAGGGCGAAGACGGCCGCGCCATTACGGAATATCAGAAGGTCATTCACGCCGATGTGAACCACGATGACGCGCAGACGCAAATTCAAAACATCCGCACCGCGTACAAAGAAAAAGTGTTAAGCGATGCGCAGAGCCGCGCGGACGAGAAAGATTTCCTCGGTGCCGAAGCCATTTTGATGAACAGCGCCGATATCCTCGGCGATGATAAAGACGTCCAGGCTAAGCTGAAAGAGATTAAGGACGCAGAGCTCAACAACTACGTGGAAACGCTGCTCGGCACCGCCAAAACGCTCGCGGATGACGGCGACTTGCCCGGCGCTGTTAACGTGCTGCAGGACGCCACACGCAGCGACAAGCGCATCGACGCGCAGATTGCCACCTACAAAAACCAGTATAAGCAAAAAATTCTCGATGCTGCCGCAAAGCAGGCCGGTGAAAGCCGCTATTATGACGCGGTGGAAACGCTGCAAAACGCCGACGACATCCTCTCCGGCGACAGCGACATTGCGGCAAAAATCGAAGAATACAGGGCGCTTTACCCCGTTTCGCTGACAGATCTTTCCCCAAGCGGCGGCGAAGATTGCAGCCAGAACTGGACGGCCTATGACGTAAACGGCAATGCGTACAGCAACGGCCTTAACTTCTCGCTGTACCCTGTCATCGCAAAAACCGTCTACACCGAATACACCCCGAACGGACAATATAAGCGCCTGACGGGAACATGGGTCGTGGAGGGCGATACCTCCGACGATTTCATCGGCACGGTTCGCATTTATGTGGACGGCAATTTGCAGTATGAAGTTTCCTCGCTCACGGTGAACAGCCCCGCAAGCGCGCTGAGTCTGAGTATTTCCGGCGCTTCCACCGTTCGCATTGAAGTGGAGGGCGCGTTCGCCTCGCTGCGTGCCGTCGGTTATCTGTACCTTGCAGATGCGAAATTTGAAAACTAAACTGCTATAAAAAGAGATACCGCACAGGGTAAACTCACCTTGTGCGGTATTCTTTTGCGCAAAGTCTGCCGTGCGATCTATGCACGCGCGGCCGATTCTTCCACAATACAGAAAAACTCTGTGGAAAACACAACGCGCATAAGAAACGGGATGTCCCTTTTTGGGGGACATCCCGTCTTACTTTGGCTTACGCCTTATGCTTTTGTTCCATCACGCGTTTGCTGCGTTCTCGTCTTCGTCGTTTTCGTTCTTCTTCTTTTTGCAGAGGACCATAACAACGACCTGTACCAGCGCGATTACAACATGGAGGATTGTCCACTTGTCGACGAAGATCATCGGCAGGGTCATGTCTTCGGTGAAGATGAAGACGATGATGGCAATCAGAGCCGGAATGATGCTGATGAGTCTCCAAAGGCCCTTCTTGTTCTTTTCGTACTCCATAACCTCTTTGCCGTTTTCATCGAGAACCACGTTGCCGTCTTCATCTTCCAACGCCTTCTTTTTCTTGCCGATATAGCCGATGAGAAGGAGGATGGAAAGGAGGGTCGTCACGATGGTGAGGATCAGGTTGATGAGTGCCCAAGCGCCCGTACCGAGACCTGCGAGCGGCGTTGCGTTATCTGCGATGTCTTCACCGTTTGCAAGCGGTGTTTCGTTATCGTTGATCGTTTCGCCTATTTCGCCGTCATTATTACCATCGCCTTTTCCGCCGTTATCGCTCGGCGTTGCGGAAGGTGTGGCAGTCGGTTTCGGGGTGGGTGTTGCAACCGTAGCCGGAACGACCGGAGCTACCGGCGTCGGAGTAGGTGTTGCCGGGTTCGGATTCGGGTTCGGATTTGGAGCCGGAGTAGGTGTAGGCTCTTCTGTCGGAACCGGAGTAGGTGTAGGCTCTTCTGTCGGAACCGGTGTAGGTGTGGGCTCTTCTGTCGGAGCCGGTGTAGGTGTAGGCTCTTCTGTCGGAGCCGGAGTAGGTGTAGGCTCTTCTGTCGGAGCCGGTGTAGGTGTAGGCTCTTCCGACGGAGCCGGAGTGGGTGTAGGCTCTTCCGACGGAATCGGGGTCGGCGTGGGATTTGCTTCCCAAACAGCCTTCAGCACAACGTCCTTAGCCGGCATTGTGAACGCATCGTTCTCGATCGTAACCTCTTCGCTTCTCCAACCCGAGAACTTATAGCCCTCTCTGGTCGGAACCGTCTTTACAACTTCTACTGTTGCTTTGTACTCATACGGGAACTCGTTGGTCGCTTCAGTCCACTCGCCGCCGTCGAGGTCATACGTCAAAGTGTAGGTATTCGCTTCTTTCGTATACGTTGCCTTATACGTTGCATCGCCGGTAACCGTCTTGACTTCCGGCGTCCAGTCCTTAAACGTGTACGTGTACTGGGCATCTGCTGCTCTTGTCGGATCTGCCGGTGCTTCCAGTTTTGTGCCATACGGTACTTCTGTATCCGTTCTGACTTCGCTGCCGTCCCAGTTTACCCACTTGATTGTGTACTTGTTGACTGCCTTATCATACACTGCGGTGTAGGTAACATCTTTCGTAACCTTCTCAAGTGGTTTATCCCAGTCCTTAAACGTGTACGTGTACTGCGCATCTGCTGCTCTCGTCGGGTTTGCCGGTGCTTCCAGTTTTGTGCCATACGGTACTTCTGTATCCGTTCTGACTTCGCTGCCGTCCCAGTTTACCCATTTTACTGTGTACTTGTTAATGTTCCACTTTGCCTTCAAAGTTACGTTCTTTGCAGGCATCGTGAACTTGCCGTTTGCTACTTCTACTTCTTCGCTCGTCCAATCTGCGAAGGTGTAGCCCTCTCTGGTCGGGACCGTCTTTACAACTTCTACTGTTGCTTTGTACTCATACGGGAACTCGTTGGTCGCTTCAGTCCACTCGCCGCCGTCGAGGTCATACGTTACCGTGTACGTCTTCACCTGCCAAATCGCATAGAGATCGTTATCGCCGTTAGCGTCGACAAAGACCGGATCTCCTGCTGCGTATTCAATCTTATTGCTGTCCGGCGCGGTTGCCCAGCCGAGGAATTTGTAGCCTGTGGGGGCGGTAAATTTGACCTCGCTAAGCGATTTTACGGTTGCGGTCGTATTCTTCGGGTAACCGCTGTCTATAAAGGGCTGCGTGCTGCTGCCCTCGAAATTATAATGATACGTAATCGTCACGGTTTGGGGCTTATTGGTGTAGACTGCCCTCAACGTGGTGTTCTTTGTGACGGTAATCTTATCGCCCGGGTGGATGAGCTTGCCGTCTTCCGTTTTCCAAGCGCGGAAGTTTTCGGAATTTTCCGGCGGAAGTACGCGGGCGGAGCTGCCGCTTACATACTTCTGGTTATCTACTTTTTTGCTCTCGCCCTCAACGTATGTGACCGTGAAGCCATCCTTTGCGGAGGGGAAGAACGGGGAAATCGTAACGGAGCTGTAAAGCTCGGTATCTACATTGAACAGCGCGCCGTTGGAATCAATCCAAGCGGAGGGCTTTTCCGGGAGATTTTCAAGCAGTGCCTTAAACTCTTTGGAATCCGAAAGCTTTGTGCCGTACAGAATTTCAATCGTTTTAAACTCTCCGTCCGCAGAGGCCGTCAGGTAAACCTTAGCTTCAATAATCGGCGCCTGCCACTTTGCGTAGAGCGTAATGCTCTGTGCGGGCATCGTTTTGCCGGTGAACACGAACGGGTCGCCTACGCAAAGCTTGTTTTCATACCAACCTGCGAACACAAACCCTTCTTTAACATCAGAAGGTCTCGTCGGCGTAAAGCCTGCATTTTCAATACTTTCTTCGTACTTGTAATTTACAGTTTTACTATTTGCTTCTTGAGTACCGTTTACAAACTTAATCCCGTAAGAATTACGGTCATAATAGAATCTTGCGTTATTATATCTCTGACCATTTTGAGAACCGCCAACAAAAGTAAAACCAGTAATTGGATACTTATCTTCTTTTGTTACAGCATAACCCGTACCAGGGCTTGTATCCGAATGATGCAGTTTATACTGAACTCCATTATAGGTTGTAGTGCCACTCTCACCGGGGAGAACTTCCACATAATAATATGCAGTCTCACTACCATAACCGGTCTTCGGTCCATAGAACTTGGCGCCGCCTAACGGCATTGTATCAATGTTAACCTGGCTTGTATTACTATTTTTGCCAACATACCATGTATTGCTGCCGTTATAGGTAGGCCACTTCTTACTGATGTTCGCGCCATATTTGGCCGAAATTCTCAGATCTGTGTATTCTTTTTTTCCTTTACGATCATAGAAATTCACAATGTAAACATTTCTCTTATAATAAACATTTACAATCGTGGAGCCGTCACCGGCAATAGTTTGCTGGGTAATGGTCTCCGCGGTAAAACCGTCATATTTTTTCGCCGCAGCTTTCGTTTCAGAACCTGTTTTGCCCTTTTGGGTTTCAGTTTCCTTCAACGAATAGCCGTCGTCATTTGCATTTTCCTGCCAATGGAAAACTCTATACTGTGTATTGGAACTTTCTGTCCACTGTGCAGTGACCGTAGCTGTGCCGGAAACCGTTGTAACCGGCTTGCCATCTGCATCAAGCCAACCCGTGAAGGTGTAACCGCTGCGGGTAGGGGTGACTGTGCTCAGGTCAAGCGGTGCCATCCGGAACTGCGGCGCCACGTAGTCGCCGCCGGCAGTATTGAACGTGACCCAGAAACCGGTTTTAACTACCGGGTAAACGTATGTATCGCCGGCTACAAATGTGATAGATGCATCGGGCGTATTGCTGTCCTGCGTGGTGCTCCAACCGACAACGCCTTTTTCTTTGCCCATGGTGAGCTCAACCTTAGCGGTCGCGGCGTTCAAATCTGCTTCCGCAACGTTTTCACCGGCTACGCCTGCGGCGGTGTAATAAACCACCTTTGTACCGTCTTCATTCATGAAGTATACGTAGCTGTACTCTTCAAACTTCGCCGTAACCGTCACTTCCGTGCCGCTGACAGCCGCGACTTCGCCGAAGCTTAACGGGGTCTTACCGACATACCACCCAACAAAGCGTGCGTTTTCCTTTGTCGGTGCAGGCGGCTCGAGGAGCTCTTCGCCTGCGGCGACGGTCTGCTTCCACTCGGTCAGTTCCTTGCCATCTGCATCATCTGCATCATAGAAACGGTAGGTATCGACCTTGGGCTTCTCGTCGTCCGGACGCAGCATAGTCATTGCAATGCCCGCTTCCTCGCTCTGTTTTGCCGGTGCAGTTTCCTCTGCACCTGCGGCGGGGGTCGCCTGTGCTTCCACTTCAACGGGAGCCGGGGTCTCCTCCGGGGCGGGAGTAGGTGTCTCCTCCGGAGCGGGAGTAGGCGTCTGCTCCGGCGCTTCGGTCTCCTCGGGCGCGGGCGTCTCGTCAACGACCGGCGTTCCCCCCTGCATAACATCCCCTGTTGCAGTGTAGGTGTTTGTTTCCTCATCACTCATTGCAAACGCGCCCGTAGGACATGCCGAAACCAGCATACATGCGCTCAGCAACACGGCGATGATCTTCTTTTTCATAGTGTTTTCCTCCAATCCTGTGATTTGTCCGTTTTATAACAAATATGGATTCCTAAATTGATGTGTGTTACTGTGCCAAAACCGTTTCCATTTGGATGAGCAGCTCCAGCACACTGCGGAACGCGGCCTCTTTGCCGCCTTTTGTCCACCGCAGTCTCCCCTGCCAGCTGTAATTCTGGCGGAACAGGATGTCCAGTTCAAACGTGGGTGTTTCCGTACATTTTATGGGAGAAGCTTTCGGCGCGCCGCCTGTATCCAACTGCTCTTCCAAAAGCAGGATCAGGCGTGAAAGACTTCGGAATAGGGTTTCCTCCGGGAACGTCCCGCCGGAGACCCTGCCGCGGATGACACCGTCCTCCGCTTCATCCACAAAGATACGGAAGGTCTCTGTGCCGATCGGTAGCATACGATTTTCTTTCACCTAACCCCTCCCTTTTGTCTTTTGTAATTACATTTTACACAAAGGTGCTATGAGAACGCTATGATTAAGAAGTTTTTTCATAGAAAAACGACCTATTTTCTCATAAAAAAAGAAAATAGGTCGTAGTTTTTTTGTTAACTGTGCTGCGTCAACCGGTTCATTTTTTCAGGTGACGGTTTTAGGCTTTTCGGCGCTCCGTTTTCTCCGTTGCTTTTTCTTCTGCGCTCATATGTATGTGGCGCAGGTCGAGCGATTTAAAGGTGTAGGCCGCACCGCTTTTCGGGTATTCCTTTTGGAACCGATTGAACACACGGCGGGAAACGAGCCCGCCGTTTTCGCCGGTCGCACCCGGCAGCAGCACCCAAAACTGGTTTGCGCCCACCTTTGTGAACGGGTCGCCCGCGCGCAGTTCGTTTAAAAGCGTCCCTTCCATCTGCTTCATATATATAGCACGCTTTTCCGGGTCTATCGAGCGGTTTGCAAGCCGCACCGGGTTCCTGTTCTTTTTCAAGCAGGAACGTGTGAATATCGTCTTCACTCGTCTCGCTGCCGTAAAGCTCCTGCACCGCAAGCGCCTTCTGCGCCTCCAGCTCCGCCGAAGGCGAAACACCGTAGACCTCCCGGTACAGCGAAGCGATGTAATCATAGTGTTCCAGCGCTTTTTTCGGGTTTTTATTTTTTATGAGCGCCTGCATCAAAAACACGCTGAATTCCTCTGCGGCGGGATCTAAACGGATAACGCCCGTGCAGAGCTTTTCCGCATCCGTAATGCGTCCGAGCTTCAAAAGGCGATCCACCGCCGCGCGACATAGGCGCGTATAAAGCGAGCGGTAATACGTGTTGAGGTTGATGCACCAGAACTCCGCTGCGCTTTCCGCAAGAAAATCGCCGGTGTAAAGCGCCACGGCTTCCTGCGCCAGGGCAACCGATTTTTCCATATCTTCTTCGGCAAGCGCTGCCTTTGCAAGTGTTTCAAATTGCTCCACGTCAAGCTGCGTCTCGCGGTCCGGCGCCCAACGATAATAGCCCTTTTCGTTATGGATTATAACCTTTGCGTGTGTAAAGCCGAGCTCTGCTAGCGCAGCCCTTGCGCGGCTGACATTATTTTGCAGCGTGCTTAACGGGTTATCGTTTTCGGCTTCTGGCCACAGCAGGTCAATGAGCTCCTGTGCGGAAACACCGCGGTTTCTGTTCAGAATAAGGTATGCCGTAAGCGTCCACAGTCTTCTGGAACGTCCCGTGAGGCTCACAGCGTGCGGAACCTCCATACCTTCCTGCTTTAAGGTAAACTTGCCGAACATGGTCACATCGACCTTCGGCACAACCTGCATCGTTTCACCGTTCTGTGCTTCACACGGCAGCCCGGTGGTTTCAATTTCTTTCGCTGTTCGACTCATGAACGGTTCATCTCCCTCTTTCAGAAATAACGGTTCAAAATATCACCCCGGCTATTGCGAAAAAATAATATTCCGAACTTGTTCTTTTCATAAAGTATAGCACGCTTCACGGTATTTGTAATCCACCGAAAGGTGGAAAATGCGATTTTTCTCATAAGAATTTGCTTTTTTGTCGGAGAAAATACCTTTTTGGGCGAAAGGTCGCGCTAAAAACTATGACTTAAAGTAATTGCAGACGTTTTTGCATCGTCTCATAGTTCGTGCAGTAGTAAAGCGCCGTCTCCTCTGTGATGCGCTTTTGCCGTACAAGGTCCGCAAGCGCCATGTCCATGGTGCGCATACCCTGCGCCGCGCCGGAAGCGATGGCGGCATCGAGCTGATGCGTTTTGCTTTCGCGGATCATATTGCGTATCGCGAGTGTGGAATACATGATTTCAAACACCGGGATGGGTGTGCCGTCTACGCCGGGTACGAGCTGCTGACTGATGACCGCCTGCAAAACCATGGAAAGCTGTAAGCGGATCTGCGCCTGCTGGTTCGGCGGAAATGCGTCGATGATGCGGTCAATCGTATTCGCCGCGCCGGTGGTGTGCAGGCTCGAAAGCAATAGCTGCCCCGTTTCGGCGGCGGTCATCGCGACCTCCATTGTCTCTTTGTCGCGCATTTCGCCGAGCAAAATCACGTCCGGGCTTTCGCGCAGTGCACTGCGCAAAGCGGCGACGTAGCTCGGGCAGTCGCAGCCGATCTCACGTTGGCTCACAATGCACTTATCGTGGCGATGGATGTACTCTACCGGATCCTCGAGCGTCAGAATATGTCCCGTGCGCGTACGGTTGATCTCGTTGATGATACACGCGAGCGTTGTGGACTTACCGCTGCCCGCTGAGCCCGTAACGAGCACGATGCCTTTTTTCATCTGTGCCGCGCGCATGACCTCCGGCGGAATATGCGCTTCTTCGGCCGTAGGCAGACCGAAGCGAATGACGCGCACCACGGCGGCAATGCTGCCGCGCTGGCGGAACAGATTCACACGGAAGCGTCCCGTACCGCTGAGCGAGAACGAAAAATCGTCATCGGTCGCACTGCCGTTTAAGCAGTGCGGCTCACGCGCGGCAAGACGATAGATTTCCGCTGCGAATGCTTCGGTCTTTTCGGGCGTGAAGGCGCCGTCCGCCGTTTCACGCTGCTGTTCGCCGCGCACCTTATACGTCAGCGGCAGGCCCGCCACCACGAAAATATCGGAAGCGCCGCGCTCCACGGCACTTTTCAAAATTTCAGTCATGTTCATTGTACTCCGCCTTTCTTACCCGAGGTTCAGGGAGTCATCCGGCTGCCAGCGCGCTGTGCAGCGCCATTTTGCAATCTCATAGCTGCCGTTTATCTTATTTAAGCAGATCTCAAGCTGCATGTTGCCGCGCGTGATTTCCGTTTTGAGCGTGGTTTCGGTCTCTTCCGTGTTTTCCGGCAGATCTCCCGCGCCCTTTAAATACGCATCTGCTTCGGAAAGCCAGTCTTGACCAGCGTTTTCGCAGGCATACAGCACTTCCACGTGCTCGCCGTAGCGCTCTGCGGCACGGCGATCGGATACGGCAGAGGACACCGTAAGCACGCCGAAAATGGCGACGCACAGCACAACGACCGCGAACAGCACCGCGATGCTGCCGATGCGAAATCGATTTCGGCTCATGGCGTTCCCCCCTTCGGTTGGTAGCACCGTACATTCAGCGCATAAATTTCTTTATCCTGCTCCGCCGTATACGCCGTGATTTTCCCGGCATACAACGCTCCCGTTTCGGTCTCGGCGGCGGTCACTTCGGTTTCTATATAATAGTAAGCGTCCGCTTCCGCACAGCTTGCCATATCTTTTGTGAAATATGCTATTTCGCCGTTTTCGGGGATCTCTCCCGCACGAAACGCCTCTGCGGCGCTGCGGCACAGCGCAATGCCTGCGCTTTCCCTCGCCGCTTCATCGCTGATGACGGCCGCGCGCAGGAACACGCACGCAATGACACCGCAGCACGCAACAAATGCCAGAACAAACACAAGCAGCGGGGTCATAAAGCCCATGCGGTGGCGCGTTTCACTGCGCTTTTCCTCGTAATCTATCATGCCGCGCCACCTCCGTCACAATACGCGCCGGCGGTCATGCCGTCCGCAGTGATCGTTAAAAGCCCGTTTCCCGAAAGCTCGGCTTTAAACGTTTTAAGGTCACACAGCTTTTCGGCGTTATTGGGGTCGATCTCCGCCGTGACCCGTGAAAACTCCGTGCGCAGCGCGTTTTCATATAAATAGATGCGCGTTTCGAAGTCGCTTTCCGGCTCGCGCAGGCACACCGCCGGGCCCTCCGGGCCGTCGATCAGGCGGATGTTCCCTTTGCCGCCGCACGCTGCCGTTTGGCTTTGAATATACGAAAGCGCGCTGCGCTGCTTTGCGTGTGCGTCGCGGGCATCCATCGTATCGGAATACAGCCGCGCGCCCGCAAGCGTCAACACCAAAAGCGATGCGATGAGCAATGCATACAGCAGAAGCAGCATCAGAGAAGTGCTGTTTCTCTTTTTCGGTTCCGTCATGCGCCCTCCTTATTCCTCGCCGCGCACCAGCACCTGAACGGTCGGCAGCTGGTTATCGGCGAAAACCTCGTATGTCACGATGTATTCTTTCTTATTGACCGTAAGCCCGTAGTGCTTTTCCAAATATTCAAGGCTTTCCGGGTATGCGCCCTCTAAGGTGTAGCACTCCACGGCGCTGCGCAAAACGGCTTCACGCACGGCGGCACGGCCTGTTTCGCGGATATCCTCCTGAAAAACCGGCACGCACACCGCGGTAAAAATTACCGCAAGCACCAGAATAAGCCCGACCGCGAAAAGCCGGAAGCTTATTTTTCGATTCAAAATACCCATAACTTTTCCCTCAGATTGCGCTCAAAATGCCGAGCAAGGGCAGCATGACGCTTAAAAGCGTCAAACCGACAGACGCGGTGAGAAATCCGATCAAAATCGGCTCCGTGCGGTCGATGACGCTGCACAGCCCGTTTTCCGCCTCCTGCGCCGTGCGGCGCGCGAGGTTTTCCGTCACCTGTACGAGCTCGCCGCTCTGCGCACCGCCAAGCAGCATTTTGCCGTACATGGCGGGCAATATCTTTTGGTGCGCAAACGCCGTCGCAATGCCGACGCCCATCTGTGTTTCTTCACGGCATTTTTCAAGCGCTTCGTGCAGTTTTTTGTGGCGCGTCTGCTCGATGCACAGCGCAAGCGCACTGTCTTCATCCGTACCGCTCGCAAGCAAGGCGGAGAGCGTGTCCATCACCTCGGAGACCGCCAAAAGCCACGCGGCTTTGCGCGTGAAGCGGCTCGTTTCCATAGTGTTTCTGAGCTTTTCCCGACCTTTATCGGAGCGTATACCAAACGCCAAAACAAGCAAAACGATGCCCAAAAGCCCCGCAAACACCAAGCTGATGCGCCCGATGAGCGTCGCCGTGAGCACATAGGCATAGGAAGATGAAAGCAGGCTGCCCGTTAAATTGTCGTACACGCGCTCAAACATGGGCAGCACGGCAAAAACGAGCACCGCCAGCACGCCGCACATCATCAGCATCAAAACGGCCGGATATGTAAGGGTGCTGCGCAAACGGTCGTATAGCGCGCTTTGGCGGTCATAGTGGTCTGCAAGGCGGTCAAGCGCTTCGTCCAATCGGCCGGAAAGCTCTGCCGTGCTAAAAACACTCAAGGCGTATTCCGGGAAAACGCCGGTCTTTTCCGCCGCTGCCGAAAACGTCTCGCCCGCTGCAACCGAAAGGCTGATCTCGGTAGAAACCTGCCGCAAGGCGGTGTCCATGCCGTCTTCCTCAAACAGGGAAGAAGCCTCCGAAAGCGACGCGCCGGAGCGCAGCAACATTGCAAGGCTGCTGCAAAATACGCTGAGCTGTTCCTGAGTCAAAAATTTTTCTGCCATGTTCCTCGTCCTTTCGCTTTTCCTTTAATAAGTGAACCGCGTTGTGTATTCCGAATCGTTTTGAATCTCCCCGGCGGGCATGCCGCCTGCGGCAAAGGTGATGTCCACCCGCTGCCACTCATCCGCTTTTGCGCGGATCTCCACGGTGATCCACCCCTCGTTCTCCACATAAAAGCTGTTCCACGCGTGGTAGGTCTCCTCACCCACATAACCCGTGATGAGCTTGCACGGAATGCCCTCGCTGCGCAGCATGGCGGCGGCAAGGCTTGCATAATCAAAGCATATACCCTTGCCGGTCTTTAAGGTCTCATCCGGGGAGGGCAGGTAGCCGTTCTGCACGGTCGCCGCTTTTTCCGTATCGTATTGGATATTCTTCACCATGTAGTCATACACGGCGGCAGCAATGTCCGCATCGGTGGTGCAGCTTGCGGCCAGCTCTTTCACCTTTTTGATGCAATCGGAGCTTTTGTTGTAATTCACCATCTGGTTCGGGCGCAGGTACGGCTGAAATTCATCTTTCAGCGTCACGTCGCGATCTTCGCTCCCGATACATGCGTATTTGCTGTCGCCCACCTGCTCCATCAGGCGGAACGTGTATGTGCCGTTTCCCATATTGAGCGGAAAAAATGTCGCAGTGCCGTCGTTCGGCAAGTCATAGTTATATTTATCCTCGCCGCAGACAATCTGCATTTTTAATCGCGTATCGCTCTGCGCTTTTACGCCGATGATGCCGCCTTCAAGCTGGGAAAGGTCAATCTCTCCGCTGCCGAACGCGGTCGCTTCATCTTCGTTGAAGACGGAATCCCGAAAAGCAGGGACCTCGTAGGGCGCGGCGTTGCTGTCCGTGACATCGCCCGCCGCCGGCTTAGCGTCGTTTGATGCCGTGCCCCGCGCCGCACAGCCGCAAAGCAGCAAAATAAGCGCCAGCGCCGCCACTAACAGCTGAATTTTTTCTTTCATGCCGCACCCCCTGTCTTTTCTGTGTATACTAAATATTATTTTATCTTGTTTTTGTCTTATACGCAAGTCCTGTGCAAAATTCTTCTGCATGGCTTTTTCCGTCGATTTTTTCGAAAAAATGCGCTCCAAACTATTGACATTATATATATAATGTTGTAGGTATAAATTTCACCGTTTTCTGAGAAATTCCCGCATGTTTCGCGGTGTTTCTCAAAGAGCAGAAAGAGTAATTTAAATGAAGAAATTCATGTCTTTTCTGCTTTCTGCACTGCTCGTTCTCTCTCTTGCGGCGTGCGAAAGTAACGGCGGCGCCGGAAGCAACGATTCCGACAGCAGTGTGAGCAGCACGGCTTCCTCCGAAACAGAGTCCTCTGCGACCTCACAACGTGGAACGAGATCACGAAATCCGATACCGTTACACTTGAGTTTTAAGCTTTAACCTGTATCCGAACGCCTTGCGGCTGTTTACGCAGCTTGCCGGGCGTTCTTTTTGTTTTTCCGAAATTTTGGCGCAGGAGTTTTCCACGAACACATTGACAAACCGCGCAAAAAAACGTATGCTTATATATAGAGTTATATCTAACTTAGAAAGGAGCGCTTGCAGATGACGTACACCATTAAGGAAGCCTCGGACATCACGGGCATTCCGGCGACCACGCTGCGCTATTACGATAAAGAAGGCATCCTGCCGTTTTTGGAGCGAAAGGAATCCGGCCACAGAATGTTTTCCGAACAGGATCTTTCCATGCTGCGCATTATCGAATGTTTAAAATGCACGGGCATGTCCATTAAAGATATTCGCCAGTACGCGGTGTGGGCACAAATGGGTGACTCCACCCTGGAGCAGCGCTACAACCTGTTTCTTGAGCGCCGCGAGGCCGTTATGGCACAAATCAAGGAGCTTGAAGATCAGCTTAAAGTAATCGATTATAAGTGCAAATACTACGAAGAAGCCATTGCCGCCGGTACGGAAGACATTCACAAGCACAAAACAGGCCACTGCTGCGACGATGAAAAAGAAAACAAAGACGCGTAAGTTCCGCAAAAGCCAAGGGCACGGAGTTTTAAAGCTCCGTGCCCTTTTGTTGTATAAGTCATAACCACACCTAAGAGGAGAGGTTATGACTTTTGCCTTATTTTAGCCCTGCACAGACCACGTGATGCCCTGCGGGGTATCCTTTACAACGATATGGCGTGCGGCAAGCGCATCGCGAATCGCGTCGGCAGTTGCCCAGTCCTTTGCCTTTCTTGCTTCCGTGCGCTTTGCGATGAGCGCTTCGATCTCCGCGGCTTCCTCGGCGGTCATGCCCTCCGGCACAGCGGACTTCTGCGCATTCTGCTCCTCGCGCAGCGCCTTTGCAGCTTTCAGCAAGCCGAGGGACAACACTTCGTCAAACTCCTTGATGAGCGCAAGCTTGTCCGCGTCGGAAAGCTTGGCTTTCAGTACGTCGTACAGCGCTGTGAGTGCCAAGGACGTGTTGAGATCGTTTTCCAGCGCCGCGCGGAACGAGGCACGCAGCGGCTCCATGGCAGCTTCGTCGTGTTCTCCCTCATTTTTCAGCGCTGCAATGCGGGAAACGAGCTTTTTGTACGCCGTGGCGGTGTTGTCAAGGCTCTCAAACGAGAACGTCAGCGGCTTTCTGTAATGGGACTGTAAGCAGAACATGCGGTATACAAGCGGCGCGTAGCCCTTTTCCTCAAGCAGCGAGACCGTGAGAAAATCGCCCTTTGATTTGCTCATCTTGCCGCGCGCGTCCAAAAGGTGCAGCACGTGGAACCAGTATTTGCACCACGGGTGGCCGAGATACGCTTCGCTCTGTGCAATCTCGTTTGTGTGGTGCGGAAACGCGTTATCGATGCCGCCGCAGTGAATGTCGAGGTATTCGCCGAGGTACTTGATGCTGATGCCGCTGCACTCGATGTGCCAGCCCGGGTAGCCCACGCCCCACGGGGAATCCCACTTGAGCTCCTGGTCGTCAAACTTCGACTTTGTAAACCACAGTACGAAGTCGCTCTTGGAGCGCTTGTTTTCGTCCTCTTCCACGCTGTCACGCACGCCTACGGCGAGGCTCTCTTCCTCCATGTTGCCGAAAACATAATAGTTTTCGAGCTTGGAGGTATCAAAATAGACGTTGCCGCCCGCGATATACGCATAGCCCTTTTCAAGGAGCACTTCTACCATGTGGATGAACGTATCGATGCAGCTCGTCGCCGGAATGACGATCTCCGGGCGCTTGATGCCAAGCTTTTCGCAGTCACTGAAAAATGCGTCGGTATAGAACTGCGCAATCTGCATGACGGTCTTGTGCTCGCGGCGCGCGCCCTTGAGCATCTTGTCTTCTCCGGTGTCGGCATCGCTGGAAAGGTGGCCGACGTCCGTGATGTTCATGGCGCGGGTCACGTCATAGCCGAGGTAGCGCAAGGCTTTTTCCAGCATATCCTCCATGATGTACGAGCGCAGGTTGCCGATGTGCGCATAGTGGTACACGGTTGGGCCGCAGGTGTACATTTTGACTTTGCCGGCTTCGTGCGGAATAAATTCTTCCTTTTTCTGTGTTCTTGTGTTATAGAGCTGCATACAGGTGCTTCCTTTCTGCTTATTCTTCCTTATTCTTCTCCGCTTTCTGTGCGGTCAGCTTGCTTTTTTCTCTGCGGCAGCTGTTCAGCTCGCCATGCAGGCGCTCAATTTCAAGCCGCATGCGGCACATTTCCTGCGCCACCGGGTCGGCCACGTGGATCTGATCCAGCGTGCTGTTGTCCATCACACGCTTGCCGCCCACGCGCACGATGCGCGCCGGTACGCCGACCGCCGTTGCGTTATCGGGCACGGCATCCAGCACCACGGCACCCGCCGCCACACGGGCGTTATCACCCACGCGGAACGGCCCCAGCACCTTTGCGCCCGCACCGACGAGCACGTCATTTCCAAGCGTCGGGTGACGCTTGCCCTGGTCTTTGCCCGTGCCGCCGAGCGTCACACCCTGATACAGCGTGCAGTTGTCACCGATAACGGTGGTTTCGCCGATGACGACACCCATACCGTGGTCGATGAACAGATTTTTACCGATCGTCGCGCCCGGGTGAATCTCTATTCCCGTTTTGCGGCGCGCGCGCTGCGAGATATAGCGCGCGATAAATTTCATATTATGGCGGAAAAACCAGTTTGCCTTGCGGTAAGACCGCACCGCCTTGAAGCCGGAATACAGAAAATAAACCTCCGCACGGCTGCGGGCGGCAGGGTCGCGCGCCATCACGGCGTCAAGCTCTGCCTTTAATTTAGAAAACATGACGTAAATCTCTCCTTAAAAACAAAAAGCCCCGAGCGCACAACATAGGCGCTCGGGGGCGAAATGTACCAAAACATTCATGATACAATAAATCCGCGGTTCCACTCCGGTTTATCACTCAAACGGCGTAACGTGCCGTACCCGTATGCGGCTCACTTTCGCTCACCGCATCCGCTCGCGAATGCACTTCGCCCGGCTCTTTTCTGCGGCGGCTTTCAGCCCATGGCCTCCGCTCTCTATCGACTGTCCCCGGGGTACTCGTTCGGTCTCAGCGTTTGCTTTATGACAGTATTTTAACACAGCCCCTTTAAAAACGCAAGCCCAAAGATCACCTCTCCGCGCCATTTTATGCGGCTTTTTTCTTTTGGTGATTTATAATTCACCTATTTTAACAAACTAAATATAAAATTATTGATTTTATGCCTAGATACAGTCTTGACATATATTGTAAACTATGTTAATATATTTTCGACATAAATTCTAAAAAAGGTGAGTCCAATGTCCAATGTATAAAACTGTGTATATTTATCAATAATCAAATTCAAATTGTTTATATGGAGGAAAACTCATGAAAAAGATACTCGCGCTTGTTTTAGTTGCTGTTCTAATTCTCACCTGTGCAGTTATTCCTGCATCCGCAAATGAATCTGATAACTCGCTTATCCAACCCCATTATGAAGTAGTCTGCCCTGGTGGAGCTCAGCATATAATGGTAGCAAAAGGCATAGCACAAGTTTATACAGGAACCTTATACAATCCGGGTACACTTATATTCAGTGGATTTGCATGGAAATGCTCTGGCTGCGGCATGATGCTCGGCACCGAGGGCAGTCCTCTCCGTAGTGGCGTTATTGGGCGCTATGCAATCAATAATTGCTCCTATACTGACACTATGGCGCTGTTTTATGGCGGTGTCACCGGCACTTTTTATGGGAATATCAAAACAGACTCCTTCTGGAAGCATTTTGCTTTCACGTTATAAAAACCTCTAAAGCAATTTCTTCATGCTTCCTTTTGAAATTACTTGAAAACGAGGGCGAATTTAATATGTTTCATAAAAAAATCAGTTATTTTCTCGTTCTTACTTTTTGCTTTCTTTTGTTTTTGCCGAGTTGTTCAAATAATGTCGATACACCTGAACAAAGCATTCAACGTGTTTTAACTACAATTTTCACCTGTCCAGACAATGAGGAAAAAGAATACGGTAAAATACTAAATAAAAACAAATATTCTTTAGAACAAGAAAACAGCCAAACGGAAATTGCAGAGGCAGAAAAACGTATGCAAGAACATCTATGCCAAAAATACAGCAAAGATGATTTTACAGAAGCCTATTATAATTCATTATTTAAGCATCTATATACAAGTCTCGCCTTTCCGACTATGTGCATTCTAAATGAAGCTGAAATATCGCCCATCTCCGTTACTGTGGAAAAAGATGCTACAACCAATATTTACCTTTATACCGCCAAACTAAATGTGACAAAAGGAGACTCCAATCCTATAGAAATCACACAGACCGGAAGAGTTCAAACTGATGGTGACGGACACATTGCTTTTATCGATTTAGATGATTCCACTCTTTTTAACGCCCTTTCTTAAAAATCAATAAACACACAAAAACAGGGTACGCACTTTTTTACAGTGCATACCCTGTTTATTTTAGCTGTGATTCAAAAATTAAAGCTGCTCGTCGATGATCTTTGCTTTTTCGAGCGCACGCTTCTGGAGCAGTGCATCGATCTTGGCGTGCGGGTCAAGCAGGGAGCTGATGGAAGCGTCGTGGTTCAAAGCGGAGATGAAGTAAGCGATGTACTTCGAAACGTCGACTTCATGGAACCACGGGCGGTTCTTCAGTTCCGGGTTAAGGTACGTCAGGTTGCTGCCGAAGATGCCGTCGATGAGGCCCTCTTCATACGCTTTATCGAACTTTGCGAGGCCGTTCGTGAAGATGGCATACGTGCCGTAAGCGAAGAAGCGGCGTGCCTTGCGGGCCTTGACGTTCTCTGCGATGTCGAGCACGGACTCGCCGGAAGAGATGATGTCATCGGCAACGAACACGTCCTTGCCCTCGACCGGAGTACCGAGATACTCATGTGCGACAATCGGGTTGCGGCCGTCTACGATGCGGGAATAATCGCGGCGCTTGTAGAACATGCCCATGTCCACACCGAGCACGGAAGCATAGTACATGTTGCGGTTCAATGCACCTTCGTCCGGGCTGACGATCATGAAGTCTTTCTTATCGGTGGAAAGATCCGGGAAGTCCTTGAAGAGCTTCTTTAAAACCTGGTAAGTCGGCATCAGGTTATCGAAGCCCATAACCGGCACAGCGTTCTGCACGCGCGGGTCATGTGCGTCGAAAGTCAAAACGTTGGAAACGCCCATCTGCTGAAGCTCCTGCAGCATGTATGCGCAGTCCAAAGACTCGCGGTAGCTGCGGCGGGGCTGACGGCCGCCGGAAAGCAGCGGCATCACAACGTTAACGCGGTGTGCCTTACCACTTGCCGCCTGAATGAGACGCTTCAAATCCTGATAATGGTCATCCGGGGACATGTGGTTCTGGTTGCCGAAGTAGTTGTAGGTCAGGCTGTAATTGCCTACGTCTACAACAAAGAACAGGTCATAGCCGCGCACGGTCGACTTGATAAGACCCTTGCTGTCGCCGGAAGAGAAACGCGGGCAACTGTTTTCGATGATGAACGTGTCCACATCCATACCGGCACGCTTTGCCCAACGCACCAGATGGGCCTCAACCTTTTCGGAAAGCTCACGCGCACCGGCAAGCGGTACGATGCCAAGCGGTGCTACGCGATTCTCTGCACTGAAAAACGTCTGTGATTCCATTGCCATTTGATTACTCCTTCAAACTGCATATTTCGTTATTTGCCTGTCCGTTTTACACGAACAATGTCGGCTCTTGTCTATTTCAATATAGCACAAAATAGCGAGAATTTCCACAGCAAATACGCAAAATATTAAACTTTTGTTAAATCCGATAAGAGGGCAATGCCAAACGGAGCGAGTTTGATTGAATTTACCGTTTGATCTGTACCGTACAACTTGTAGCCGCGCGGCAATTCCACGGTTTTTCCGCTTTCCGTGTAGTTTTCTACAAAAATGATATTCTCCTTTTCGCCGTGGCGGATGTGTGCCGTTACGCCGTGCGGCAGGGTGCAATCGAGCGCTTTTTCAATGTGCAGCGTCTCAATCATTTCGCCGTACAGTACAGAAAGCATATCGCTGCCGGTACGGGCCGCAATGTAATACGCCTCGCCCTTGCCGAACTTGTTTTTCGTCAGCGCCGCTTCGCCTGCGTAGAAATCCTTTTCATATGTGCCGAGCACCTCTGCCGTCAGCGGGTGGATACGTGCACAAAGCTCCATAGCATCGTAACGGCTGGCGTTAAACACCAATGCGGTTTTTCTTCCAGGTGGACAT
>OGQT01000860.1_pt1 | contig 25883 bp, 20 predicted proteins | sample 1553261 | NCBI WGS metagenome assembly OGQT01 (sample SAMEA2579992, study PRJEB22360) | human gut metagenome | biome: human gut; feature: human-associated habitat; material: faeces | place: Denmark | collected 2008/2010
CAAACACTTACTTTATTTATCCAAATTTTGCCGTTTTTTTGCGAGTTCTTTGTATATTTGTAAGTTGTAACCAAATTCACTAACTAATATTTAGATGATATGCCGAAGAAAATAAATACTAGCCAATTAGAAAAACAAGATAGAATCATTGACTTTTACAAAAGGTGGAATATTGATCTGAATGAAGAAGAACGCTGGCATAGCTTCAGAAACAGAGTCTTAAATTCCTACATGAAGATAGGTAGAACGATAAGCTATAGTTCAGAAATGGAAGATGAGTTTTTTGAATTAATAGGAATTCATAATAGACCTGCGAACACTTTTGATTTTAATGTTTTAGAGAATGGACTCTCAAAAAGTCCTACATATAATTATCTATTTGATGTTAATGACATAAAAGGGTTTATGATGGGAATTCAAGCTGTGTTCTGGTTAAAAGAATTGACTAAAGTTCAAAAAGGAGATTTTTTAATAGGTATTCAAGAAGCCGTCTCTATTACAGGCGTTCCTTTGGGGATAAAGCAAACGGAATCCGAAATAATATTTTATCCAGAGGGAGCTAAACTTCTTGATAAAAAACTTATAAATGATAATTTAGATTGGTTATCAGCACATCCTAAAAGCTACGAGACATTTAAAATGTCACTAATGGAAATAGGGATACAAGGTAAAGAAAGGAATGTTGTTGATCATCTTAGATTATCCCTTGAACTGTTACTTAAAGACATTTTTAATAATGGAAAAAGTCTTGAAAATCAAAAATCAGATATTGGTAATTATTTGAAATCCAGGAATATTAGTCCCGAAATATCCAACCTTTTAGAAAGAGTATTGGACTACTACGCTAAGTATCAAAACAACAAGGCAAAGCATGATTGCGCTGTTTTATCTTCCGAAGTAGAATTTATTTTGTACCTAACTGGAACAGTCATGAGATTTTTATTAACCAATCAAGAATCTCATAACTTGCTTTAACTCAGTATTCGACAATAGATTATTATTGAGAGAATGAGCTTTGCATATAAATAAAGGTAGTGTAAAAGCTATCTTCTTTTTTAATTTTGTTCGATTTATTATTCAGCATAATGATTTATTATTACGTTTTACATAAACGTTAAATAAAAGACCATATGGAAAACACATTAAAAGGAATTCTGGAGGCTTTTCAAGGAGCAAATGGAGATGAAGAGTTATTGCTAAAGGAAATGAATAAACTTGCTCGCCATTTCTTCTTTGGTGGATATTTCCAAGTAAACGGTAGAAAGATTTATCTTCGTGATATAGAATTCTATTACCATGAAGAAGGTGAAGGGGCAGAGATCAAGGATTATATCATGTATCATATTTCTGATAAAATAAAAGATCCTATCATGAAGAATGAGTATTATCCCCTTGGATCATTTAATGCACATGTATCGGGAGTTGATTTTACTTTTGAAAATGAAGATAAAAAATATAGAGCTTCTATTCTAATCAGAGGTATTAAGGTAATAGACAAAGATAGTGAACCTATAATTGAAACAAGACCAACCTATGTCTATGAATATCTTCTTATGGGTAATTCTCTTTTTGATGATGGCATACATATTAAATGGATTGACAAAGAATTACCAATCGAACCAATAGAACAGGGTTATCGAAAAAATGTATGTCAATATGATTCTTTTGGTAATAAGATAGAATATCAAGGCGATGCAAACAATAAACCTGTCACAATTGGAAAAAAAAAGTACTGTCAATGTACGCGTGAGTGGAGGTTTTGGATTGAGTAGACTTGGCAATAATATACAAAATCGTAATCTTAGAAATACAGTCTTGGAATTAGGAAAGAATATTTCCTATATTAGGAAGGGTGGGATTACTTTAAAATATGTGATATTGTTTACTGTCATTTTCACCTAAATTTACTCTTAAATTGGGTGAATTTACTACAATGTATTGATTTTGAATATTATAAGTTGCAATTGAAAAGAGGGCTAATTGAAAAGGAAATGCTGGTTTTAAATACTCAAAATTGTACATGGAAAGCTAAGAAATATCAAAATGAATTTCTATATTTTTGTATTATATCAATATTTACTATATATTTGTATAGCAGAAGTTTAAGTTTTATCGTATAATTACTTTGAAGTCCAAAATATTATGAAAGATATATATGATTGCCATAAAGACCTTCTAGGTTTCTTTGCTGATTTTGAAAGGTATAAGGAAGAGGATTTGACAGAATCTGATACGAGGTCAAAAATAATAGATAAACTTTTTACTGAGGTATTAGACTGGGATGAGAATTCCATTGATCGTGAAGGTTATGTTGTAGAGGGCTTTTATGATTATCTCTTTTCTATTCCAGGATTTCAATTCATAGTAGAAGCTAAAAGAAATTTTGTTGATTTTATAATTCCCAATAAACATAAAGCTGTAACAATAGGTACTTTTGCAAAAGAGAATAAAGATGTTGTTGATCAAATTCGTAGATACTTATTTGAAAAAGGATTGCAATACGCTGTTATTACTAATGGTCATCAATTTATTATCGGGAAATTTTGTAATACAGATGGTAGTGATTGGAAGCATAATAAATGTTTAATATTTAATGGGCATGAAGATATTTCAGAGAGATTCATGTCTTTCTATAACATATTGTCCAAAAACTCCATTTCACAAAATTCTGGATTTAAAATATTCTTAGAGGAAGCAATACAAAGAGAAGGAAAAACAATTTTATCCATAATTCCTGCAAATGATTCTGAGCTTGTTCGCAATTCTATAAGCTCTGAACTCACTCCGATTATTGATAAACTTTTCGGGGAATTGTATGACATTGATGACGAAGTAAATAAAACTCTTATAGAAGAATGCTTTATTGAAAATAAAGAGATTAAAAAAAATCGTTCTGAAATTGAGAAATTATTTGCAGATGCGCCTCCTCAAATTGATAAGATAGTAAAGGCACGAAATACAGAAAGTATTGTGGATCAAATAAAGGATGAGTTTATTTCAGATAATCTTAAATCCAATCTAACACCACCTAATCCAATAATAATAGTTGGCTCTAAAGGTGCAGGTAAAACAACTTTTATAAATTATTTATTTAGTAAGAAATTTGGACTAGAAGCGAATCATCCTCATGTTTATATTGATTTCCGAAAATATTCAGGCACAAAAAATAATTTTGAAAATTATATATATAATGACATTTTAGAGCAAGTCTATAATCAATATGAGAACCTAGATTTATGTAGCCAGAAATCACTTTGCAGCATATACCATAGAGAGATTAGAAGAAATAATCAAGGTATATGGAAATATGACTTAGAAAATAATAATGATAATTATCAATCAAAACTTAGTATATTTTTAGAAGATAGACTTAAAGATAGTGAATCTCATTTTTTTAAATTGTCTGATCATTTAATAAAAGGAAGGCACATTAGATTATGTATCGTTATTGATAATGCAGATCAATTTGATTCTGAAATACAAAAAACAGTTTTTCTATTTGCTCAGAGTTTAAATAAAAAAGGAAATATATCAATTATAATTGCATTGCGAGAGGGATATTATTACAAATGGAGGCAACTTCCTCCATTTGATGCTTTTCCTTCGAATGTATATCATATCACTGCACCGCCATATAAAGAAGTACTTCAAAAAAGAATTAATTATGCATTAGACCAGATGTCTTTAGAAGGCACTAGCAAAGGAATTGCTGGAGAGAATAAGTTATTGCAAATAAGTAATGATTCTGTTAGAAGGTTCTTATTAAGTTTAAAAACCTGTTTATTTGGTAATGAAAATTCTGAAATGTTATCGTTCATACAAGAAACAACTTATCCTAATATTCGAGAAGGACTTGAGATCTTTAAATCCTTTCTAGTATCAGGGCATACAGAAGTTCATCAATATGTATTAAGACAAGAGGCTGACCCTGACAGTACAACTATTATTCCTTATTGGGAATTTGTGAAAGCAGTGGGACTGAATAACAAAAAGTATTATAACCATAATATTAGCATTATAAATAATTTGTTTTATCCTGTTGAGGGAAATCTTAATCATTTCTTAAAAATAAAGATATTAAAATTTCTGGATAGAAAACTATTATCGGAAGGGAGCTCCGAAAAATATATAAACGTCGAAGAACTTGTGAATTTATTTGTCAATGTGGGGTATGTAAGCAAGTATATAAAACTGGAATTAGAAGAGCTATGTCGATTTAGGTTGGTTGAGACAGATGAACAAATATCAGATGTTGATATAATGATGAATGTTAAATTAGAAGATAGTGTTTGTATTTCTATGAAGGGACATCATTATATAAATACTTTAATAAATAACTTCTCATATATTGAAATGACTTTGGAAGACACCCCCATATTTAACAATGATTATTTTTTAGAAATAAAAAACTCTTTTCCATATTCAGATGAAAATGGGAAGAGAAATTTAAAAGGACGTGTGGCAGTAGCGGAGAAATTTATTGAATATTTAGAAGAAGAAGAAAAAAACGAAACACATGAAAGCCAAGCTCTTGCGGACAAAGTTGTCCCTGCCATAAAAATTGGATGCTATAAAGATATTTCGAGAATAAAAAGAAAAATAGATAATAATTAATTTAGGATGAAATATTAGATATTGTTCTATATTATAAACAAAAGGGAAGAGAGAATGTAATTTAAACTGTGTCAGCAAGGAATAAAATATTAACTTTGCTAACACAGTTTTTTTATGAAAGCAGAATTTGATTTTGAAAGTATCAAGAACAAGGCTATTGAACAGCTGAAAGCCGGTAAGCCTTTGTTAGGTAAGGATGGTGCTTTTGCCCCCTTATTGGAAAGTATATTGAATGCAGCATTAGAAGGTGAGAGGGATGCCCATCTTACAGAAGAACGTCAGTTAGGTAATCGTCGTAATAGTAAAATGCAGAAGCAAGTCCAGACTCCATTAGGTGAGTTCACTGTGTCTACCCCTCGTGACCGTAATTCAAGTTTTGAGCCTCAGTTTATAAAGAAGCGTGAGACCATCTTGGCTGAGGGTGTAGCAGACCGTATCATCGGACTTTATGCCCTTGGTAACAGCACACGTGAGATCAGTGACTGGATGGAGGAAAATCTCGGCAACCGTGTTTCTGCCGAAACGATTAGTTCAATAACCGACCGTGTTCTTCCAGAAATAAAGGCTTGGCGTTCCCGTATCCTTGATGATGTTTATCCGATAGTCTGGATGGACACTATCCATTATAAAGTCACTGACGAGAGAGGGTGTACCATTACCCGCGCAATCTATAACGTCTTAGGTATAGACAAGGAAGGCCACAAGGATTTACTTGGAATGTATATCTCTAAAAATGAGGGAGTAAATTTCTGGTTAAACATACTGACGGATTTGCAGAACCGTGGAGTTCATGATATCCTTATTGCTTGCGTTGATGGACTGAAAGGCTTCCCGGATGCCATCCAAAGTGTTTTTCCGAACACAATAGTACAACTTTGTATCGTCCACCAGATACGGAACTCCATTAAATATGTCGGTAGTAAGCATCAGAAGGAATTCCTCAAAGACTTGAAACGGGTTTATGGTGCGGTAAGTAAAGAAGCTGCTGAAACAGAGTTTTTTAATCTGAATGAGAAATGGGGAGAAAAATATCCTATCGTCATCAAATCATGGCAGGACAACTGGGAAAAACTTACTGAATACTTCCAGTTCACATCGGATATACGCCGTATGATTTATACCACAAATACAGTTGAAGGCTATCATCGTCAGATACGGAAAGTGACAAAAAACAAGGGCGTGTTCCCTAACGACACCGCCCTTGAAAAACTGGTTTACCTCGCTTATCGCAATATACGTAAGAAATGGACCATGCCACTGGCTAACTGGGGAGCCATTGCACAACAACTGGCGATAAAATTTGGAGATAGGTTTAAATTGTTGTAATTTTACGCTCGTCGGGACGGGTGGTCCCGCCCCTTGGCGCGGGCCGTTCCCCAACCGATGAGACTGAATGAGAATAGAGCATGACACAGTTTAATTTACATATTCAAGGGAAGATAGTTTTCTTACAATTACCTTCCTTTTCTTTTAATATGCCAGAGCAAAAATAATCTTATCCGGCAAAGTACAAACTTCTGCAAACTTCAACCTGCTTCCTCCAAGTTTAATCGCTGACTTCTTATAGCAATCAATAAATTCCTCCTTTGGCATAAAGAATGGATAACCGTATGGGACTCCTCCCCAATAGACGGGAACTTTAAAACCATCGAATCCATGCCCAGTTATGATGTTAGTATCAATAAATAATCCTCTACCACTAAGCAGAGGAATTTTATGCACGTATTCTATTAAAATCCAGTTACTTATAGAATTACCTACTGCAACTATCTCCTTCCAACCATAGTGATTTCATTTATCAATTGGAGATATTGTATACTTTATTCCTTTGCTACTGTAATCTATCTGAATATTATCACATAGTTTTTTTAAGTCATAGAAAAATGTCTTTTGTTTTTCAGATAGCATCTCTTCCGAAATAATAGTCTTTATAATAGAGACATTTCCATGCTTCTCTCCAAAACAGTAACCTCCTGCCGTTACTGATACAAAATCAATCACTTCATCATTGTAATGTCCTTCAAAACATTGGTAGGTTGTTTCCAAATTCTCATCAATCTCAACACTGGTTAATCCCCAACAGTTTCTGAAGTATTCTTTGATAATTTCAAGCATTGGTAAATTATAATCTTTAAGGATACGCTCTTGGTATCTTCTGAAGAAATGGGGGGCATATATTGTTATTTTATGTGTCATAGGTTGATAAACAGCTGCGTATTTCCCTTCCTTACGTTCATATATACAGTACATACTTATGTTGGGATTATCATGCTGTCCTCTTTTATCAGCGGTAAAAGTTACGACAAAAAGATTTTTTCTTTTGACACTCTTACAGTCATACGAAGTTTTTACTGGAAACTTATAAGACTTCAAAACTTTAGATCTGAAATTCTTACGAAATCGTTCCATTGGTTTATCTAAGTCTGCTAAATCTTTCAATAGTTCTTCACGGATTTCTTGCTCCGTCATTGATGGTACAATCATAATGTATACAATAAATATTAGCAATAATCGTCAATTCCGTCCGGTCCATCCCACTCCAAGCCTTTGGCTATTGTGAGAGCCTTTTGTGCTCCACGTTCTTCAAAATATGTACGCCCTTCATGGATATATTTACCATCCTCAAAAGTTATAGAAACAGAGGTGTATTTCTTTATATCCTCTGACAGGCTATGACATATTACCATTATTAGATTTTCATTACATAGAGCAAAATCATCTATAATTTGAGTAGTATATTGATTTCTCGTTATAACTTTCCCAACACAAAGGTTATCAATATATGAAGTAAGTGGAGTCTCACTGATTTGGATAGGGCAAAGTGGGAATTCAGTGGGTGTTTTCCATTCACGTTGCAAGGCTGTATCAGGTGAAAGAGCGGGGAACAGAACTTGCCTATATGTATCTTGAATTATCGGAGAATCAGGTTGGGCAAATATCCATTCTCCCATATTACCTGCACTGGAATACGGCTTGCTCGGTTTTTCAGCCCATTTCATAACCCGTTCATAAGCTGCTTTGGCCTCTTCCTGTGTAACCGTTCTCATCCACATTACATCTTGATTTGTACCTGTAAGATCTCTCAAGCAACTTGGATTATCGATGAATTTTTGAATATCACCGCCACATAGGTATTCTATTTTTTTTCGTGTAGCGGGGTTGTTCAATGCATTCTCTAACCTTGTGAGCCATCTCAAATTTTCTGGTCGGTTGTTACATCTGTTAGTATCAATATGGTCTACTATGTCTCTTTTTGAATCATGACTACCATGGAACGCTGTTGCAACAATTATGTGGACTCGATGCCCTCCTATAGTCATATATCCTGTTTTTTCATTCTTAGTACCAAAGAGCCATTGTTCATCCAGTTTCCTTGGCTTGTGTCCATCTTTGGCGTGACGAAAGACTGCTCCATTATCACGAACAGAATAGAGTTCATCTTTATAGGTACAATCTTTGACCTCTGTGTATATATCAATATCTACTTTCATAACGGTTCTAACTTTATTTTCTAAATGAATTATAGACTTCAAGAGCGAATTTTAAAGTATCATACCATTCATCTTCTGATTTATAGTCTAACTTTATATTTATGATACGGGAGTCATGCAGATGATTTGTCGAGATCTCAATTGCAATGCCTTCTTTGTTTTGGAAACTTTCAATAGAGATAAGTCTTGGATGATAGAAATCTTTTGCACGTTCTTGAAAGGTCTCTCCAATTGTAAAAGAGATAGCATAATCGGGAAGCATAAAGTCTGGGACGGGACATCCTTCGTATTTTCCATTCTCACTGACACTAAATACAATGATGGGGGAGGCATTCAATTTTCGTAATACTCTTGGGGCTACTTCCATAAACTGAGAGACGGCTTTTCTGTTTTGAATATCTTCTTCTGACTCATCCGTCTCATTGGCAAGCTCTAAGTCTTCAGATAATTCTTTGAAAAAATTACGTCCTAATACTTTGGATATTAATGCAAGTTGTTGAATATCCATATTATTACGAGTGAACAAATTATACACGTTATTCCTTTTACAGCAAATTCTATCTGCAAATTCAACAATTGAAAGTTGTTGCTTGCGAACCTCTTTTTCGATAAGTTTTCCAATAGTTCTTTTTTCTGTCATATTTACGTTCCTTATTATGTTGCAAAGTTATACCTACATGGATAAAGTTCATAAAAACGATGTATCCTGTTATTGTGCATTTTTCCATAACACTATATACCAGTATACATAATATTTACAGTCTATACAAAATTAGTAAATATATTGAAGTTAAGAAAAAGTTGTAATACTCATTTCTGCTAGTTTATTATTTAAATTTCTATTTTGAAATATTTCATTTGCAATAAAGAGAATTTAAGGTTGATTTAATTTATTTCTAGTCATAAACTGTTATGAAAGCTGCCACTATGACTTTTAAGGGTTTGCTATTTGCCACGGTATATTTGTTGATAATTTTGCATTTCTTAGTACCTTTATAAAAACAAAAAATAAAGAGAGAAGACAGCTTCTAACTATCTTCTCTCTTTCTCTTAAAACATCAACTTTATAATCACCTTCTTCGGTTGTGCTGTGATCTTAACTCTCTCTACCTGATCCGCCCCAAGTAGTACAGCCGAATTCTTATAACACCTCGTGAATTCTCTCTTCGGCATGGAAAACGTGTACCCGAAAGGAACGCCTCCCCAGTAATCCGGTATCCTGAAACCATTAAAACTATGCCCTGTGATTATGTTAGCATCAATATTATAGATTAGCTTCGGATCATAATTCAGCCAGTCTATTTCCCCCTTCCTGTACTTACGGAAAAATGTCAATTCCAATGTTTTCCCCGATACTTCTCTCAATAGGAATCTGACTCCACCGGCATTAAAGACCTTATCCAGATCCGCCTGAACTTCATTTTCTACTTCATTGACTCCTAGTGTACCCAAATTATACACCTTACCCATTACAAATACTTTCTTTTTCATGTTATTCTAGTTTTCTTTCTATTATTATTGATATTTCTCCTTGTCCGTCAGTTTTGAAACTTAGTTTCTCGTAATTAACAAGTTGGCATAACCGATCCTCATATGTATCTATCAGCCATTCTAGGCTAACCAATGAATGCCCATCTTCATCTTCATATAATTCCCCGTCTTCATCCGCTATATCTGTCATATCAGAGGTAGTCAAACAGAATATATGAGCAGCCAGTTCTATAGAGATGTAATTAGTATCATCAGTCGCATATAACTTAGGGGGATATTTTATCTGGATGAATACTGCATTCTCAAAACAACTGATTCTGTGTTTTACCGGAATATCAGAGAGCCCGTCCATTAGAAGCTCGACTATGGGGTAATCTACTTCCCGTATATCTCCTGTATAATAACGCTTCATCATTTCCACTCTAAAATTGGCTATCAAAGACAAGTCCTGTATTGGCATCTTTGCTAGTCGGGGGTATAAGATACCGTTCTCATCAATATAGCTTTCGGGATCAGTACATTTCAATTCTTCATCTCTTGCTGTTGAAAATCTTTTTACTTTCATACTTCTTAGTTTTTTGTGATTTAATAATTAAGGTTGTGTTGTAATTCTCTTTCAGATATTCCTGGAGTTTTCCATATCTGTCTGCTCTACATCTTCCACGTGGACATAGAACAAATATTTCTTTAAGGCTTATTTCTAATGTTAAGTTATCGTCCGTACTATCCTTTTTATCCAATAGAGAAGCCAGTTGAGGAAAATATTCTCCTAAAGCCTTTATATCATCGGAGAATTTATTCGTTGTCTCTTTCGAATTAAAGGATAATTCTACCGGAGTTTTTGGTATGTCACCACAATCTTTGTTGAGTGAATACCATAATTGAGATGTGTCTGTCATATTTTAAGTATTTAATTCATAGTTAGGGATTTCAAGGCTTCGTAGCGGAGTTTCGGCATTTTTTAAGGTGAGATGGGCAGAAAAAAAAACGAGATACCAAATTAATGATACCTCGTTAATCTTTAATCAATCCATAATATAACTATTCAAAAGGAGAATCATCTTTTTTCTCTTGAAATATTAATGGATCACTTCCTTCTTTTATAAGTTGTACTGTCAAATTGTCCAATTGTTGGTTGTAGACTATAGTAATATCATTGTAACCAGCATTGTGAGCCTCAGAACCAGTCATTTCGTACAGATTTGGATTCTTATTGAAGCCTAGTTTTATAGGTGTTACAACCTGAAAATATGTTTTAATAAAATTATAATTATTATTTCCAACTAATGCTATTAAGCGTGTTTTTAATAATGGAAATTCTAATAAATTTATATCAGATGGATATTTGCCTATGTTTTTCCGGAAAAAAGAAGATAAACTGTTTGAAATAGAAGATATATCCGATATTAGAGGGAAATTTGTAAATATCTTCTTTATTACTGGATTGTATTTATCCTTATCTTTTGCCGGATAATAAAAGGTCGCGGTAAAAAAAACTCCATTTTGAAGAACAGTCTTGGTATAAAAGATATTTCCATTAGATGTATAATTTGAAATTACAAACCAGTTGTCTTTTTGCATACTGTATGTTACCGGTTTACTTTTACATTTGTAATATCTGGATACAATGCTTTCATCTAAAGCGTTATATGCTCCCGAAACAACCAAATAAGTATTATCATCCATATAAAATTTACATCCGTCTCCATTTTCAGACTCTTGGCTTTGGGTAAGGAATGAAGGGTATGTAATTGTGTAATTAAAACGAGAATTCTGATAACTATTAAATGTTATATCTGAATTATTTGTTGCTGTAGTTTCACGATATAATTTAAATGGCATCTTTATCCCTTTATAATTCGTGAAAGTACCGGAATAACTATCCATACTCCATTTACCTTCAAATGTTCCTGTATTCTCCCCTGCCGAATTATATTCTTTTAGTAACATATAATCATTAGAATTCTTTGAACCAGATAATTCCAGTGTATTATTACTGCCGTTTTTTACATAATAATAACTGCCTGATACATTCTTGACATCCATATAGATTTGCATTACTATTCTATATTTATCGTTAATCATTCCTTTCAACATGATGTTATTAGCGGATTTTTCATTCGATAATATATTCATGTGAACCTTTAGTTGCTTACTTCCTCCTTCGGCATATCCCTCCAGAGTATTGCCAGAAGTTTGGCTCAATTTCATTAAAACAGTTTCTTTCCTATTATTCAATGTCATATTTAGAATGCCGTCATTTTCTTGTTTCCCTTTGATTTCCATCTCCGTTCCATAACGAATATTTTTATACTGTCCGGTAATGTTTCCTGTTTCATCGAGTAAAATATCCATTGTAATAGGAAATCCCGCCATATCGCCCTTGCAATGTATCTGCCTGGGTAAAATAATAAGAGGTGAAGGATTTTGCCGTTCACTGTTAGAAATATGTAAGTCGGCTTCCTGTTCTTCAATATTTATATTTGGTGTTTTGTCTTGAAAATAAAGGAGCTTTTTAGTGTAATTTATTTCTTTTTCCTTGATTTCATTTTTTTTCTTTGGAATAAAGGGAACCTCTCCTTTCAAACCGTTGAAAATACTCCAAGTGTTTTTTGTGACATTAAGTTTGATTGTATTCGGATAAGGCGACGCGTTACAATAGTGTAAGCTGGCAGAAAATGAAACATATCCATGCTGTTTGAGCTCTTGTTTTAGATATTTCAGACAAGACTTTACCGCTTTTTTATTGTCGTTATTTTTTAAAACAGACACAATATTTAAATAAGATGATGTACCGCCATATTCTTTAGGAACAAGATAAAGCGCCATTTCATCAATTCCACTTTGCTTGGCAGCAAGTATACTCTTGATTTTCAGTTGATTTTTTAGTTTGGATTTCCCTTTGTCACTTTTTTGAATTTGGGCATAAACATTTATGACTCTTCCCAATTTGTCAGTCTCGTATAAAGAGTTTCCTATTTTATATCGTTTCTCAGAATTGGGTATGAGGTTCAGTAAATCGATATTTTCGCATTCTATATCTGTTTCAGAAGTAATTCTTCCTATTATATTATTGTTGTATACTATGTTGGAAATATTATTCGTGCTTTCAAATTTGACATCCTTTCCTTCGATAATATAACTTTTGGGAAATAGTCCTCTATGAGAGTCTGCTGTTACTCCCCAATATAACAAATGTTCTGGCATTGTTCTCATGTTTGATGAAAAAGAGTTTGAGTAAACTTGTAATATTTCCGGGTAACGATTCAAAAGTAATGCTATTTTTCTGTTTCTGTTAATGTCATAAAGTAACGTATCTTTCACTCCCTCTATATCAAGTTCCTCAATTTGGGTTATCAAATTTCCGTCCAATACCTCTTTAAACGAATAGAACCGACACCTCTCCTTTAAAGAGTCGATATAGGCGTAAAATTTATTATAAACGGATTTAGCCCCAAGCTCTGCAAGCCTCATATTATTCGTTTTATTAAGAAAAGAGTATGATTTCGCTTTTATTTCCGTTTCTATGAGGTTATAAATATTCTGTGTTCCTTGATTATTCAAGTTGGTCCCGGGAGTAATAATCTTATTTTTATAAGCTTCATTGTTTAATTTATTTAGCCTGGACGTGTCGAACCGGATGTCCGCTATCTGCTTTAATATATCATTACGTTCAGACTCCGCCCCTTCTTCAACCAGCCATTTGACTATCCCTGCCCATTGTGCTTTTGCCGGATATGCCATTTGTAATAATATACAGCATATTATTATACTTTTAAAAATTCTTGAATACATATTCCTTGAATTCTTTTTGGTTCATGTGATAGTTTCTTTTTATGTCATTCTCGATTTCCATGCAATATTTTTCAATTGATAACTCCAATGACGTTACAATAGACAACATGTAGTCTTTTCTTAACTGAACTTCTTGTTTGGCTTCGTCAGTAATAGACCCCATGTCCAATAATGCTTTACCGACACCTGCCCAATCGGTAAAAAAGCCCAGTACGCCAGACCATGTAGACGTTTTTTCCTGAGATTCCAGAAGCTTATCTCTAATACCGGCTATCTCATGGAAGTAACTCATATTATACTTGTACTCAAAAGAATGTAGCGGAGAAAAGTGTACAATCCAATTAAAATTATTCTGCCTTCCGACTTGTTGTAGATAAAATGTCCGTGTCGAATTGATCTTTTGACAAAATCTGGCAACTTCCTGTTGCAATATATCATTAAATTCCTGAATGTCTAAATATGAGTTCATAATATTATCGAACTGTCTTGTCATTTCATTCGGATATTCAGGTAATTCTACATTGGAATATCTTTCTGCAATCTGACCAAAAGAGCTATAGATATAGTTTAAAGCTTTATACCTTAATATATAGAATAATTTAGGCAATTGCTTTTCCTCCATATCACAATAAGTATTTAATTCGTTTTTAAATATTTGTCTGATCTCACTTTTCTTCTCCACCTTTTTTCTTTTTATTTCTTCCATAAAAGAGAACCCTGATTTACGTTCAATATATGAAAGTTCCAGATAAGATAATAAATCCAGATTTTGTTGTATGGTATTGTGTATATATAAATCAACCAGCGTCTTGCGCTCTTTAAAATATTGCAGATACTGCGCCAGCTGTTCAGCCGTCAATTGTGAAACATATTCTAATATTTCAACATCTTTATCAGCTTTTATTCTTTCAAACTCTTTATTGAGGATGTCATCGTTGCCGGATAGTCTGCAAAATTCAAGTATTTGTTCATATGTATATTCATTATAATCAATCCCAATAAACAAAAAGTCCTCTATTTTCTTTTTTAGATCCGGTGCTGAAGTATGAAATGATATTAATGTACTAATATCTTGTTCAAGATAGGCTCTGTCAATAGCCTCTGTATCTGTTCGGTTTATTTTCTGACTATAAGCAGCCATTGATGTTGCTATAAATATTAGCAGTATGCATGTTCGTTTCATCATAATTCTTCCAATAAATTATATTTCATTTCTATTGTTGCTTACTTTTGAGTTATCTGTATTTCTTTTGAACTGATATTGAAATTTGAATGTAAATAAAGTAATCCGACAAGAAAGCGTAATACTACAACAGTGTCGCTGCGGTACCATGGCAATTATCTTTACAGTTGGTGCCATACCTGATAATATCGTTCCAATGATAATACAGTGATACCATCACTTTGGATGTCTTTTGTGTTTTTTCCATTCTCCATTTGACTGGTGAATCATCCTTTGCCTTTTGCTTTATTTTTATATTCCTCTGCTTTTTTGAGATCTTTGGTACATCCTTCTCCATTTTTATAACAATAGGCTACGTTTTTACAAGCGTCAAGATGTCCCTGATCGGCAGCCAGTTTCCAATATATAAATGCCTGCTGATAGTTCTTTTCCACGGATTTTCCCCAATAATATCGAGCTCCTATATGGTAGCAAGCCTCCGGATGTTTCGCTTTGACGGCTTTTTGCAGAAACTCTTCTGCCTTGATTTCATTTTTAGGAAATGAATCTCCATTTGTATACATTGCATATAATCTCCATGCAGCTTCCGCATTTCCATATTCTGCCGCTTTAATATACCATTTTTCACTCTCTTTAAGATCCTTAATCGTACCACAACCTAACATATATTGTACACCTAAATTTAATGCTCCATTCGCACTTTTTAATTCGGCAGCTTTTTTAAAATTCTCAAAAGCTAAGCTATCATTTTTCTCCACTCCTTCCCCCAGTGTATAAAAATATCCAATGCGGTCATAAGCATCTCCATCTCCAAACTTGGCAGCTTTTTTATACCAGGATAATGATTGCTGTATGCTTTTCAAACTATCATTCTCGTAATAAATACTTGCAAGATTCATCATTGCCTGAGTATTTCCTCTCATATTTGCAGCTTTTGTATACCAAGATATGGCTTCCTGTATATTGGGAGAGACTCCTTTTCCATACTGATACATGTGCCCAAGAAGATCTGCTGAATATCCGTCTCCTAAGTCATAGGCTCTATTAAAATATTCCATAGCCTTAGGATAATCAATTTCATATCCGTCATCCCAAAAATATAATTGTCCCAATAGGCGTACTCCATAAGGCTCTTCCTTACATTCTTCCAATATAGTCAATGCTTTTTTATAGTCTTTTTCTATTAGTCCCTCTACTCCAAATATATATAATGAAGCTAATGTTGCTTTAGCATAAGGATGTTTACTCTCTTTAGCTAAATTCTCTATCATTTTTACTCCTTTTTCTTTATCCTTGTCAATTCCCCTTCCATATATATAGCAACGGGCTTCTTTTACCTGTGCTTGAATACAATCCTCTTTAGCTCCTTTTTTATACAAGTCAAAAGCTCTTTCTTCATCTTTGTCAACACCTAATCCAGTCTGATAGCAGTTTCCTAACCTGAAACAGGCATACCCGTCACCATGTTTGGCAGCTTGTTCATATAACTCTGCCGCTTTCTCAAATTCACCTTGCAGACGAAGTTCATCTGCTTCTTTGGTCTTGTTGCCACAAGAAACGAGAAATGCTATAACAACTATAGTTATAGCTCTAAATGCATTTTTTTTCATACTTTTTTTATTATTTAGTGAGAATGTTAATTTTTATACGGTTCGGATTATCTTCATTACCAAAACTTATTAGTTGAATCTTTATATCGGAAGATGGTTTCTCGTAGCTTTTTATAAAACCGATACTTTCCGTTTCATGGTATCCCATATTTATCAATTCACATTCAAATGCTTTTTGGATAGTCTCCATGTATTTTGTATATTTGCTTTGGATATCTATATCCAGTGAGATTCCATCACAAATAGTATTGCAAAAATGAGCAGAACCATCATAATCATAAGCTACGACCTCTGGAAAAGACAAAATCGCATTTACATCTGCATAGTCTGTGCTGAAAAGCTTAGTAGATGGGAAAAGCATATTTGCCGTAATATCATAAGCGTGTAATTCCAGTTCCAGTTCGTCTGCACAAGTCTCAGGATTTAGCCCTTTATATCCATATAGTTCTGTAACGTCTTTATTATAGTTCTTTGGAGATAATATTTGTTTTACAAATCTGACAACATCGAAATAGTCACTTTGAACGAAATAATCAATATCTGTTAGCAGATTTACATAACGGCCTATTTCTTCTCCAGTTTCTGACAATAGATAATATTTGTTACTTTTGTAACCAATGAAATTTGAATTAGCTTTATGCAATTTCTCATATCTGAAATCGACCAATTGCTGTTCGTCTTCTTTTATTGATAATACTCCCCATTTTTCATCTTTACAGGCTATAAATATATTTTCATCACAATAGTTGATATTATCATAGTTATCTCTTATTATTACTTCGCCTTTGTCATCCATGATACCATATCCATCTTCTGTTTGGAATATGAAGTAACCATCATTTGTGACTTTGATACTTTTATATTTATCACTTGCTTTTATAATGTTTTCTCCTTTCCTGTTTTTTATTCCCCACTCATCATCTTCGGTTACATAAGAGAAATGTCCATCATTAACTTGGTGAGTCCAATATTGTATTTGATATCCCATGTAGACCCATGCTTGAGCCATTTCATCATCAATCGGTCGTTTTTCTCCTTTAAGATTTATTTCAAACAGCCTATCATTTTCCTTTACGAGTGCTAGACCATTACAGAATATCGTTCCATAGGCATATTGAGCGGGAACAACAACTTTGCCTTTCGTATCAATATAGCCGACCTTTCCATCACTGTCCATAAAAACAGAGATGCCATCCTGAAAACAACTGAGAGATACATACTCTTTATCTAATTCAAAGAGAATATTCCCATCTTTATTAATGACAGTTATACATTTTCCCTCTTTTACAACAGGAGCTATCCCATTTGAAAATGCAGCGATATCAACATATCCATCATCAATTACTTTTTTTATATTATTGGTATTATAAAGTTCATATTTCCCATTAGCTCGTTGAACGAAAAAACAATCATCCGTAACTACGGTAGGGGCATATTTGAATTCATCTTCAATTAGTACCTTTCCGTCTACAGCAGAGAGTAACCCCCAATTGTCATTTTCCCGTTCCTTGAAAGGGTAATCGCTAATGATATCTTTAGGCTTACTACATGAGAACAGAGATGAAAGTAGTATTGGAATAAATAACATTTTAGTGTTCATGGTTCAATCCTCTTATACGCCTATAAGTCCTTCGAAGTCAGCATTAATTTGACTATATAAGAAAAGCGTGAGGACTTGTTCTGTTATTCATCAAGATCTGGTGTCTGGAATACCTACTTAGAAATGAATATGAAGAAACAATACTCACGCTATGATGTTATGTATAGATACAATATTGGCTGTATCAGGTACATATACAAAACAGAATGAGCGTTACATTGTCCTCATCCTTCTAAGTATCAAAATTGTCCAGACTTCGATCTTAGGATAAAGCAAAAAAACGCTTTCTATAATCTCTGACCATTTCTCCGGTCAGCTTTTGCAAATATACGTATTTTTGTTCAATGTAACGCTCTTATATGAGTATTCTTTCTTCATACATAAGAGAATTGGAGTTTTCTAGGCGTAAAGATACAGGTAAAATGGCATTAAAACAGAGAAAATGATTTCTTATTTTTTATACATTCTCTTTCTGCCTGATATTGGGTACGACTTTAATTGGGAAGAAAAAAAGAAAGAGTACCTTCCGCCATTGTATTCCCTTTGCTTCTTGATCAGTATGATAGTTCAAGTAGTAGGATACTTTTGGTTTCAGGTACTCTTCCTGTGTGAGCATTATTTCTTCATGGATAAGGCTATGGAGTGATTGGGGACGGATTATATTTATTCCCTCGTATTTATCTCATCCAGCAATGAGCATTTGCCTTAACCTCCACTTTTGTGAATTTCTCCAGTTCAGCCTTCAACATCTTCACTTCATTCGCAGTCGGCTCGGGAAGGGTGATATCATATCGTGAGTTACGACCGATATTCACCTGCTGTGGTGAACACATACCGACCAGTTCCACTAGTTCTGCCAGGTCAAATTGCATCAGGGGCTCACAGGTTACATAGGTGGGGATTCCATAGTTGGCGATCCCCTGCATAGCAATTGCACGTTCCTTGGGCAGCGGAGCATTCCTCATTATATCCGGATAAAAACGGTTCGTCTCAATGGTAGTACAAAGGACGGACTTTCTCATGACCGGATGATCCAGATATTCCAGAAAACGGGCGGGATTCTTGGATTGAAAGAGATACCTGTTATCAAAACCGTCACAATAGTCCAGTACCTGTTCAATCCACTCTGCCGGGACATTAGCCGCCCATTCATCCGTACTGCTGCCTACAAAGATAAAGTTGCCTTTACCCAGGTTCACTTTCAGTTCCTTCAGCTCCAGACGCAAGGGAGGCAGGAGAAGTTTACGTCTCATAAAACAATACGCACAGGAGTGTTCACATTCGCCTTTCATCGGGTTATATGTATGTGAAACGAAAGCATACATGTTCCCGGTACTTTTATTCAGTGCCATAATTCTTGTTTTTAAGTTCATTAAATATTTTCATTTTCTATTTCTGTACCGCATACGTTCACACCCGAATATATTATTGGCGTAAGCGTATTCGATTATTTCCGTTATATCAAAACCGGGAATAAGTTCCTCTATGAATGCCTTTGCCTTACCCGGCTCAACCCCGGCCTTGCATAAGATACCCGCATAAGCCATGGCCGTATTATTCCTGCCGTTACTCAGCGAGTTCCTATTCCATGTTTTTCTCAATATCCGGATAATGCTGTCATCAGATATCACCTGCCTGTTTAACCGGTTCAGGAAACCTTCCACCCAGGATTCATCCCGTACCAGAACAGGTTCTCCTTGCACATCCCTGATAACGGTTTCTGTCATCGTATTGGGTATGACAGGTTCCGGTGTTTCCGGTACAAAGTGAAAGGGAGCAGGATTTGGATTTTTCCATAAGTCCGGATCATAGGAGAGATAATTCCCTCTGGCCAGGTCGGTGGTGCTCTTGTCTATCCAGGGACAATCAAACATCTTTAGTAATTGCCCGTACAGGTCATAATGATAAAGCGGTTCACAGTTATCATGCAGGATGATCGCTTTATACCCCGTTCCACCTGGAGTGACAAAACAGGCATAGACACATGGAAATCCCTGCAGCCACCTGACAAACGCCGGCATATCCTTTGGTTCAATATGGTCAAAATCGAGAGCCGTATAGGAGGAGTAGACTGTGCATTCATTCTTATGTTTGGACCTGAAGGTTCCGTTCCAGGTGGCTACGGGGAGAAGGGCTTTCTTCCTGTTTTTCTCATCTTGGGTTCCAGCACTCCTGACGGCTTCTACTTTAGGTCTCAGATGATAGTAGGTGTCATCCCGGATAATTTCCAGCAACTTGTCCACGTCATATTCCTGCGGTTGGTTTACATCGGTGATTCTGGGAAACAGGGAGACTTTCTTCCGTGCATGTGAGATAATTCTGAATATTGCCGTCACTGTCCTTTTGATCCTAATGTTCTTCTCTTCACAAGTCAGATAGCCGGTAATATCGGATGCGCTCGGTTTACCCTGTATACCCAGGTCATGATAGATTCCCCGAAGGATTTCCTTTACTTCCGATTTGGTATATTCACCTCCCGCTTTCAGTACATTCATCAGTCGACCGGCGATTTCATTCCTAGGTAATAACTTCATGGGAACTGGGGCAAGAGCTTGTTTTATATAGTCCTCCCGCCAGTATGAGCTCTCAAAGCCCTCCCTTCCCAGAGCATCATAGTAATCCTTGTATTTCCTTTCGATAAAGTTGCATTCCTCCAGAAGCAGCGGGGCATTTTCATACAGGTCACAATACATCCTGGCCTTTCTGTCGAATCGGTTGTCCGTGTTCCATTCTCTGAAGATCCTTTGTATCTCCGGATTATTGCTGTCGGTAGCCTTTGTCACATTCACTCCGGCCTTCAATGCACGGTACATGGAGAAATCGTTATTATAGATCATGTTTGTCACTTCCCAGGCCCTCCTGTCTGCTATCTCCAGAATTTCATTTTCAACGACACATACTCTGCCATTACTGTCCCTGACAATGCAGCAGTAGTGCTCCTTATGCCCATACTTTCTGATTGTTTCTTCCATCATTTGGAGCATTTCATTCTTGTAGGGGGCGACTGTATAGTTCTTAATCTGTCTTTGGGTCTTCTCCTTCTTTTCCTTGACCGCTTCTTCAAGTGCTTGCCGGTCCACTCTGGATTCCCTGGTGTTGAAATAAAGTGTGGCTGAATTCCGGAAAGGGTTTTCCTCAAGTCTCTGGCGGCCTATTATTTGTTGCAGGTCCACCGATACATCCACGGTCATGCTGCTGATACGGGGATTGGCGAAGATATATGAATAGGCGTTGGTTGAATAGAAGTCGGCACCTATATATACAGTGGAGGTACAGAAAGTGAACATTTTGTGAAGCTCTCCTTTTTGTGGGATATCTCCGATCCTGAATTTCATGCCCGTCTCCCGTGAGAGTTTGTCCAGTTTCCTGATATTCTCCGGTTTTGAGGAACAGATGATATTGGCTTCTTCCGGACGTATGTTGTTTTCCAGTATGATCTTTTTTATCTCCGAAATGCTGTTGATATAGAATACGGCTTCCCCGGCAATAAACTTCCCACGGTCCACCAGAATTGACTTGCCGTTTCCTTTCCGATAGTCATCCACCAGTCGGGCACACAGGCTGGCAACGGATTTTCTGGACTTGATCACTTCCACTTCCGGAATTTGTGTCATGTTCGCGGGCCACAGGAGTTCATACACCGTCAGACCTCCGAATTGTCCGGTCATATCCAGATAGGATTCAAGAAACGGTGTGGCGGAGAGATAAATTACGGTGGAGAACATTCCGAGTATCATGCTGAATTCATACTCTGTCGTCGCTTTGTACTGGCAGTCACAGAATATGGACTGGAATTCATCCACAACAACGATCCACTCCTGCAGGCATTCTCCCGAACTAAGCAGAACTTCCACGATTTTTCCTAGTGAATCGTAGGTAGTCAATATCTTTCTTCCACCGGCTTGTATGTATCTGCCCAGTTCGTTATTAAAGGCAAGAATATCCTTTTCCGTATTGCCTGTGTTTTCAAAATACCTCTTCTTATCCCCCTGATACCGGTACAGGTGCAGGTTGTCGGAGAGATGCTGGGAATACTTGTTATAGAGCAGATGTTTTCTGGGGCTGGCTAATATGACTTTCCTGCCTGATCTTAGATAAGCTTCAGTAGCTCCGCATCCGCATATACGTTTGTTTAGAATGTAATGTTGTCCTTCCGGTAGCAGGGTATCCCATAACTCGTGCCAGTCTGACAGGTATCTGATCCCATCGGGGACATTTAATGTGATTTTATGCATGTTTTTGTTTTAAGATGAATGGGGTAAGTCGGAGACAGAGGGTATACGATAGTAGAGAGTATGTAATACATAACCGGTAGGATAATGTAGATGTTATAAAATATACTACAAAAAATGTACTTCTATTATAAAATGTACACGATTTGCACACTTTTTTATAACACTTTGTCTCCCTCCGGGGAGTTATGTATATCACTACACTACGTTCACTTACTCTTCGCCTTCGACTAACTCCGGTTATACAAAAATTATGGTTCATCTATCGTTTTATCCGAACCACCCTTAGTCTTTTGTGAGTGGATATTCAGGATTACTCCGAAAGTACGTAGCAGGAAGTTTGTTAATCCCAAGTATGCTTCGATCTTTGGATAATCCCTTTCACATATCCCCCTGAACTCTTTGAGAGACACATTAATGACCAAGCCTTCATGTAGATCGTATTTCTCTTGTAACCTTTTGATATCCTCCCTGTATCTTCTGGGTATTCTCTGTGGAACTGTTTTTTCGTTGACATCAGGACAATCCCGTACCTGACGGTCTAGTATTGAGCTATCGTTTTTACTTGACAATATTATATTTTTTGTTTTCATACATATATCAAGCTTTCGAGGGATTTGAACGGCGAAACAGACTTTTTTGATAAGAGAAGAGGGGAATGCTATTATTATAGCACTATTATTAAAATGGTAACTTTATGGTATAATGACTCGTTTACAATGAAGGATAGGAAAGAAGTACTCTGCGTGTTCTTGATAATCGATATATTTATTATCAACTAGGTATTCTCTGTTAATAATGATAGATTAATTTTCCCCATACGAGTTACTTTAAAAATAATCCTCACCTGCATTTGCTGCAAGTGAGGAATTTGTGGATAGGATATGCTTTAGTAATCAGAATCTCCTGTAAACGTATCCATGAGTTTATCCATCTGCTCGCCTATGCATTTGTCTATTAGCTTTGCATAATGGGCAGTCATTCGTGTATTGGTATGTCCCAACATCTTAGAAACAACTTCCAGAGATATGTTATTGGCTAAAGTAACGGTACTTGCAAACGTGTGCCTACTTGTGTGGAAGCAGATTCGCTTATTAATTCCACAAAGTATAGCTATATCCTTTAGATATTTGTTGATGTCCGCAGGGTCTTGAATAGGGAGTAGTTTCTCTCCACCCTTGTACTTATCCAATATCAATTTGGCGATAGGAAGTAGGGGGATTCTTGAAAGTATACCTGTTTTGATTCTACGCTTCTTAATCCATATTCTGCCTGCACTGTCTTTCTCAAAGTGTTCTGGTGCTAATGTTTTAATATCAATGTAGCTTAATCCGGTGAAACACCCAAAGAGAAAGAAATCTCTAGCTTTTTCAAAACGTGGGATAGGAGTATCAAAGTTGATAATTTTCCTCAATTCTTCTTCATCCAAGAAATCCACTTCTACGGGTTCGCGTTCTACTTTATAAGCGTTTACAGGATTGTAGGATATATAAGAGTTGGCGACAGCTAAATTTAGCAACTTCTTTAAGAACTTTAAATGCTTAGTGCAGGAGTTTTGCCCCATCTTCTTTTCACTTAATAGGAATGAGTGAAAGCCTTGAATAAAACCAATGTTCAATTCTCTTAGATACAAATCCTCTCTGTTATATTTCTTTAGAATGAACTCTCTGAGTAATCTGCCTGTATATTCAAATATCCAATAAGTAGCAGGTGCAACAGTTTTACCTACCATTGCTTTACGCTCTGTGTTATGCTCTTCCAGTACACTTAATAGGCTTCTTTCTTTTAAACACTCTACTTTGTCAAAGTAAGCATCATATAAAAGTTGGGCTGTAATAATGAACCCTCTGTCTAATAATTCAGCTTCTTTCTCATATAACTTAGCTCTGACTGATTTAAGGTAGTTGTTGAGGCTTGTAGCTTCCTCATCTTTACCCTTTACTAATTGTCTGTTCTTATCCCAACTGGTAACTTTAATTTGTTTTCCTGTTGAGAATGAGCATCTTTCTCCATTGACTGTGATTGTAACCTCAATAGGAGTATTACCATTTTTTCTTGCTTTACTTTCTCTTATTGAGAAGAGAATTGAAAATGAACTTCTTTCCATGGTTTAATCAATTAAAATTAGACATTTGGAAGTTCTTTAAATATGCTATATCTATCTGTAATGTAGGTAGTTATCCTATGTTTTGCGACCACTTGTAAGAAAATAGAAAAATGGTCGCGAATAAGTCGCAAGATAATTGCCATTTTAGCTCAAATTTACCCTAAATCAACTCTTAATCGTGCAACCCATTTACGACCTAAAGAGTCAATTTCTTACAGTAATTTCAGCCAATTATTGCCAATATTCTTGATTGATTTAGAAAGGTCGAAGAAGAGGTAAATCAGCTGTTCAACCTACGAACATACTGAAAATAAAAATCCCCATAACCTTATCAGTTACAGGGATTTAATATGTTGTAATTGTTATAATTACTTGCTCAAAGCCTGAGCTACGTCAACCGCACAAGCTACTGTACAACCTACCATCGGGTTGTTACCAATTCCCAGGAATCCCATCATTTCTACGTGAGCAGGAACTGATGAAGAACCAGCGAACTGAGCGTCTGAGTGCATACGACCCATAGTGTCCGTCATACCGTAAGAAGCAGGACCGGCAGCCATGTTATCCGGGTGAAGAGTACGACCTGTACCACCACCTGATGCAACTGAGAAATAAGGCTTACCTGCAAGAACACGTTCTTTCTTGTAAGTACCTGCAACCGGATGTTGGAAACGAGTCGGGTTAGTAGAGTTACCTGTGATAGAAACGTCTACGCCTTCTTTCCACATGATAGCTACACCTTCACGAACGTCGTCAGCACCGTAGCATTTTACTTTTGCACGAGGACCGTCAGAGTAAGCGATTTCGCGAACAACTTTCAGTTCACCGGTAAAGTAATCGAATTGAGTCTGAACGTAAGTAAAGCCGTTGATACGAGAGATGATCTGAGCAGCGTCTTTTCCAAGACCGTTCAGGATGCAACGCAACGGTTCTTTACGTACTTTGTCTGCTTTTGCAGCGATTTTGATAGCACCTTCAGCAGCAGCGAAAGATTCGTGACCTGCAAGGAAAGCGAAACATTTAGTTTCTTCGCGCAGCAACATAGCAGCGAGGTTACCGTGACCGATACCAACCTTACGGTCGTCAGCAACAGAACCCGGAATACAGAATGCCTGCAAACCGATACCGATAGCTTCTGCAGCTTCAGCAGCGTTTGTGCAGTTCTTCTTAAGAGCGATTGCAGTACCTACCACATAAGCCCATTTTGCGTTTTCAAAACAGATAGGCTGAGTTTCTTCACACGTTTTATAAGGATCAAGTCCGGCAGCTTCGCAGATAGCGTTAGCTTCTTCGATGTCTTTGATGCCGTTAGCGTTCAAGGCTTCGATGATACCTTTGATACGACGGTCTTGGCTTTCGAATTTTACTTCTCTAATCATAGTTTCTTTCCTCCTTATATTATTCGTGACGTGGATCAATATGTTTAACTGCTCCCTGTTCTGCTGTTACACGTCCGTAAGTACCTGTAACTTTCTTCAATGCTTCGTTTGCATCTGTTCCCTTCTTGATTTCATCCATGAACTTACCCATGTGAACGAATTCGTATCCACAGATTTCGTCATTCTTATCCAAGAAGATGTTTTTGATGTAACCTTCAGCCATTTCAAGGTAACGGGGACCCTTAGCCAAAGTACCATAAAGAGTACCTACCTGGCTACGCAGACCTTTACCTAAATCTTCCAGACCTGCACCGATGATCAAACCACCTTCAGAGAAAGCAGACTGAGTACGTCCGTAAACGATTTGCAGGAAGAGTTCGC
>OGQT01000863.1_pt1 | contig 25793 bp, 29 predicted proteins | sample 1553261 | NCBI WGS metagenome assembly OGQT01 (sample SAMEA2579992, study PRJEB22360) | human gut metagenome | biome: human gut; feature: human-associated habitat; material: faeces | place: Denmark | collected 2008/2010
AACTACCCCATATTGCTTTTGAATCGTACAATCTATCAGGATATTTTCCATATAATAACTTTATATCATAACCATTCTCATAAATAAAACGTTCAACACGATCTTTTAATTTTTCTGGCTTTCCTGAACATATTTCTATAATACCATTAACTCTTTCTTGTCCTATAACATCAACTATAGTTTCACAGAATTTCTCATAATCAACAAAATCATACTGATTTTGACCTGATGTAAATGGAAACTCTTTTTCTCCTTCTAATGATTTTCTTGCTATTTTTCCAAATATCGAATTCGAGTTAACATCATTTGATACAATATAATATCCTCTTAACCATTGCCACACAATTTTATGTTCCAATGACATTGTATAAGTTAACTGCCTTAATGCATTTTTTGCTATTCCATATGGAGTTAATGGATTACATGGTGTATTTTCATTTATGCTGCCTTCATAATATCCTATTTCATGCATAGTTCCCATAATAGCAATATGATTACACCCTTCATCAACCAAATCTTTTATAAATTTATAATGTTTATACAAATCCAATATATGTTTTTCTGAATAATGTACAAAACCATCTCGCCATGCTAAATGAATAACTACATCCGGATTACCAAAAAAATCAAACGGATTACTTAATTCAAAAATATCAGATTCTATTATTTGTGCACGTTCATCAATCCCCTTTGTTCTTATATCAGTTGCTATAACATTATAACCTCTATTTACTAATTCTGTCACAACTCCTCTACCCAAAAATCCGTTTGCACCCGTAACCAAAACTTTCATAATTTATATTTCCTTTCTCAAAAATTTATGAGTTACAATTTCTATTAGCTTTAACGGCGCAATTTTAAAAAAACATTGTGCCATAACAACATATATTAATTCTCCAATATTACATTCATGTCGCTTAAATATATTCCATTGCGCGATTATATAGCTTTTGCAATTTATCCAACTTTTTCTTCTCTTATGATTATTATCATCAGCCCTAAAATATAATATTATATCTTGTATATTATAGGCTTTACAACCATTATTCATCATTCTCGAAAATAAATCATGATCTTGCTTTCTTTTTAAATTACCATATCCTCCACACCTTTGCACTTCTGATTTCTTATACATAACCGCAGGATGATTAAATGCGCTTCTTGTTCTCATTCTCTTTTTTATCTTATCTTGATATTCAGGAACAGTTCTAATTGATACAATATTTTCTACATTTTCTTTAAATTCAGCTATATTACCACTAACTATAGATAATGTATTATCGTCCTCAAAAAGTTTTAACTGTCTTTCACATCGATTTTTCAATGAAATATCATCAGAATCCATTCGTGCTATCAAATCGTTTCTACAATAATTCATTCCAATATCTAATGCCTTACCTAAACCTTTATTTTCTTTATACTTAACTAATGTAAATACATCTGAATATTTATTTTTATATTCATCCAATAATGCTGATAACGATTCTGTTAATTCTCCATCTTCTACAATAACTATTTGTTCTGGCATAATTGTTTGTTCAAGCATACTATCTATGCTTAATTTTAAATATTCGACTTTTTCCTTTTTATACACCGACATAAGAAAACTATAATTTTGCATATTATCACTTTATCCTCTTAAAACTAAAATGTCTCACTTAATCTTCCCTAGTCGCCGCAATCTCCTGTCTTGCAGCTTCCAGCTCCTGTCCATATTCATTCATTATCTTGCTATTCTCTTCTGTAAAGCCCTCTGTGCTTTCCTTGCTGAATATTATTTTTACAGTTTCAAGCACTATCTGGAAATCAAGCATAAGTGAATAGTTTACAACATATATAAGATCCATCTTAAGCTTATCGTAAGATGTTGTATTGTATCTGCCATATACCTGTGCATAACCTGTAAGTCCGCCTTTGACCTTAAGTCTGTAGCCAAATTCCGGAATATCTTGTGTATATTTAGCAACATGCTCAACTCTTTCTGGTCTTGGTCCTACAATACTCATATTGCCTGCCCATATATCAACAAGCTGAGGAAGTTCATCTATTCTTGTTGCTCTTATGAATTTACCTACCTTAGTTATTCTGTCGTCATCAGAAGTCGCTGGATGCGGCTTGCCATCTTTTTCCGCATCTTCTTTCATACTTCTGAATTTATGTATTCTAAACACCTTGCCATCGTATGTACATCTGTCCTGCATAAAGAACACTGAACCGCCGTCCTCTAACTTTATACATATTGCTGTTATAAGGAATACCGGTGATAATATAATAAGTCCTAATGTTGAACCTACAATATCAATAGTTCTTTTAACAAATGCCTGTCCTGTTGTCATTCCAACATTTTTAGCAAGGAATAATGGTGAATCGAACAGATTAATCTCTTCTGAACCTCTTACAAGTATATCCTGTATCTTAGGTGTATAATATACTGGAATATCTTTTTCAAAGCAGAATTTAAGTATTTCTTTTCTCTCGTTGTTTGGAATATCATTAAGAAGAACTGCTTCATATTGAAGTATTTTATTATATATTACATCTGATGCCTCTTTATATGATATTTCTTCACAAACTTCGTATTTATCACTTCTGTTAGATATTTTATAACGTAAATGATTTTTATGAACACCGTTAATCTGTAATAATTTTATTGGTGGGAATATCATTCCGTATATCCTTATCCCAACAAGGTCATACAATACGCAGAATGCCAAATCAATTAAAGTTGAAACAGCTATCAGACCTGCAAGTCGTCCCATACTGTCAACTCGTCCAGCTGTTAAAGCTATTATAAGATATTCTCCAATTGCCGTTGTTATAAGTGCAAGGAACTGTGAGAATACAAGATTAACAAGTTTAATGTATCCAAGCTTAAATCCGCCCCACATTTTATATGTAACAAAGATAAGGAGAAAGATTGTGAATACCATAAGCTTATTACCACTTCCCATAAATGGTGTCTTAAGCATTGTATTATATACATTATTCCACATATATGCAAAATGCAATGTAAGTATCAGGAGCATTATTATATTAAATGCCCCTACATACATACTTACATTTTTATTTCTACTCATCCTGCCCTTATTTTCTTTCATCTTATCCTCGTTCCAATCTTATATTTATCTATATATTATTGTTATTTATTTCTCATCATAATCCATAAGAAAATCTCCATCAAACTCATCTGCTGATGGCTTCTTTCTTACACCAGTGTTGTTTCCTGCTACATTAGCTTTCTTTCTTGCGGCTACCTCGCCAACACTTCCTGCCTGTCTTTTGACTGGCTTAGAAGCATTGTTAGTATTCTTTCTTGCTGATGAAGCTTTTCTTGCTTTCTCGAATGATTTATCTGGTGACTCCTCGCTGTTATAATGTCCATAATAGCTGCCGTAGTATTTACCATAATACTTGCCATAGTATCTTCCATAGTAACCATTTTCTGATAAATCAACCTTATTAAGAACGCTTCCGATTATCTTAATTTTTGTCTTTTTAAGCTGTCCCATTACATTCTGTGCAAACTTATAGCTTACCTGGTTAGCTGCGATTACAAGAACCGCACCATCACATACCTGTGCAACAATAGCTGCATCGATAACACTTCCAAGAGGTGGTGTATCGATGATTACATAATCATACTTTTCTCTCATCTGTCTTACAGTCTCTTTGAATAATGGGCTGTCAAGAAGCTCTGATGGGTTAGGTGGCACCGGACCAGCAAGAATAACGTCCATATCTGGCACATTTGTCTGATATATTACTTCTTCTAATGTGTTCTGTCCTGAAAGAAAATGTGTCAATCCCTTAACACCCTTCTTAACTCTGTAACGTCCTACAAGAACTGACTTTCTTAAATCACAGTCAATGAATAACACTCTCTTGCCGCCATCTGCTATTGATGAAGCAAGGTTCATTGTTACTGTTGATTTACCTTCATTAGGTCCACAGCTTGTAAACATTACTACCTTTGTATCTTTACCACTTAAGAATATGTTAGTTCTTAAATTTCTATAGCTTTCTCTTACCTGATAATCATCCTGCTGGTTAGTTTCTATATTAATTGTCTGCATATTTTTAATCCTTTCACACTCTCTTGTTTACCTATTTTCTTGTTTTCTTTTTCTTACTGCTTGGCTGTCCATTATATTCTTCTTCAGTTAATGGAATAAGTGAAAGATTAGTTATGCCAAGATATTTTTCAACATCATCTGATGTCTTAATTCTATCATCAAGAATGAAGTTGACTACAAGCACTGCTATTGCTATTACAATACCTGCTATTGCACCAAGCATTGTATTCTTCTTAACATTAGGACTTGATGGTGCATTTGCAACACGTCCATATTCAATTACATTAACGCCTTCAATCTGCATTACTGATGTTATCTGCTTAGCAGATACATCTGCGATTGCATCTACTATTTCTTTAGCTCTTTGTGGGTCTGTATCTGTAACTGTTACCTGAAGAACTCGTGAATCTGTCTCGATTTCACAAGAAATCTTACCAACAAGTGCATCAGGTGATATATCTAAATCTAACTGCTTAACTACCTGTTCTACTACTGGAAGACTTGTAACAAGAACCTTATAGTCTTTTACAAGCTGTGTTGATGACTGAATATCACTAAGTGTTGTTGTTGTGCCATTCTGTCTGTTGATTATATATAATTTGATGGATGACTGGTACTGAGGTGTAATTGCTATCTCTGTTATTCCAAATGCAACTATTGCTGTCGCAACACCTGCTACAATTACTATCCATATCTTTGATAACAGCATCCTTATGATCTGCATAATATCAATTTCTACTTCTTCGTTGTTATCTTGTCTGATATTTGTTTCCATATTATCTCCTATCCTTTGCACCTTGAATACTTACTCTGGCGTTTATTATTCTGTACAATTATACGAACCTTGTCTAATAATGTCAACAAGGCCTACTTCCATCTCTTTTTTTGATTAAATGTCTTACCCACCCCCCCCTTGATTTTAGCTGGTTTCGAGATGATTGACTTGTTTTTTATGTGATTTGCGGGAAAATGTTTTTAAAAAAGAACATTCTATATTATTATCAGCATACACTGCAAATCACACCTAAAAAAATGCGAGAATATCCTGTCTGACATTCTCGCAAGTTTCACTGTTACAAGCTACTAGCCGGAATCGAACCGGCGACCTACTGATTACGAATCAGTTGCTCTACCGACTGAGCCATAGTAGCGTACTTGAATTATTGTACTCTTATTTGGTGGAATTGTAAAGGAGGAATTATCCAATTTTCCTTATCAGAATAAATCACTGCGACTTCTGGTTCTTGTTAATACCATACACCTTTTCACATTTCCACCCCCCGCCGCATAAATTATAATAACAATACTTATACCAAGAGGTTATTTATGAAAGCTCTCCCCACCAATTCATCCCCTCCTCTGTTATCGCTTAAAGGTATTTCCTTTGCATATAATACACCGAAAAGCGAAATTCCTGCACTTGATAATATCTATCTTGATATTATGCCACAGTCTTTTACATCTATAGTCGGGCCTTCCGGCTGTGGCAAATCGACCTTGCTTTCCATCATATGCGGGCTTCTTTCGCCACAGAAGGGTGAGGTTGTTTTTAATAATGATATTCTACACGATAATGCTGTATCTCCAAGAATTGGATTTATGCCACAGAAAGATACTTTATTTGAATGGCGCACTATTTATAAAAATGTGACACTCGGTCTTGAAATTAATCATCTTAAAGATAAAGAACATTTAGAAAATGTTGACAATATGCTAAAAGAGTATGGTCTATACCAGTTTTGCAATGTCCATCCTTCTGAATTATCAGGAGGCATGCGTCAGCGTGCGGCATTAATAAGAACCCTTGCACTTAACCCGGATATTCTTCTGCTTGATGAACCATTTTCCGCTCTTGATTACCAGACGAGGCTTGAAGTGTCTGATGATATCGGCAAAATCATTAAAGAGCAGAAAAAAACAGCCATTCTTGTTACTCACGATATATCAGAGGCTATCTCTATGGGCGATAGTGTTGTTATTCTTTCACACAGGCCTGCACATATTAAAAAAGTTGTTAATATTAACCTTTCCATTCCTGACAGAACACCATTTACTTCAAGACAGGCTCCTGAATTTGCAGGATATTTTAATGAAATATGGGAGGATATACAATGAATAAATCTATCAAAGCAATCAATAAAAAAGACATCTCTAACTCCCGTACACAATATCTTAACCACATAAGATTATATAAAATCTCCATAACTGTATTAAGATTTTTGATTTTAATGGCATTTATTGCCGCCTGGGAAATATCAACCCGTACTGGTATTCTTAATCCATTTATATTCAGCTCACCATCAAGAATATGCACAACTTTTATTACTATGGCTAAAGATAACAGCATATTCATTCATATATGGACGACACTTTTTGAAACATTTTTATCTTTCTTCCTTATTATAATTGTCGGAATGGGAGCAGCAATTCTTCTCTGGCTGTGGAAAGGCTTATCAGACTGCCTTGAGCCTTTCCTTATTGTGCTTAACAGCCTGCCCAAATCAGCACTTGCCCCTATGATAATCGTCTGGCTTGGCAATAATATGAAAGCTATTATCATAACTGCTATATCTGTAGCTATATTTGGTATGATAATTAACATATATACCGGATTTTTAGAAATTGACAAGGAGAAAATCATTCTTATTAAGACACTCGGCGGTACTAAGAAAGATATTCTTAAGAAACTCATACTTCCCGGTTCTAAGCAGATAATAATAAGCAATATGAAGGTCAACATCGGTCTTTGCCTTGTTGGTGTAATAATTGGCGAATTCTTAGCCGCTGATAAGGGACTTGGCTACCTTATTATATATGGTTCGCAGGTATTCAAGATGACTTATGTATCTATGAGCATTGTTATACTCTGCATTATCTCAACTGTTCTATTCAAACTTGTTGATGTCATTGAGAAAATGTTTCGTGATTGACATTTTTATCTTTTCATAATATACTGCAAATATACAAATTATGCTTTATATCGCATACAGTTTATTGTATACTCATATAGCTTATAATTAATGGCATTACTATAGATTATCACGCGCCCCGCTGGCGCAGAAATGAGGATTTAATGATTTCACTCCGCATTAAGGACACTAAAGTATTTATGTCCCAGCTGCTTATCAAGGATACCTTCGATAGAATGCTTCTGTCAGAAGCCACAATAAAGACTGCGTGTTCATACACTATTAATGGACAGATTAACAAGGAATATTATTCTGATGAAGAATGGGATAATCTTAATAATAACGAAAAGTCTTATTCAGAATGGGGTAATATTAAGCCATTCTGTTTTAGTCTTATTAAGGGTAATAAAGTTCCTGCTGCTATGAAGCTTGTTATGCTTGCCTCTTATGAACTTGTCACAGATATTATCGCAAAGAATAACATCGCTGTTATGCCTGAGAATGTTAATGGTCTCTTTATTAATATGAAGTATCAGGAAGGTCATGTAGATATTATTACAGGAACTTCTCTTAATGTATTTACATTAGATAAGCAGCTTGATACAGCTTTCGACAAGTATGTTAAGACATTTCTTGCTAATGCCGGTCTTGATTTTGAAGAATTATAGTGAGTTTATTAATATTTAATATTTATCTAAAGCCTTGATTTTACTGTATTATCTCCATTTTTGTTAGCACTCATTAGATTTGAGTGCTAATTTCTGCTTGACTTCCACTTTTAACAATATTAAACTTAGACTTAATTAAGGATATAAAGATACATATATTTATTCTTTACATCTAATGAATATTAAAAGATAGGAGATAATAATTATGTCTAATACACACGGAAGTTTATCTATTAACAGTGACAATATTTTTCCAATAATTAAAAAATGGATGTACTCTGACCACGATATTTTCTACAGAGAGCTTATATCTAACGGCTGCGATGCCATAACCAAGCTTAAGAAGCTTGATATGATTGGTGAATATGAAGCACCTGATGATATTGAATATAAGATTGATGTTAAAGTAAGTGCTAATAATAAGACTATCAAGATTATTGATAATGGTATTGGTATGACTGATGGTGAAGTTGAAGAATATATTAACCAGATTGCTTTCTCTGGTGCAGAAGCATTTCTTGAAAAATATAAGGACAAGGCTAATGATGACCAGATTATCGGTCACTTCGGACTTGGTTTCTACTCAGCATTTATGGTAGCTGATAAGGTTACTATTGATACTCTTTCTTTTAAGGAAGGGGCTAAGGCTGTTCACTGGGAATGTGACGGCGGTACAGAGTATGATATGTCTGATGGAACAGCTGCAACTCCTGGTACTACTATCACTCTTTACTTAAATGAAGACAGCTACGAATTCGCCAATGAATACAAGGCTCGTGAAGTAGTTGAAAAGTACTGCTCATTTATGCCAGTACCAATCTTCCTTACTAATGAAGATGCCGGCGAACAGACAGAAGAGATTCCAGAGGAAGAAGTAACAGATAAGGATACTGTTCTTGATACATTTATCAAGGAAGCTGTTACAGAAGAAGTTGAAAAAGAGGACGGAACTAAAGAGACAGTCGAGAAAGTTCCAGCAAAGAAGATGGCTAAGATTGTTAAAAGACCTGTTGCTATCAATGATATCCACCCTCTCTGGACTAAGCACCCTAACGAATGTACTGAGGATGAATATAAGGAATTCTACCGCAAGGTATTTAACGATTATAAAGAGCCTTTATTCTGGATTCACCTTAATATGGACTATCCTTTCAACTTAAAGGGTATACTTTACTTCCCTAAGATTAATACAGAATACGAGTCAATTGAAGGAACAATTAAGCTTTACAATAATCAGGTATTCGTTGCAGATAACATCAAGGAAGTTATTCCTGAATTCCTTCTTCTCTTAAAGGGTGTTATTGATTGTCCAGATCTTCCTCTTAACGTATCACGTTCTGCACTCCAGAATGATGGCTTTGTTAAGAAGATTTCTGATTACATTACTAAAAAGGTTGCTGACAAGCTTTCTGGTATGTGCAAGACTAACCGTGAGAATTATGAGAAATATTGGGATGATATCAACCCATTCATCAAATTTGGCTGCTTAAAAGACGAAAAGTTCGCTGAGAAGATGAATGATTACATTATATTCAAGAACCTTGAAGGCAAGTATTTAACACTTAAGGATTACCTTGAAGCTAACAAGGAAAAGCACGAGAATACAGTCTTCTATGTGACTGATGAGAAGGAACAGAGCCAGTATATCAATATGTTTAAGAAAGAGAATATGGATGCTATCATTCTTACTCACAATATTGACCAGCCATTCATCACTCATCTTGAAGGCAAGAACGAGGGTCTTAAATTTGCAAGAATTGATACTGACCTTTCTGATATATTCAAGGAAGAAACAAGCGAAGATGAATTAAAGGATGCAACTGAAAGCCTTACGGCTACATTTAAGAAAGCACTTAACAATGATAATCTTAATATCAAGGTTGAAAAGTTAAAGGATGCTTCTGTATCTTCTATGATTACTCTTTCCGAGCAGGATAGACGTATGCAGGATATGATGAAGATGTACGGTATGTCAGGAATGGATCCGGCTATGTTTGGTTCTACAGGACAGACTTTAATTCTTAATGCTAACAACAGTCTTGTTCAGTATGTTCTTAACAATAAAGATGGTGAGAATACTGATATTATCTGTAAACAGCTTTACGACCTTGCACTTATAAGCCACGCTCCACTTACAGGAAACCAGATGACTGAATTCATTGCAAGAAGTAATAAGATTATGGAATTACTTGCAAAATAATACAATTTAACATATGATAGGATATACGGGGTGAATTCATTCGCCCCGTATATCAATTAGATTGGGGACTAACGTATGACTACTAATAACAACAATACACCTGATGAAGATGATTTAGATTATATCGATTTTGATGATGATTATGATGATATTGAAGATGACGATGATGACGATGATGATTATTCTTACAGCCGTTCTGATAATATCAGCAGACATACAGATAATAATAAGAAGCAGGAGTATTCTGTTGTTAAATTTATAGTATCAGAAGCCTTCAGTTTCATTAAAATTGTAGTATTCGCGGCTATTATCGCCCTGCTCTGCACGAATTTCATAATCATTAATGCCGAAGTTCCATCTGGCTCTATGAGAGATACAATATGGGAAGGCGACCGCCTTTTCGGTTTCAGGCTTGCTTACAAGTTCAGCGAACCAAAGCGCGGTGACGTTATAATCTTTAAATATCCTGATAATGAGTCAGAGAATTATGTTAAGCGTGTTATTGGTCTTCCTAATGAAATAGTCCAGATTAAGGAAGGGCATGTATACATCAATGGTGATGAGCTTGATGAGCCATATATCAAAGAATATATATATGATGACGGCGAAACACACACTTATATTGTTCCTGACGGCTGTTATTTTATGCTTGGTGATAATCGTAATAACTCCAAAGACTCAAGATACTGGACTAACACATATGTTAAGAAAGAAAAGATAATTGCCAAGGTGCTTATCCGTTATTACAGCGGTGAAAAGGGACGCATTTCCTTTAGCAGAATCAGTTAAAATTTCATACAATTTATAATGTAACGTATAATAAATCACCTCCTGTTAATACTACTACTGTGTATTGCAAATGTTCTATTTATTAAAGCATTTACCATACACTTAAGTTAAAGATTAACAGGAGGTAATTTATTATGACTAATTTAAGCTGTAACGCTTGTAGCTGTGTACACAATGATGATAACTGCTGCTGCCTTAATGGTATTGATGTAAAGGGAAGTAATGCCTGTGAGTGCAGTGAAACTTGCTGTGGAAGCTATTCTTACAAAGATGGCTCTGCTAAGAATAATACTGCTTCACCTAAGCTTAATCTTCAGATAAAGTGTGCCGCACATAACTGCGTGTATAACAATAACGAAGCTTGTCAGGCTGACCACGTTGATATATCAGGCATAACAGCCGTAAATGCTGACGATACTGTCTGTTCAACCTTTAAATCCAAATAATAAATTAACATAAACAAAAAAGAGGTTGCCAAATTATTCATTTTATTATAAAATTATAATAGTTATGATAATTAGGAGGTATACCAAAGAATGGTAAGCGCAGGAGATTTTAAGAATGGTTTAACAATTCAGATGGATAATAACATTTGGCAGATTATTGAATTCCAGCATGTAAAGCCTGGTAAGGGTGCTGCTTTCGTTAGAACAAAGTTAAAGAATATCGTGAGTGGTGGTGTTGTTGAAAAGTCTTTCAGACCTACAGAAAAGTTTGACCTCGCTCATATTGAGAAAAGAGAATATCAGTATCTTTACTCAGATGGTGATCTTTACAACTTTATGGATACAGAGACATTTGAACAGATTGCATTATCTGCTGAGAATGTTGGTGATTCACTTAAGTTCGTTAAAGAAAACGAAATGGTTAAGCTCTGTTCACACAACGGTAACGTATTCTCTATTGAGCCACCTATCACTGTTGAACTTCAGATTACAGAATCTGAACCAGGTGTTAAGGGTGATACAGCTACAGGTGCTACAAAGCCAGCTATCCTTGAAACAGGTGCTAAGATTTTAGTTCCATTATTTGTTAACCAGGGTGATACAATTAAGATTGATACAAGAACAGGTGAATATATTTCACGTGTTTAGTTAATCAGATTAAAGGTTAAGATTTATAAGATATTTATTATATTTTAACATAATAAGTTCTTAAAAAGAGCCTGTACACTTTCATCGGTGTACAGGCTCTTTTTATTCTGCCCATTATAAAGAAGAACCTATAGCCAAATCGTGCTATAGGTTCTTCTTTATAATGATTATCATCTATTAATTACTCTTCGTCATATCTGTTAATGCTTCCATCGCATACAGATAACCTCTAAGTCCAAGTCCTACAACCTGTCCCTGACATACTGGAACTGTAACAGATGTATGTCTGAATTCTTCTCTTGTATGAACATTGGATATATGTACTTCTATCTTCGGTATTGCAGCTATCGAAGCAAGTGCATCTCTTACTGCATAGCTGTAATGTGTAAATGCCCCCGGATTAATTACAATACCATCAACATCATTGTAATAAGCTTCCTGAAGCTTATCTATAATTGCACCCTCATGGTTACTCTGGAATACCTCAACTTTAACATTAAGTTCCTCTGCTTTCTTGTTAATCATATCAACAAGCGTGTCATAATTATCATTGCCATATATTCCTTTTTCTCTTATTCCAAGGAAATTAATATTAGGTCCGTTAATAACAAGTATCTTCATTGCTAATCCTCCATATTCTTAATGATTGCTGTATACATCTGTTCAAATGACATCTTCTGCGTATCAACTATCATATCAGCCGCATCCAGATATATATCTTCTCTCTGCTCCATAAGGTTATGTATCTTCTCGTGAAGCCCACCGCCCTGTAATAATGGACGTTTGGTGTCCTTGCTCAACCTTTTGCAAAGTTCCTCCTCAGAAGCTTTAAGATATACTACTGTTCCAAGCTTTCTTAAAAGCTCCCTATTGACCTCTCTTAACACAAGTCCGCCACCAACAGATATGACGCAGTTATCAAGAGTATCTGATAACTCTTTTACCGTCTCTGTCTCCATATCCCTGAAAGCTTCCTCTCCCTTCGTTGCAAAGATTTCGCTTATTGTTGTATTCTGCTTTTTCTCGATATACTCATCTGTATCATAGAACTTTCTATTATGTCGTCTTGAAACCCAGCGGCCAAATGTCGTCTTTCCACTTCCCATAAATCCAATAAGTACAATATTATTCAATTCCAAGTTCCTCTTTCATCTTATTATACACTTTATCCGCCTGTTCTTTTGTGACACTTACATCATTCCATAACTCATACGCCGCAACCCCTTGGTATAAAAGCATTTTTAAACCGTTGCAGGCTGGCTTTCCGGCATTTTTACACATTTTCATAAAACGTGTTTCACTAGGATTATATATAATATCAACTCCGACTTTTACCTTCTTATAAAATGCTTCATCATCAATTACAACATCATCCACATTAGGATAAAGTCCAACGCTTGTGGTCTGTATCACAACGTAATCATCAGCTTCCAGCTTATCATACTCACTTATAAGCATAGGCTTGATACATTCTTTACCGAAATAATCATTAACTGCTTTGGCTATATCGTAAGCCTTTTCCTTAGTCCTGTTAAGCATATATATTTCTTTAGCACCGCTCTTTGCACATAAAAATGCTATTGCTCTTGCCGCTCCGCCTGCACCAAGAATTACACAACGGCTGCCTAAAAGCACAACTCCCTCGTCTATAAGTTCTCTTTCAAGTCCCAATATATCTGTATTATAGCCTTTATAGCCCTTATCTGTTCTTACAAGCGTATTAACAGCTCCTATAGCTTTAGCAAGCGGATCAATATCCACAAGCGACTCCATAACAGCCTGCTTGTGTGGAACTGTTACATTAAGTCCTAATATGTTAAGTGCATAAGCTCCATTTACTGCTGTGACAACATCGCCCTTTTCAACCTTGAAGGTTGTATACACCATATTCATATCCATAAGCTGTGCAAGGCTGTTATGTATCACCGGGGAAATTGAATGTCCCACCGGATTACCTATAAGACCGCACACTCTTGTTGTACCATTAATATCTATCATTAAAATCTTACTTCCTTTCTTATGAGCTTATATCTAAAGTACAGATAAATTCATATATTATGAAATCACAATAAATATATATCTTGAAATTATATTAAACCTATATGTATTAGAAACCTGCTTTTCCGCCTTCTCTTTTAATATGCTTCTTATAAAAATGCAGAACTATCCATTCAAGCCTTCTTTTTAGAATTATCTGTATCTCCTCGTGCTTGTCTATCGGCTTTACAAGAACAGACTTAATTCCTGCCCTGTTAGCACCCCACACATCTGTGAACAACTGATCCCCCACAAAATATGTGTCAGACTTATCAGTATTCATATACTCCATAGCTTTAACATAATTCTTAGGAGATGGCTTTCCTGCCTTGCTTACATATAATGAACCAACCTCATCTGCAAGCGGCTTAACCCTGTATTCTTTATTATTGGATATTATGCAGGTATTATATCCCATAGCCTTTAAATCACCGAACAGCTTCTTTGCACGCTCAGTAACCGGTGCTCCGTGTTCAACAAGCGTGTTGTCAACATCAAATATAATTCCCCTGTAACCTTTATCATAAAGTCCCTTATAATCTATATCGTATGCAGAATCTATATACATATCCGGATAAAATCTTTTAAACATCTGTAATTACTACCTTTCTTATCAGCTTTTCTGCTGTTCTTAAGCATTTGTTGCTTTTAAGTATTTACTACTTTTTAAGTATTTTCTTGATTTCGTCCATAAATGTATTAACATCCTTAAACTCCCTGTATACAGAAGCAAATCTTACATATGCAACTTCATCTAAATCCTTTAACTTATCTATAACAATAGAACCTATCGTTGTTGTAGGTATCTCTTTCTCCTCCATATTAAATATCTGTCCCTCAATGTCATCTACCATATCATTAATCTGTTTCATTGATATCGGACGCTTATGGCACGACCTGACTATTCCAGCCACTATCTTTTCCCTGTCATAAGGTTCTCTGTTATTATCTTTCTTCACAACTATAAGAGGAAGTGTCTCTACTTTCTCGTATGTGGTAAAACGCTTTCCACATTCATCACACTGACGGCGTCTTCTTATAGAGCTGTCATCTGTAGGTCTTGAATCTATTACTCTTGTATTCTCTTTTCCGCAATATGGGCACTTCATTCACAAACCTCCCCTAAATACAATAAACTACTAGAATTATAGCCCACTGGTGCTGTTATGTCAAAATATCTATAAAATATTCCATAAACACACTATAGCACTAATTAATAATCAATCTATATTACAGTCAAAAGCCTTTCTGAACAGGCAAAAAGCCTTTCTGACTGTAAAGACATACAATAATAATACCATATACAATACACATAACATAAAATATCAGGGCTGCCGCACCAAATATAATCTATAATATAAAGACATTATCAACCTGTTATTATCTTCCTATTATAAATTCTACTTTGTGCGACAGCCCTTTATTTATTTATTATTTTATTAATACTTGCTATGCTGTTAAGACATATGCTTCTTCATATTCTTAAGAGCACATTTTTCAAGCCTGCTTACCTGTGCCTGTGATATTCCAATCTCTTCGGCTATCTCCATCTGTGTCTTATATTCATAAAAACGCTTTCTTATTATCTGCTGTTCACGCCCGCTTAACTTTGCAAAGGCAGAGTCCAATGCCAGATGTGTAACCCAGTTCTCTTCCCCATCTGCTTTATCTTTAATCTGGTCTATGACATATAATGTATCCCCGCCTTCATTAAATACCGGTTCATACAGTGAAACAGTTGGGGATACAGCCTCAAGTGCTATAACAATATCCTCCTTAGATGCTCCTATCTCACTTGCAATCTCCGATATTGTCGGTTCCTTCTGCCTGCTCTTTAATAGCTGTTCTTTTGTATAAAGTGCCTTATAAGCCATATCCTTTAATGAACGGCTTACTCTTATTGCACTGTTATCACGAAGATACCTCTTAATCTCCCCAGTAATCATTGGAACTGCATAGGTTGAGAACTGCACGCCCTGCGATACATCAAAATTGTCTATTGATTTTATAAGACCTATACAGCCAATCTGGAATAAATCATCCACATTTTCATTACTGTTGGAAAATCTGCCAACAATGCTTAATACCAGACGGAGATTACCTTTAATAAATCTCTCTCTTGCTGTCTGGTCACCAGCCTTTATCTTTAATAAAAGCTCTTTCTTCTCCTTCGCACTAAGCAGAGGCAGCTCCTGCGTATTAACACCACATATCGTAACTTTTACACCAGCCATTAACCTTTCCTCCTAAAGACATTGCGAACATTTATCTTTAGTGGAAAGGCATACATTTAAGTTCGCTTATATTACAAGCATTACCACATAAATGTACTTTTATACTGTTGTGAACTGGCAATTATATACATATTTAATATTAATCATCTCTTCTTGTAAGAAGAACAAGTCTTAAAAGCTGAAGAATAGATGTAAGAAGTGCCGCTACATATGTTAATGCTGCTGCTGTAAGCACCTTTCTTGCACCGGTAAGTTCACTTGACTCAAGCATATTACGTTCTCTTAAGGTTCTTAATGCTCTTGCGGAAGCATCAAATTCAACCGGGAGAGTAAGAAGCTGGAATACTACAACAAGTGAGAAAAGCACTACTCCAAGCTGCATAAGTCCTGTAGCTCCAAGGAATAAACCTAAAAGAATTATTGGCCATGAAAGAGCTGAACCAATATTAGCTATCGGTATTACAGCTGCTCTTATCTTAATTGGAAAATATTCTTCGTCATACTGCATAGCATGTCCACACTCATGGGCGGCCACGCCTATAGCTGCTACTGATGTTGAATTGTATACAGAATCTGATAATCTAAGAACTCCTTCCTTTGGTGAATAATGGTCTGTAAGATTACCGCTTACTCTCTCAATTCTTACATTAGTAATTCCTGCCGCTCTTAATATTTCCTGTGCTGCCATAGCACCTGTAAGCCCTGAACGGCTGTTATACTTATCATATCTGTTAAATGTCGATTTAACATTCATAGATGCTATAAGACTTATTATTGCACCTATAATAACGAGTATATATGTTGCATCATAGAAATAATACATATATTTTCCTCCATCGAATTATCAATTTTATTATTTAATATGATAGCCTATGCCAATCTGTGTGTCAAACCCATAACACATTTGTTCATTAATATTTCATTATTATACCTGTTATATGCACTTTCCCCTTTAAAAATACATATTTTATATTAAGTATAATTATATAAAATGAGGTGTTGTATGAAGATATTTGAACTAAAAAACAAGCAGGTTATCAACGAAGAGGACTGCTGTATTATAGGCTGTGTTATTGATATTGACTTTGACCCTAAAAATGGCTGTATCAATTCTATAATAATTCCTGGTCCTGGACGGCTTTGCGGCTTCTTTGGACGTGAATTTGTGTATGTCATACCTTTCAGATGTATCAAATCTATTGGGCGTGACATTATCCTTGTCAATGTCTGCCTTGATAAACATAAAGAAAAATGCTAATATATACATATAATTTAGTGAGTACACGGTTATTTAACTTATCTTGACTATACGTTATATTTTGATTGGAGGTTACTTATGAACGATAGATATGTGGCTTATGCAGGTACTTATACCCACGAAAGCAGCAAAGGTATTCATATATATGATATGGACGTTGAAAAGGGACGAATAACTGAAAGATGTGAGGTTACAATTGATAATCCCTCATATATAACATTATCTTCTAATAAGAAGTATTTATACGCAATATGTGATCAGGGTATTTCTTCATTTGCTATTACTGAAGATGGTTCTCTTGAACTTATGAATGTTGCTTCTATCAACGGAATGAGAGGCTGTCATATTTCTGTAACTAAGGATAACCGTTTTCTTGTTATTTCCGGCTATCACGATGGCAAGATTACTGTAATGCATATTAATGCTGATGGTTCTTTAGGCGATATAGCTGATGAGGTATTTCATAAGGGTCTTGGAAGCGTTGCTGAACGTAATTTCAGACCCCATATAAGTCATACCTGCTTTACACCTGATGAAGAACTTTTATGTGTATGTGATCTTGGAATTGACCAGATTAAGCTTTATGAATTCAACCATACAACTGGAAAGCTCAAGCTTTTTGATATTATACGTTCACAGCTTGAATCTGCTCCAAGAAAGATGATATTCTCAGAAGATGGACGATTCGCTTATGTTGTATGTGAATTAAAGAATTATATTAACGTATATTCTTATGATGCTTCTTCTGATAAGAACAGATTTGAGATGATTCAGAATATATTCACTGTAAGACGCGACCATAAGTCTAACAGTGCAGCTTCAGACATATGCCTTACTAATTCAGGCAATAACTTAATCTGCTCTAATGCCGGTGATAACACTGCTACAATATATTCTGTGGACAAGACTACAGGAAAGATAATTACACTTAACTCACTTCCTGTAAGTGGTGATTATCCTAAGTACATATGCCTTTTTCCTGATGACAAGCACCTTTTATCCATGAATAATGAAGGCAACTCAATAACAATATTTACTGTAGACTATACCAAAGGACTTATTGTTATGAATGGCAAAGAACTTAAAATATCACGTCCTAACAATATGGTTATTAAAAAGTTAGATTAATTAATGAAGGCTTGGCCATAAATCCAGACCAAGCCTTTATCAAAGCAAAAGGCACTGTGCTATATGCATTCTCATCCTGAATACATATATGGCACAGTGCCTTTTTATTATCCGCTGTACTTTTCTGACTGTGCATTTATAAGCTGAACATCATCAAAGTAATTAATCTTCATAGCAGCCTTAACTTCGCTTAATGTCTGTTCTGCTACCTCATAAGCATTCTTAGTTCCCTGTTTAAGTATCTCGTATACATAAGGAATATCCTTCTCATATTCGTGTCTTCTATTTCTGATTGGCTCTAATTCCTTGTTAAGAACATTTAAAAGGAACTTCTTAACCTTAACATCACCAAGTCCACCTCTCTTATAGTGGTCTTTTAATTCATCAAGGTTATTATACTCTGGTAAGAATAATCCAAAGTCTTCTTCCTTACTGAATGCATCAAGATATGTAAATACAGTATTACCTTCTATCTTACCAGGATCCGATACCTTAATATGATCTGGATCTGTATACATACTCATAACCTTTTTCTTAACATCTTCTTCTGTATCAGAAAGATATATGCAGTTACCAAGCGACTTACTCATCTTAGCTTTGCCATCTGTACCTGGAAGTCTTAAACATACTTTATTATCCGGAAGAAGTATCTGTGGTTCTACCAATGTATCTCCATATACTGAATTGAACTTTCTTACAATCTCTCTTGTCTGTTCAATCATCGGCTCCTGATCCTCACCTGCCGGAACTGTTGTAGCCTTAAATGCTGTTATATCAGCGGCCTGGCTTATTGGATAGCAGAAAAATCCAACCGGTATGCTCGCTTCAAAGTTACGCATCTGGATCTCTGACTTAACTGTTGGGTTTCTCTGAAGTCTTGAAACTGTAACAAGATTCATATAATAAAATGTAAGCTCTGTAAGCTGTGAAATCTGTGACTGAATAAATATATCAGACTTGGCTGGGTCTAAACCGACTGAAAGATAATCAAGTGCAACCTCTATTATGTTCTGGCGTACCTTCTCAGGATTATCAGCATTATCTGTAAGTGCCTGAGCATCTGCTATCATAATAAATATCTTATCGTATTCACCTGAATTCTGTAATTCTACTCTTCTCTTTAATGAACCAACATAATGACCAACATGAAGCTTTCCTGTTGGACGGTCACCTGTTAATATTATCTTAGACATATTGCTCCTCCATTCTTATGCAACGCATCTATGCATATCACAAATATTCATAATTTTATCACATTTTTTTTAAAATAACAATTGAGAATTAATCTAATTAATAGTAATATATATAACAGAGTGCCAAGAGCACAATAATATATACTTGTGGAGGAACAATTAATGAAACATTTACTTAGTCCACTAGACTTAAGTGTCACAGAACTTGAAGATTTACTTAATCTTGCAAGAGACATTTCTAAAGATCCTAAAAAATACAGCCATGTATGTGATGGTAAAAAGTTAGCAACTTTATTTTATGAACCTAGTACAAGAACCCGTCTTAGTTTTGAAGCAGCAATGCTCAATCTTGGAGGGTCTGTATTAGGTTTTTCTTCTGCTAACTCAAGTTCAGCATCAAAGGGCGAAAGCGTGGCTGATACTATACGGGTAATTTCCTGCTATGCAGACATATGTGCCATGCGCCACCCAAAAGAAGGTGCTCCTATGGTTGCAGCAAGCAAGTCTTCTATACCTGTAATCAATGCAGGTGATGGCGGACACCAGCACCCAACACAGACACTTACAGATCTTATGACTATAAGGGAACTCCGCGGTTCTCTTGACAACTTTACAATAGGCCTTTGTGGTGACCTTAAGTTCGGAAGAACTGTTCATTCACTTATCAATTCACTCGTAAGATATAAAAATGTCAAATTCGTGCTTATATCTCCTAAGGAATTAAGAATACCTGATTATATAAGAGATGATGTATTAAAAGCCAACCAGGCTGAATTCATTGAAATGGAAAACCTAGAAGATGCTATGCCTGAGCTTAACATATTATATATGACAAGAGTTCAGCGTGAAAGATTCTTCTCAGAAGATGAATACCTCAGAATGAAAGATTTCTATATACTTGATAAGTCAAAAATGGCTCTTGCAAAAGAGGATATGTATGTTCTTCACCCACTTCCTCGTGTTAATGAAATATCAGTAGATATAGATGATGACCCAAGAGCTGCTTACTTTAAACAGGTACAATTCGGTGTATATGTAAGAATGGCTCTTATTATGACACTTCTTGGTCTTAATAACAAGTAAATATAGGAGGGTAATTATGTTAAATGTAGGACAACTTAATGAAGGCTTTGTACTAGACCATATTGAAGCCGGCAAATCAATGATGATATATAATAACCTTGGTCTTGGCGAACTCGACTGTCAGGTTGCTATTATCAAGAATGCAAGAAGCAGTAAAATGGGAAGAAAGGATATTATCAAGATTGAGGGCGGACTTGACCTTGTTGATTTAGATGTATTAGGATTTATCGATCATAATATCACTGTTAATATTATTAAAGACGGACAGATAGTAGATAAGAAATCACTTTCATTACCAAAGCAGATTACTAATGTTATCAAATGTAAGAATCCTAGATGTATTACTTCTATTGAACAGGGTCTTGACCATGTATTTGTTCTTTCTGACCCTGTTAAGCAGGTATACAGATGTAAATACTGTGAAGAGAAATATACTGGTAAATAATATCCCCCAATACAACATTCGTACAGCTTTATTATATAAGCTTGAAGTTCTAATGTAATCTTCTGATTATATAGTAAAAAGAGGATGTGAAAAAACTCGATTGAGTTTTTTCGCATCTCCCTTTTTGTACCTGTTGTGTATAAATGACTGAAATCATGCGCAAAGAAAGCGCACTTCCCCTACCCCATAGAAATTCTTTTTTTGAATCTATGCGGCAGTTCTGTTTCTCATCTTTTTTTTCTGATATTTATGTAGATTGTGGCCTATCGCCACGAGTAAAACTTCCAGTTTGACTGAATGAATACCTCTTCGGACAATTCTCTTGTACCAACGGTCGTTTTTCATAATTCCGAAAGTCAAGTGTTCATAATGACGCTGTTCTTTGGATTTTCGCTTTCCACTTCCGTAAACAAATGTACTTGTATCCAGTTCCCATAAAAGTACTAGCTGCTTAACGATTTCATTCAGATAATCCGGTACATACTTAGTTACCAGTGAACCAATGGTATTTAGATAATGCAAACAATACTTGATGAAATTCCATGTTAAACGATGCTGTAGGCTTCAAACATAGTTGAAAGATTTAATTATTTAAAGTTTTTGACTTTAAACCTTAAAAGTACTTGCGTTTAAGGGTTAATATGGGCTATACTATTATGGAATTTGTCCGGGAATCAGGCTGTTGTAGATGACGTGAGCAGCATGTATCCCGGATGTTGTGAGTATGGAAGAGGGTTTAAAGTATGATAGTTACTCTGATTGAGAAAGTATATAGTTTTCTGTGGGGAGATCTGGTGCAGATTCCACTGCCGGGCGGCAGCACTCTGGGGATTTCGCTTCTGATTATATTACTGATTCCTACAGGAATTTATTTTACGGTTCGGACGCGTTTTCTGCCGATTCGCCTGTTCCCGGATATGGTGCAGGCACTGGTTGAGAAGAAACAACAAAAAAACAGTCTGTCTTCATTTCAGACACTGATCGTTTCGACGGCAACCCGTGTCGGTATGGGAAATCTGGTCGGTGTTGTTGCGGCAATTTCGGCAGGCGGCGCCGGTGCGGTTTTCTGGATGTGGGTGACGGCAATTATCGGTTCATCAACAGCTTTTATTGAAGCGACACTGGCACAGCTTTATAAAGAAAAAGATCCGCTGTACGGAGGTTACCGCGGCGGTCCGGCGTATTATATTCATGCATATGTAGAAGAAAAACAAAAGAAAAAGAGAAACAAAGTGGTGATTTCTGTGTTGTTTGCAATCTCCGGTCTGATCTGCTGGTGCGGTATCAGTCAAGTGATCAGCAATTCTGTTGTTTCTTCATTTAAAAATGCATTTTCCATTCCGCCGATCTATATGACGGTAGTACTTGTTGCTGTGGCTGCTGTGATAGTGCTTCGTAAAGATGCGACAGTTAAGATCCTGGATATGGTAGTGCCGGTCATGGCGGTATGCTATTTTGCAATCACGATTCTGATCATTGTGATGAATCTTGGAAGTTTGCCGGGTGTTTTTGCAAGAATTTTTGAGGAAGCATTTGGATTCCGACAGGCAGCAGCCGGCGGTTTTGGCGCAGTCCTAATGAATGGAATCAAACGTGGACTGTTTTCGAATGAAGCAGGTTCCGGATCTGCTCCGTGTGCGGCAGCAGCGGCAGAATGTGACCAGCCGGTCAAAGCCGGATTGGTACAGGCGCTCGGGGTATTTGTGGATACGATCGTGATCTGCAGCTGTACAGCATTTATCATGCTGCTTGCGCCGGAAGAAAAAGTTACAGGACTTTCCGGAATGGATCTTCTGCAGACAGCAATGGAACATCATCTTGGCCGTTTTGGTGTGATCTTTATTGCGGCGACGCTGTTTTTATTCAGTTTTTCGACGTTTCTGGGCATCCTTTTTTATGCGAGATGCAATGTTGCATATCTTTTCGGAGATAACTGGGCTTCACAGACTGCATACAAAGTACTGGCGCTTGTGATGCTGTTCATCGGCGGCCTTGCAGCATATACATTTGTGTGGGATCTTGGTGATGTTGGAATCGGACTGATGACGATCTTTAATATCATCATTCTTTACCCACAGGGTGAGAAGGCTCTGAAAGAACTGAAAGAATACGAAAAAGAAAAAAGAAAATAAAAAACACAAAGAGAAAGCATTTGAAACTATGTCTGTTGTTATTGTTTATGGTTCTGGGATGTTTTGCGATAACCAATGTCAGGACGACAACGGTGCAGGCATCATCACGGACGTTCAAATCAAATGGCAGAACCTATATGGAAAAGCATAATGACAATACACTTAATACGGTATTGTATCAAAAAGTTTCCGGACGTTACAAACAGGTTGCGAAATCGTCAAGATATTTCATCTACAGATTTTCTTATGGAAAGAAATTGTATTTTTCAAGTGCTGACGATGAAGGAACAGGTATTACCTGCACATATACGAAAGGCAAAAATGTATTTAAACTTGAACGAAGCAAGATGGTACTGACAGAACGCAGTGGAAGATATGCAGTCGGATATATCTGTATGATCGTGTATACAATTTTATGATCCCGTTTGTGGATGTTGTTTACGACGGGGATGATTATGAATTTGAAATTTCCCTTGAGCCAAAGGATCCGTGCTGCTTTGGATTTAAAGTAGTATATCATAACGGTTCATTTTTACTCCTGCAGAATATTGAGTCAATAGACATCTCCTGTGTCCCGGGAATGGAATATATTGAAAACGATGAAGAACTGTATGACCGTGAACCGTTTACGGTAGAAGTTGGAAATACAGAAGACATTGATAAAATTGCAGATATTCTCCGTGAGCTTGGAGACCATTATCTGGAAGAAGATGTAGCATCTATTCCGTTATCACTCACTGCTTATATGAAAGTCACATCTTTTAATCCAGTTGTATATGAAGTTTGCTACATGGATAAAGAAAGAAAACAGAGGACAGTAGAAGAGGAGAAACTTCGAAAAGAAGCAGTACAGGAACTTCTGATATACCAGGGGTAATTTTCGAACATTTTTTGGGGATGTGAAAAAACTCAATCGAGTTTTTTCACATCCCCTTTTTTCACGTTCAAATATATCAGAGAAAGGAGCTATGCCAATGGATTTTTCATGGGAGCTGTTATTTGAGCTGCTGGGTAAGGTTGCAGATACAATCGGTAATGTTCTCGGCGGTACAAAGAAAGATTAAATTAAGGTAAATGCAAACAGGAGGTGATGAAACGTGGGAAAACCTACGGTAATGCAGGAGGTACGGCAACTCTATTGTATTTATAAGATACAGCTAAGAGAAAGGAAAGCACCTGTATATCAGCAGATCAGCGGTACAGGGCAAAGGCGCTAGAGAATGATAAAAGAGGCTGAACGCTATCTGGACTATGCGCGGGTTGATTGGGAGTATAGGAAATGAGCTAAAAGTGATGGAGAAGAGAACAAAAAATATTTTCGAGTAAAGATCAATCGAATACCACCATATTACCCTATAAACGCAGCTTACGACTTTGAAGAGGATGTGTGGGCTTACTCAGACAAGGGAGCAGAAAATAAAGTAAAAGGGCAGTATAAGAAATGTTACGGAAGCCATGTTATAGAAAAAGTTATAGAAGTGTCTAAGGCTGATTTCCGTGGAGACAAAAAAAGTTGTGATGTAAGAGAAGAAGAGAAAATTCTATGTTCAATTACTACTGGGGATGTCGAAATGAGGTATTAATCGACATCCCCTTTTGGGGTGCTAGAACAAATGAAGAATTCTAAAATTTATGAATGGAATTGACTAAGAAGTTGAAAGTATAGACATTAAATGATATAATTTTCATATATAACAACAGGAGGTGCGTATTATGTTTGCTATGCAGGAAGCTATCAGACCATCATCGGATTTAAGAAATCATTATAATGAAATCTCAAAGCAGTGCCGTGAGGGAAAAGAAGCTGTTATCATAACTGTAAATGGAAGAGGCGATACGGTGTCTTTGTCCTATGAAGAGTATAAGAATATGAAATCAAGAATCGAATTGCTTGAAGTCCTTGCTGAAGCTGAAGACGATGTAAAGAATGGTCGTGTTGCGCCGATCAGTGAAACCTTTGATGATTTACGTGCTATGCTGCAGGAGGGCTGAGTTTGAAATACAATGTTGTTCGTACTGATACCGCAGATGCTGGTCTGCGAAAGATTGTATTATATATTGCACAAAATTTCGGCAATGATGTGGCATTGAAAAAGTTAGACGAAATAGAAGATCGTATACGACAGCTGGGAGAAAATCCAGATCTTGGAATTGATCCAAGATACCTGGTATTAAAGCGTCAGGGCTATAAAGTATTGATTCTTGAAAAAGACCTTGTATTTTATAAAGTTAATGAAGCCCGAAAGGAAGTTATTATATATGCTGTCGTAGACCAGAGACAGGATTATTTGAACATTATCCGAGGGCTGTGAGGCAAACGCCGAAATATAACTGACCAAGTAAGTCAATTAAGGTTCGCCTTCGGACAGAAGAATAAGCGGTGGGAGTACTAAAATGGATTTGTGCACTTGAAGCGTGGAAACTGTCTTGATTATGAGGCGAAAATATCACAAAAGTAAACATAATTTTTTGTGCAAAAGGTAGAAAAAGTAGAATTTTGTCGATTTTTAGCCGATTTTCTTCATTTTTCCTGTTTTCAGTACCTTTTGG
>OGQT01000866.1_pt1 | contig 25756 bp, 18 predicted proteins | sample 1553261 | NCBI WGS metagenome assembly OGQT01 (sample SAMEA2579992, study PRJEB22360) | human gut metagenome | biome: human gut; feature: human-associated habitat; material: faeces | place: Denmark | collected 2008/2010
CTGCAATCCGCGCAAATCGGCTCCTACGTCTCCGCCTATGCGGCCACCAAGCTTGGTGCCCAAAGTGCCTACGGTACCGCCGAAGAAGTCATCGCCTACTTCAGCTGACCTATAATCGTACATATGTACGAAAGCCTGAGCCTGTTTTCCGAACCCACCAAGATGTGGTTCGAGCATGCCTTCGGTCAGCCGACCGAGGCACAGGCTCAGGCATGGCCGGCAATCCATTCCGGTCGCAATGTCTTGGTCATCGCCCCTACCGGTTCCGGTAAAACATTGGCCGCGTTTCTCTCAGCCATCGACCGATTGATGACCGTGCCACGCACGCGGCGTGCCGGTGTGCGTGTGCTGTATATCTCGCCGTTAAAGGCGCTCGCGGCCGATGTGGCCAAGAACCTAGAACAGCCTTTGGAGGGCATTGCTGCACAATGCGAGGCGCAAGGGCTGCCCGTGCCGAAGATCGCGGTCGCCACTCGTTCAGGCGACACCACCGCACAGGAGCGGCGGCGCATAGCCTCCCATCCACCGGATATCCTCGTTACCACGCCAGAATCGTTGTATTTGTTGCTCACTTCGAAGGCAGGGCGGATTCTCGGCACTATCGATACGGTGATCGTCGATGAGATTCATGCAGTGGCGGGCACCAAGCGCGGCGCACATTTGGCGGTAAGTCTGGAACGGCTGGAGAACCTTGTCACAGAATCGCGCAAGCGAGATGCAATCGATGCAGATGCTGATGAGGGCGGTGATGCCGCCGTCGATGCTGGCCGTGGCGATCGTCATATGCAGCGCATTGGTCTATCCGCTACGGTGAATCCGCCTGAAAAGGCGGCGCGATTCCTGGGCGGCGGGCAACCGGTTACCATCGTGAATCCCGGTGGGCGGCCTGCAATGGATTTGCGCATGATTGAGCCGTTGGAAAACATGCGTGATTTGCAGTCCGTGAATGCCAAGCAGCGTGTCGGTGGCGTGGATGCTGAACGGTCCGCTCCGCATATCAGTGGTGTCACGCCGGCCATGCAGCGACTTGCTGAACGCAGGGGCATTGTGCCGGTGGATGATAGAGATGTTTCTTCCACTTCTGGGGACGATTCTGATGCGAGTGATGCGTTCGATTCCTCCGCGTTGGTTGGAGCGGCGGGCGACCGTACCTCCGGTTCCATTTGGCCCGTGGTGGAACGCAGTATTTTGGATGAGATTCTCGCGCACCGCACTACATTGGTGTTCGTTAATTCGCGTGGTGTGGCTGAGAAACTCACTGCGCGCTTGAACGATCTGTATGCGCAGACCCGGCATGGCACCAATCCCGACACTGTGCGGGATCTGGGCTCTCCGGAAGGCCGCGAAGGGTTCTCCACGCATTACGATGCTGTGGTCGGCTCCACCACCATGCTTGTCGGCTCACATGAGGGCGATGATGTCATCGCCATGGCTCATCATGGGTCGGTTTCCAAAGACCGTCGCAAAATGATTGAGGAACGGCTTAAACGTGGTGAATTGCGTTGCGTGGTGGCCACCTCCAGTTTGGAGCTCGGCATTGATATGGGCTCGGTCGACTTGGTGATTCAAGTCGATACGCCGTTGTCGGTCTCCTCCGGATTGCAGCGTGTAGGCCGTGCCGATCATCAGGTCGGTGGCGTCTCTCACGCATTGTTCTACCCGCTCACCCGTCAGCAGATTGTCACTGGGGCCGCAAGTCTGGAAGCCATGATTGCCGGCGATATAGAACCATTGGCCGTGCCGCGCAATCCGCTCGATATTCTTGCCCAGCAGACCGTGGCCGCTGCCGCGATGCACGATTTGAACGCTGATGACTGGTATGCCACAGTGCGTCGTGCTGCGCCGTTTGCCGAACTGCCACGTGACATGTTCGATGCGGTAATCGGCATGATGTCCGGCGAATACAACAGCGAGGAATTCTCGGCCTTCCGGCCGCGACTGGTATGGAATCGGGATAATGGCCTGATTTCCGCCCGTCCCGGTTCGCAGAAAGTGGCCGTTACCTCTGGCGGTACGATTCCCGATCGAGGGCTGTACACCGTGGTCCTGCCTGAGGCGGACGCCGGCAAAGGCCAGCGTCGCGTCGGCGAGTTGGATGAGGAAATGGTCTATGAGTCGCGTGTGGGCGATGTCATTACACTGGGTACCTCCACATGGCAGATTCAGGACATCACCCGCGACCGTGTGGTGGTGACGCCGGCTCCCGGGCGCACCGCACGTCTACCGTTCTGGCACGGCGAAGGTTCCGGCCGCGACTACGGTTTCAGCCGTACCATAGCCCGTTTCACCCGAGAAATCGCTGCCGGGCTAGACATGAGGCGGACTGAGGGGAGGTCTGCCGTAGAGGGGTCAGCCGTTCCAACCTTCATCCCAACAATCCTCACCCGTCTCCACCACGACGGCCTAGATGCCAACGCCATCACCAACTTGGCCCGCCTGCTCTCCGAACAACAAGCCGCCACTGGTACGGTTCCCAGCGACCAAACCCTCGTTGTGGAGCGCACGCGAGATGAAGACGGCGGTTGGCGCATCGTACTGCTGAGTCCATTCGGCCGCCGTGTTCATGAACCGTGGTCCATGGCCATCAGTCGCAGGCTGCGCCAGCGTTATGGTTTTGACGGGCAGGTATATGCCGCTGATGATGGCATCGTCATCCAGCTGCCGGATGGCGACGGGCATATTCCCGCTCAGGATCTGTTCCTTTTCGATTCCGAGGATCTTCAAACGGATGTAGAACGTCAGGTGGGCGAATCCGTATTATTCGCGGCTCGATTCCGTGAGTGCGCCGCTCGGTCGTTGTTCATGCCTCGTTCCGATCCAGGCCGTCGCGTACCCCTATGGCAGCAGCGACTGCGCGCCGCACAGCTCCTGCAATCCGCACGTATGGCCAAGAACTTTCCGCTGCTGCTGGAAACCGCGCGCGAATGTTTGCAAGACGTATACGACATGCCCGCCCTGAACGAGGTGATGACCGGATTGCAAGCCGGCACCATTACCGTGAAGGACGTGGAAACCGAGTCGCCATCGCCTTTCGCCGAGAACATTCTCTTTGGCTTCGTCGGCGTGGTGATGTACCAGTATGACCAACCTCAGGCCGAGCGTAGCGCGCAACTGCTGTCTCTCGATCCGCACGTGCTCGAACGCTTGCTCGGCGCCACCGATATGGCACAAGTGCTCAACCCGGACGTGATTCGCGAAGTCGAACAGGAACTGGGGGAGCACACTTTCTGGAATGAGCTTGCCGACGATGATGTGACTGGTCGCGTGACCCGTTACGCCAAAACCCATGGTCCTTTCACCGCCGATCAGCTCATAGCCGATCTACACCTCGATGCTACGGATGCCGTGCACACTCTGGATGTGCTGGCTGCCAAAGGCGAGTTGCTGCAAGGCCACTTTGTAGATGATGACGAGCAAGGCCAACAGTGGCTCCATAAGGACGTATTCCGCCGTATTCGGTCTCGCTCATTGGCCAAGGCGCGTAAAGCAGTCAAGCCAGTAGAATCAGAGGCGTTCCAGATGTTTCTTATCGACCGACAAGGTATCGGGCCGGTCGGCGGCGAACGATATGAAGGTGCTGACGGGCTCATGCGCGTTATCGAGCAGCTGGAGGGCATATCACTGCCCACTGCACTCTGGGAGTCGGCAGTATTCCCCGCACGAGTACGAGACTACCAACCTGCATTGCTGGATGAGTTGCTGACCAGCGGCGATGTGGTCTGGGTCGGCTCAAAAACCGGGGGAACCAGTGCGATGGACCCCGGTGAGGTTGCTTTCTATCCGGCGGATTCAATATTGTTCAGCGGTGTGGAACATGGTACGACATCGAACGCCTCAGACGCCACCATGCCGGAAGCGATTCTGACCGCACTGGACTCAGGGGGAGCGTTCCATGCCCGTCAACTGATGGATGCCGCCAAACGTGCGTGGAATGAGACCGCGGAGCCGGACATCAATCCAAACACCGGCGAAATCATTCCGCAAGAGTGGAGCGAACAGCAGTTCAAGGATGCCTTGTGGAGCTTGGTCTGGCAAGGTAAGGTCACCAATTCCAGCTTCGCGCCGGTGCGTGCATTAACCGCAGGCGCAGCAAGCCCGCGTAAATCCACTACATCACGTCGTCGTGGGCGTGTCGCTCCGATTCGCCGAGCCACTACGGATATGACGTTAGGAGGTTTGTGGTCCGCCGTAATCGGGCAAGCTGAAGCCGAAGACACCGACCAGACCGAACGGGCACTCGCACTGGTCGAGACGTTGCTGGACAGGTATGGCGTCATCGCGCAGCCGGTGATTGACAAGGAAAATATCCCGGGTGGCTACTCAGCGTTGTATCCGGTATTGAATCGCATGGAGGAGCATGGTCGACTGGTACGAGGCATGTTCGTCCGTGGTTTCGGCGCGGCCCAATTTGCCGAGCGCGACACCGTGGATGCGTTGCGTCATCCGTCAGAGCATCGCGGCCAGTCCGTGGTGGCATTGAGTGTGCTCGACCCCGCAAATCTCAGTGGCTCCGCCATCGCGTGGCCGGACGCGCCTGCCGGTGCGGGTAAACCGGCACGCCGTATCGGAGCCACGGTCGTGCTCAATGCGCAAGGCGCGCTACTATACGCGGCCGCCAAAGCCAAGCACCTGACAGCGTTCGATCAATCGGTCGGCCATGAAGCCGCTGTCAATGATTCCGACGAACAAATGCGCAAGGCCGCCACAGAACTGGCCTACGCCCTCAAACGCAATGGCACCGGCTCCGTGACATTCAGCGACATCAATGGCGAACCCCTCAACGCCCGTCACCCCTTCGCCCGCATCCTCCACCAGTCCGGCTTCACCCCCGTTCCCCAAGGCATGCGGCTGTACTGATTGAGCCCAGCTATCGAATGCGGTAGTTGGAGCCTCGTTGGGTCATGATGAGGCCGGCGCGGGTGAGCTTCTTATCCAGTGTGTAGAGGGCGTTCTTGAGTAAGCCCTGTTGCTCGAAGAATGGGCCGCCGATAAGTTTGACCAACTCGCTGGTGTTGACGAACTGGCCATCAGCCTTGACCAGCGCTTCAAGCAAACTGTATTCCAGACGGGACAGTGAGATTGCGCTGTGAGTGGATGCGTAGTAGGCCTTGTGATTCGTGGTGTCCAACGTGAGATTGCCACGAATGATCATGGCGGGGGAGTCGGTGGCAAGCGAGCCGACGTATGAGAGCAGTTCGCCATCGGAGAATGGTTTGCTCAGCGCGGCATCTGGGCGTCGTACGTTAGCTTGTGTGCTAGCGGCGGCATTGTCCGAGCGTTGTTCGGCTTCGGCATCTGAGTTGTTTGCGCGTGAATTCGCGCTGAAGGAGCTGTAGGGCGTCTCTTCGATAGGGGCGTACTCGTCAGGCAGCGCTCGCCAGCGGCTGCCTTCACCAATGGTTTTGCTGAGTGGCGTCGAAGTCAGCAGCAGAATCTTGACGGAGGCACGGGCATTGCGTAGGGATTCGATGAGCTGCTCGGTGGAAATGCCGAGCAGGGATTCATCAAGAATCACTGCGTCAAATGACTCCTTGGCGACAGCGGCGAGCGCGATACTACCGGTGCTTGCCAAAGACACCTCATGACGACCGGCAAGCAGGGCACCATGAATGGCGTGGGCCAACGGTTCATTGGATACGGCAACCAGTAGTCTCATCGCCACCTCCTTAATGCTTAGTGTAGGCCGGGTTTAGGGTCTCTTCTCTATTGTTTGGCTCACTATCGTTCGCTCCTCGCCTACAAACACCCCACTGGGGTGTTTGCTTTACGGCTCGGCCCATCAGAGGGAGCTTAATTGAGGTTACGCAATGAAGGCGATGGGGGAGGCGAGGTCTACTCCGGAACCGTCTCGGCGCATATCGGGCTTGGGAAGCTCGACCGGAGAGCCTGCGGATGTAGAGGCGTGCAACGGGTAGAGGCCCACCCAGGCAAGAATCAGCGTGTTCTGGCCCTTCAGGAATCGCTGGGAACGCACGCCGCCGGTAGCGCGACCCTTGGTGGGGTACATTTCCAGCGGAGTGACCTTCGCCGCGCCGTTTTCGGTGCCGGGCAGTGCATCGGAATCGCCGGCCACGGTGAGCACCACTGCACCGGATCCGGAAGTCAAGCCGTTCTCGCCCTCTTCATAGGTCCATGCCACCTTGCCGGCGGGAACCACGTTGAAGGCCGCCACACGGGCGCCCTCGGCCAGCTTGATGCCGGCCATACCGCCCGCAGTACGACCCTGCGGGCGCACGTTCTTCGCCTCAAAGGTCAGTAGCGAGGAATCGGAGGAGATGAACACCAGACGGTCGTCATCCTCGGCCACGGCGGCGAATACCACTTCGTCGCCATCTTTCAGATCAATGACGGGCCAAGAATCCATGGTGGTGGGTGCCTCACGATTCCAACGCTTGATGACACCGTTACGGGTACCGATAGCCAGCGACGGCAACGGCTTGGCCTCGGCGGCCCCGCCATCCTCGCTCTCGTCCTTGGCACTGGTCTTGCCGGACGTCGGCTGCTCCATGGCAATCGCCGTAATCACACGCTCACCGCGAATCGGATCGGTGGATTCGGTCATGCCGATCAGTTCGTCGGCCTGAACTCCTCCCTTCAGCGACAATGTGGCGGTAGCGGGCAAGGCAGGCAAATCAACCACATGCGCGAGCACCAGGCGGCCGGCCGACGTGACCAGCCCATACGTAGCGCGCGTGGAAGTCTCGAAGATTGTGGTGATCTGATCGTCTCTCAAACGCTCATCGGAAGTGGATCGTGCATTGAACACGTCCATCGCGCTTGGCGTGGTACGGGCAATCAAACCGGTAGCGCTCATCATCACCACGCACGGCTCGTCCTCGATCTTCAAGGCTCCGGTCAGCGTGGACTGTTCGCCGGTCTTCTTGGCCGCAGCTGCGGCTGCGGCCACATCGGCTTCGGCGGAGGAGATCGTAGTGGCGGCCTTCACCGCTTCGAGCGCGGACTTGGACACGCCCGAAGCTCCGGCACCCTGCGCCACGACCGGCGTCAACGTGCCATCCGGGTCGGCATCAAGCAGCACGGTACGGCGCGGCGAGCCCCACTTGGCGACCGCTTCGTCCATCTCGTCGGTGACCACCTGGTCGAGCGCCTCGGCGGAGGCCAGGATCCGGGTCAGCTCCTCGATACGATTCTTCAGATCATCGCGTTCGGCCTCAAGCTCGATACGGTTCATCTTGGTCAGTCGGCGCAGACGCAGGTCGAGGATGTACTGAGCCTGGACCTCGTCCAAATCGAAAACGACCATCAAACGGCTCTTCGCGGCATCCGCATCATCCGAGGTGCGGATTACCTGAATCACCTCGTCGATGTCCAGCATGGCCAGCAGCAGGCCCTCGACCAGGTGCAGGCGCTCCAGCGCCTTCTTCTTGCGATATTCACTGCGGCGGCGAATCACCACACGGCGGTGGTCCACCCACACCTGAAGCATCTCCTTCAGACCCATCGTGTGCGGGCGGCCCTCCACCAACGCCACGTTGTTCATGGCGAAGTTGTCTTGCAACGGTGTGTGCTTGAACAACTGCACCAGAACCGCATGCGGGTCGAAACCAGTCTTGATCTCGATGACGATACGCGTGCCGTTATGACGATCGGTCAGATCGAACGCGCCGGAAATCCCCTCCAGCTTGCGGTTCTTCACACCGTCGGAAATACGTTCGATTACCTTCTCCGGGCCCACCATGTACGGCAGCTCGGTGACCACGATGGCCTGCTTGCGGGCCGTGACATGCTCGATATGCGTGGCGGCGCGCGTGGTGAGCGTACCACGGCCAGTGGCATAGGCCTCACGGATGCCGTCGCGGCCGATGATTGTGCCGCCGGTGGGCCAGTCGGGGCCGGGCACGTAGCGCATCAGCTGTTCCAGGGTGGCGTCCGAATGCGCCATGAGGAACTTGGCGGCGTTTACCACCTCGCCCAGATTGTGGGTGGCCAGGTTCGTGGCCATGCCCACGGCGATGCCCGAGCCGCCGTTGACCAGCAGATTCGGGAAGCGCGACGGCAGTACCGTAGGCTCCTGCAGCGACTCGTCGTAGTTGGGCTGGAAATCGACCGTTTCCTTGTCCAGGTCGCGCAAAAGTTCCATAGCCGGCTTGTCGAGACGCGCCTCGGTGTAACGCATGGCAGCGGCGGAGTCGCCGTCGATAGAGCCGAAGTTGCCGTGGCCGTCGATGAGGGGCAGGCGCAGGCTGAAGGGCTGGGCCAGGCGCACCATGGTGTCGTACACGGCGGAGTCGCCATGGGGATGGTACTTGCCGATCACGTCGCCGACGGTACGGGCCGACTTCATGTGCGGCTTGTTCGGCGTGTAGCCGGACTCGTTCATGGCGTACAGGATGCGGCGATGCACCGGCTTCAGGCCGTCGCGTACATCGGGCAGAGCGCGGGAGACGATAACGGACATGGAGTACTCGAGAAAGGAGGTCTGCATCTCCTTGCCGAGAAACGCTGCGCGCACGATGGTGCCCTCGCCGCCGTTGGCGCCCTCGATGATGGAGCCGTGGGGGTTGGGCATGTCCACCATCAACGAGCGGGCTCGCTCTTCCTCGGAGATGAAGCCGGGCTCGTTGCCATCTTCGTCGGCGTCTTCCACGTCTTCTTCTTCATCGAGGGTGGAGCTGGCGCTGGCGAGTTCCGCGTCATCGTCGCCCTCATCGTCGGTGTTCACTTCCTCGGCCAGGTACAGGGCGTCCTCCTCGGCGGCCTCTACCTCGTCGCGGTCGTCGTCGAATTCGTCAAAGTTATCAGCCATTTAGCTCTCCTAAATATCCAGGAAGCGGACGTCGCGGGCGTGTTTCTGGATGAATTCCTTGCGAGGCTCCACCTGCTCGCCCATAAGCTCGCTCACCACGCGCTCGGCCTCCACGGCGTCGTCGATGTTCACCTGCAGAAGCGTGCGGGTTGCCGGCTCCATGGTGGTTTCCCACAGCTGCTCGGGGTCCATCTCACCGAGGCCCTTGTAGCGCTGAACATCGAACTTGCTGGGGTCGTCGTACTCGGCCAGGGTGGCGGACAGCGCCTTCTCGTCGTAGATGTAACGCTCGACCTTCGGGCTGCGGGAATTCTTCTTCTTCAGGCCGAAGATGGGCGGCTGGGCGATGTAGATGTAGCCGAGGTTGATGAGCTCGGGCATGTAGCGGTAGAAGAACGTCAGCAAGAGGCAGCGGATGTGCGCGCCGTCGACGTCGGCATCGGTCATGATGATGATGCGATGGTAGCGGGCCTTCTCGGCGTCGAAGTCCTCGCCGATGTTGGTGCCGATGGCCGTGATGAGCGAGCTGATGGTGTCGGAGGACAGCGAGCGGTGCAGGCCGGCGCGCTCCACGTTCAGAATCTTACCGCGCAGAGGCAGGATGGCCTGGAACTTGCGGTCGCGGGCCTGCTTGGCCGAACCGCCTGCGGAATCGCCCTCTACAATGAAGATTTCGGACTGGGAGGCGTCCTTGCTGGCGCAGTCGGCGAGCTTGCCAGGCATGCTGAACGAGTCGAGCACGTTCTTGCGGCGCGTCATCTCGCGAGCCTTGCGAGCAGCCTCGCGGGCCTTCAGCGCCTGGGTGGCCTTGCCGATGATGCGCTTGGCCGGCGTGGGGTTCTCCTCCAGGTACTCGCCGAGGCCCTGGGCGACGGCGTTTTGCACCAGCGGGCGGATCTCGGTGTTGCCGAGCTTCGTCTTCGTCTGGCCCTCGAATTGCGGATCGTGCAGCTTCACGGAGATGATGGCCGCCAGACCCTCGCGGGCGTCCTCGCCGGAGAGGTTCGGATCCTTCTCCTTCAGAAGGCCCTTCGAGCGGGCGTAATCGTTGATGGTACGCGTAATGGCCTGCTTGAAGCCGTCCATATGCGTGCCGCCCTCATGGGTGTTGATATTGTTGGCGAAGGCCATGACGGAGTTGGTGGAATAGGAGCTGGACCACTGCAGGGCCACTTCCACGGTGCCGTCGGCGTTCTCGGCCTCGAAGTAGATGGGCTTGTTCAGGGTCTCCTTGCCGTCGTTCAAGAACTTCACGAAGTCGACGATACCGCCCATGGCCTGGAACACCTCAGTGCGGGGGTTGCCGTCGGCGTCGGTGATGCGCTCGTCGGTGAGGATGATTTTCAGACCGCGGTTCAGGAAGGCCATCTCGCGGAAACGGGCGGCCAGGGTGTCGTAGTCGTACACCGTGGTCTCGGTGAAGATGTCGGGGTCGGGCCAGAACGTGACCGTGGTGCCCGTGTGCTTTGCCTTACCGATCTCGTGCAGCTTGGTCTTGGTCTTGCCGTGATCGAAATCGATCTCGTATTCCTTGCCATCGCGGCGCACCTGCACTTCCACCTTCGTGGAAAGGGCGTTCACAACGGAAACGCCGACGCCGTGCAAACCGCCGGAAACCTTGTAGCCTTCACCGCCGAATTTGCCGCCGGCGTGCAGAATGGTAAGCACGACCTCGACGGTGGGGATCTTCTCCTTGGGATGCTTGTCCACGGGAATACCGCGGCCGTTGTCCTCGCAGGAGATGGAATTGTCGGGATGGATGGTCACCTTGATGGTATCGCAGTACCCGGCCAGGGCCTCGTCCACAGCGTTGTCGACCACCTCGTAAACCAGGTGGTGCAGACCGCGGGGGCCGGTGGAGCCGATGTACATGCCCGGGCGTTTGCGAACAGCTTCAAGTCCTTCTAGAACTTGAATGTCAGAACCGTCGTAGTGATCTGGTTTGTTTGCCACTGACACTCCTTCGCTCTCGGAACAAAAGAACGCGCCCAGATGCGGGCGCCGAATGAGTGTCAATTATAGCATGTGAAAATCGCATTTCGGCTGAAAGTCGCGGAATGGGGCTATTTTAAGGCTGTTTGAGGGCCTATGTTGCGGTTCGGTGAAGACTTTGCCAGGAATTGTGGAAAACAGGGCTTAAATCAAGCGAGAAATGCACGGAGTTAATACTTTGGGGACTCGAATGGGACTATTCTACGGTTTTGGCGGGTCACACCACCGGCAAATGGATAACATTGCTCTTGTTCAACATGGCCTCATTAAAGTAATCGATGTTCGCTGTGGTGATAAAAGTCTGACTACCGCCTTCCATAGCGGTCACCAGCGCATCGCGTCGTCGGCCGTCCAGCTCGCTCATCACATCGTCAAGAAGGAGCACCGGCTTCTGGTCGATGATCTCCTCGATGACGGCCGCTTCAGCCAGTTTATACGAGAGTACAATGGAGCGCTGCTGTCCCTGACTTCCGTAGATTGAAGCGTTTTCCCCATCGAGAGTGAATACGATTTCATCGCTATGAGGTCCCACCACTGCCCGGCCGCGCCGCCGCTCTTCCTCCGCACGCTCATGAAGCGCGCGGGCCAACGCCTCGCGGGCTTCGTCGCGGGTAAGGGGCTCAACCGTTTCCTCTGGCGCTCCTTTTCCCCACGAGGGAACATAGACGGCGTTCAAACAATCGCGTCCTTGAGAAATCTCCTGGTACTTTGCAGTCAGATGAGGGAGCAGCCGCTCAAATAACGCGATGCGATAGATCGTGAGCTGAGCTCCCACCGTGACGATCATCTCATTGATGGCCTCCACAAGGGCAACATCGGCCTCCTCTTTGAGAAGGCGATTCTTATGGCGAATCACCTTCTCATAATCACGCCGTACCGTGTAGTAGCTTTTATTTACCTGAGCGCCCAACGTGTCCAACGATGACCGCCGCCCGCTGTTCGGCCCTTTTACCAAATCGAGATCATCAGGCGTAAAAACGACCGAGGGAATGACTCCTTTCAAATCGATCGGCCGTTTCGCCTTTCCATTGAGCCGATACTTGCGCGTACGACCATCAAGCGTGAGGTCGATATCAAGACGCCGATTGCCGTCAGTTGCCTGCATGGATACGCGACTACGCTCCTCGCCGTGGCGAATCAACTGATCAGCCGTACCATGTCGGAACGACGTGAGCGCCGTAAGCAGCTGGATGGCCTCGATGAGGTTCGTTTTGCCAACAGCGTTCTCCCCCACAAGTACGGTGATGTCCCCAAGCTCGTTTAGAGCCGCATCCTCATAGTTGCGAAAATTCCGCAAAGAGAGGCTTTCAATACGCAGGGTCATTTAGGAGATGCGCACAGGCATGACGAGGTAGAGGAAGTTTTCCGGCTCAAGCGCGCGGAAGATGCCCGGCTTCAACGCCGATTGCACTTCAAGATACACCTCGTCGGTGGCAATGGATCCGAGGCCATCCAACACATAGGCATAGTTGAAAGCGATTTCCACATCTTCGCCTTCAATGGCGCAGGAGATGATCTCCTGAGCGCTGCCCACATCCTGAGATGCTGCGGAAATCTGCACCGTTTGGGAGGCGTTGTTCAAATCAAAACGCACCGGCGAGGAGGTGGATCCGAGCAGCGAGGCGCGCCGAACACTGGCCACGAGCTTATCCACCTCGATGGTAGCGCGAGTAGCGTAGCCGTCGGGGAGCAGCTGCTTGTAATTGGGGAAGTTGCCCTCAATGCGGCGGTTGATAAACACCGTGTCCTCGCAGGTCACGACGATCTGATTGTCAGCCAAGGCCAGAGACACCGGCGACTCCGTTTTCGGCAACGACGCGATTTCCGATAGGAAGCTGCCCGAGATGACCGCGTGGAACTCATCGGCCGAGGAGTTCGGCAGAGGAGCATCCGTGATGGCGAGACGATAGGAGTCGGTGGCCACCATGCGCAGCACGCCGGCCTCCAGGGTGATGAGGACGCCCGTGAGAATAGCGCGAGACTCATCTTTGGATACGACGCGAGAAACACGCTTGACCATAGTGGAAAACTGATGAAAGGGAATTTCTATCTTCTGGTGAACGTCCACACGGGGAAAACCGGGGAAATCCTCAGCGTTCAAGGCGCGGATAGAGAACGAAGACGTGTCGCAGGTGACAAAGGCCTGATCATCAGTGGCCTCGACATGGACCGCAGCATCGGGAAGGTTCTTCACAATTTCCGAGAACAGCTTGCCGGGCACCACCGTGCGGCCTTCCTCCTCAACGAGCGCGGCCACGGAGTATTGAATGGAGAGCTCCAAGTCGGTGGCTTGGAGGATAATTTTGTCGCCGGCGGCCTCGATGAGGATACCGGACAAGACAGGGAGCGTCGATCGAGTGGAAACCCCTTTGAGGACAATGGACAGGGCGTTGGCAAGCTCGGTGCGATTGATACTGAATTTCAAGGGATGCCTCTCTTCGTAATGGCCTGAGCTGAAACAGAAGATATCGTGCGGGTATTATAACGCCGGAAAACAGGGAAACGGAGAGGCCGCGCAGAGTTGTCTGACTAATGGTTGATTAGTTTTACACCCTTTTCTCGCTCCGCTAGTGGAAAAAGTGGATAACTTCCTCTTTCCCCAGCGCAAGCAGTGGATAACCGTCCTTTTCACTGAGTGGATATCGAAGGTAAAGATGGTTGACAGTTTTAGCTAACAATTCACTGTCGATTTTTCTTTTCAAAACGACGCGTTGAGCTGGGGTTTTGTAAATTATGTCAGGGTAATTCTCTTTAAACGCACCTATGTTCGAACAAGATCGTGCTTGATGGGAATTTTCTTCTCAAAGGCATAGGAAGCGGCTGAGAAGGGTTATCAAGAGCCTCTGTCAAGGTTTTTGGGTAAAGTTTTTCACTTTTTCCTCTTTGAATGACAGCCGTTAGGAATTCTCGAATTCCGAGTTTTCCACTTTTACTGAATATTTGGTTGATAAGTCGGAATTCTTCAGAAAATCGCAGGTAGTTCAGTTTCGGTTTTCCACTTTTACTGAACAAATAGTGAATTACTCATCACTGGTTATGAAATGCGCAGGTAGATACCTTGTAAAATGATGAAACACGTTACAATATCCTGAAAAATTCTTGAAACGACGAATTGAACGGCGAACAAAACGGAATGATCTTGGAAACCATGGAACAACATACTTCTCTTCACGACGAAGCTCCCCAGGGGGCTTCCTTCGACTATTCCTTCGTCGACACCGTGGGGCGCATCGCTCTCTACGACGACCTGCGCAGCGCACCACGGGTTGTGGAGATAAAGCCCGCCGACACGGCGGCTTATATCGAGGCGCTCGCCTCCACGGTGTACGAACAGTCCCATGGCGCAGGGGGAACCATCCCTTACACCGTTATTCGGGAGGTTTCCGAAAATTTCATCCATGCGCGCTTCAAAGAGGTGGTGGTCTCCATTCTCGACAAAGGGAACACAATCCGCTTCGCCGATCATGGCCCCGGCATCCCCTCGAAAGAAAAAGCCCAAATGCCAGGGTTTTCTTCTGCCGTCGAGCCTATGAAAAACTATATTCGGGGCGTCGGGTCGGGCCTTCCCATTGTGCGGGAGTACCTCGAATCGTCCCATGGCACCATTACTATCGAGGACAATCTGGGGACCGGCGCCGTCGTCACCGTCAGCTTGGTGCGTGAAGAAGACGATCCTCTGGACGACTGGGACGAAACCGACGTGCTGAGCAGCAAGAGAGAGTACACCTCAGGCTCGTCCTACGCTTCGGAAACCGCCGTGGTTCATCAGCCCTACGCAGCGCCCCTCGCAGCCGGCACCGAACCCTATCCCTCCAATCCAGCCGGAATCTATCCCTCCATAGGCTCATCCAGCGCACCAGGGGCGACTCCCTACCCACCCGCCTACGCGCCGCAAGGCTACAGCGCAGTACCCGCGGCTCCAGCTCCCGTACCGGCTCCCTCTTACGGAGTCCCTTACCAGGGATATCCGAGCTACGGGGCCTATGGAGCCGCCCCAACGGCCTATCCGGCCTACGGAGCAGCGCCAGAACCGGCGGCGTATCCGGGTTACCCGAGTGCCGTCATGCCGGCGCCCGCCCTCTCCGAACGCGAGCGAATATTCCTGAAGCTTCTCCTTAAAGAAGGAACCCTCCGGAACAAGGATTTCAGCGACCTGACCGAGACGCCGGCCTCCACCACCAACACCACCCTCAATCGGCTGCGAGAGGCAGGTTTGGTGGAAATGGTCGGGAAACAGCGGGCCCTCACCCCTTACGGCCGACAGATCGCACAGGGTCTCTAAGACCCAAGCCTTGCCAATTTGCTAGAATTGCCCTGAAAGCGGAGAACCACGGCAAAATACGCCGGCGGAAGGATGATGTATGGATAGCGAGACGCTCAACGAACAATGGGCGCGCATTTGCGCCCAGGTCAAAAGCTACCAGGATATCGACCCCTCCCAGGTTTCCGCCTTTTTCTCGCGGCTCGTTCCCCAGGCCATGAGCGATTCATTTCTCATGCTCACCGCCGACAACGACTTTATAAAGACATGGGTCGAGCAGCATTACACCGAGGTTATCGTACGCGCGCTGCGCGATCTCACCGGCGTCGTATTCGCGGTGGCCATCGCCGTCGACCCCACCCAAGAGCAGCGTAAAATCGCCGCTGCGGGCCAACCATCCCCTGCGGCGCCCCTTTCGGCGCCCGCCCAACCGATGCCGACGCCAACACCCGCGCAGCCAGCAGCATCGACGATGGAGTCTCTCCCTTCTCAGCCCATCGCGGCAGCTGCGCCCCCCTCACCGGCCTATGGTGCTCCCCTGTCTCAGGCGACCCCCTTCGAACCATCCGGCATGGTCGCCCATTCCCTTGCAGAGGACGTCGTGGTCGATCACTACGCGCCTCCCGCGCCCGCACCGCTCTCCCAGGAGCCGGTCGCCGAGCGGGCTTCGAATCCCTCGTCTTCCCTCACGTTCGAGAACTTCGTTATCGGGGAATCGAACCGCATGGCCTACTCCATGGCCGTCGAAGTTGCAGAGTCCCCCGGACGGCTTCCCCTTAATCCCCTGTTCATTTACGGGAAAAGCGGCTTGGGCAAAACCCATCTCATGAGAGCCATTCAGAACTACATCGAGGAAACGCGTCCCTCGATGCGAACGGTCTACGTGGATGCTCAGGACTTTGTCTCGAAGTACTCAGAGGCCGGCGCCATCAAGGACCAGGAGAAGGTCAGCTTCCGCAACTTCCGCGCCTACTATGAGCAGGCGGACATCCTCCTCCTCGATGATGTCCAGCACCTTCAGGGCAAGAAGGAATCCATGAACATGCTTTTCCAGCTGTTCAACACGCTGACCAGCCAGGGCAAGCAGGTGGTGCTCTCCGCCGACCGCGCTCCCAAGAACATCCAATTCGACGAACGTCTGAAATCTCGCTTCTACAGCGGCGGCACCATCGATATCCAGCCACCGGAGGTGGAAACCAAACTCGGCATCGTCAAATCCTTCACCGACGAGTTCAGCCGCAGCGAGGGCCTGGGGAACTTCACCCTCTCCGACGACATTCAAATGTACATCGCCGAGAACTCCGGGTCCAACATCCGCGAGCTCAAGGGCGCCGTGAATACCGTCATCTACCGCATGATCTACTGCGATCGCAGCGATATCTCCATCGATGAAGTGCGCGAGCTTCTAGCCAATCATTTCACCGGCGGCATGTCACGAAGCTTGACCGTGGAGGACATCCAGCGCGAAGTGGAGAACTTCTTCAAAGTGAGCCATAGCGACATGGTAGGCCCCAAGCGATCCCAATCCATTGTGAGACCGCGACAGATCGCCATCTACCTGTGCCGACAACTGCTCGACCTCCCCTACGGCGATATCGGCAAGAAATTCAATCGCGACCATTCGACCGCCATCCATTCGGCAACAAGCATCGAAGAGCGTTTGAAGACCGATCGCGATACCCAGGAAGAGATTGAGGTGCTGCAGAAGATCATCTGCGAGCTGGACTAGTTTGTTCACAAACTCTTGATAAGAAGGGAAAACCTGCGCATAACAGGGCGACTTTTCAACGACAACGGGAGAGAGCAGAGGATGGCCGCCAGCGCATGGTTCACAAGCGCGCTTGACAACTCACCAAGCAGTAAGTACGTTAGCAAGCTCCCCACCTGCGGCTATGCCAGTTATCGACTAATCCACTCGTCTTATTGAGACTACTATTTGAGTTCTATTTTTGGAATCCCTCCTCAATGGGAACTACATTTTATTTCTGCACAGCCGTTACCTGTACTTCATGGTTCCACCTCCCTATCGCAACTCCCTTCGCAGCCATCTTCCTTATTCTTCTGTTCGCCCCGTTGACAGTACTTTTTTGCGTTGTATAATTCAAAAGCTACTCTTTAAACCATGAAAGGGAAAGAAACAATGAAACGCACCTATCAACCGAACAAACGCAAGCGCGCCAAGTGCCATGGCTTCCGTGCCCGTATGGCTACCAAGGGTGGTCGCGCTGTTCTCGCTTCCCGTCGTGCTAAGGGGCGCAAGCGTCTCACCGTCTAGGAGATCTTTAGGTGCAGACTATTAAATCCAGCACTGAAATCTCCCAGCTCTTCTCTACGGGGCATCGTCTTCATACGCCATACTTTACGGTTATTGTAGGCGCCCAGGGCGACAAGCAGAGCAATCATGAGCGACACGGCCATTCCGGTCGTGTCGCTTTTATTGCAGGGAAGAAGTTGGGGAATGCCGTTTGGAGAAACCGCGCCAAGCGCCGCCTGCGAGCACTCTGCATGGAAATGGGTGGGCCGTGGGCCGGCTTTGACGTGATATTTCTGGCAAAATCAGGCCTCACCCGGGCTTCTTATAGTAAAGTGCTGAAAGCATGCGGAAATGTCGCTGAGCGCCTTGCCCAAGGCGAAGGGAAGAACACCGTTGAAGAAGCTACTCGTACGCATTAAGAGGAATCCGGCTCTGATCGCTGTCGGTCTTATTATGTTTTACCGAATGGCTCTTTCACCCCTTCTTCCCCCTTCTTGCCGCTTCATTCCCACATGTTCCGAGTACGGACTCACCGCGTTCAAGCGATATGGGTTTTGCAAAGGGTTCGTGCTCACTGCAAAGAGGATACTGCGATGCCGCCCTGGCGGTCCGTGTGGGTACGATCCCGTTCCCTGAGCCGCTGGTGCATTTGGAAAGGTAAGCTATGTGGGATATCTTTAAAGACTGGATCTTCGACATCATCCAGTTCTTCTATAACTTCTGCCACGACTGGGGACTGGCGATCATCATCGTCACGATTATCTTTCGTATCATTGTCGCGCCCCTCATGCATAAGCAAGCGAAGTCCAATTATGCTATGCAGAAGGTGCAGCCGAAGATTCAGGCCCTGAAAGATCGTTTCCCCGATGATCCCACGCGTCAATCCCAGGAGATGCAGAAGATCTACGCGGAGATGAAGTTCAACCCGCTCGCTGGTTGTCTTCCGATGTTGCTCCAGATGCCGATCTTTATTGCTCTGTTCCAGGTGCTTCGCGAGATGGGCGATCGCATTGGCGAGGGCACGTACTCGTTCTACAACTTGGTTCCGAATCTCGTCACGACGCCCTCCCAGGCTTTCGGTGAGGGATTCGGAACATTTGTTCCCTATCTTATTCTTATGATTATCTTTGCTGGTGCTACCTTCCTTCCGATGGTTCTTCAGCAGTTGAAAACCGAAAACACCCAGCAGAAAAATCAGACGCTCATGATGGGCGCGATCATGTCTCTTATGATGCTTTGGATTTCCTGGGGTTCGCCGGCGGGTGTGTTGCTGTTCTGGGGCGCTTCCTCCCTTATCGGTATCGGGCAGAACCAGTTGACGCTTGCGCGCTGCCGTGCTGCCGATCGGCGTAAAGAGGAGGAAGAAGCTCTCGTCGTCAAGCCGATCGAAGTTAACGTCACGCGCAAAGAGAAGAAGAAGCGTCCTAAGAAAAAGCGCTAGACCTTACTGATTTTAGGGAGTGTTTCACATGAAACACTCCCTTTGTACGTTCCGCGGCATCATTTCAACCGCGGTGTTTAAGGTTAGGAGCCTGTAATGACTGAAGAGTTCGAGGACATGATTGAAGAGGTAGAAGACGAGGTGGTGGAAGAATCTCAGTCTTCTGCGGATTCCATTAATACCGAAGAGGTTGTTGAAGAGGACGAGCTTATCGTGACGGACGAGATGCTCGATACTATTGCCGACACTGCTATCGCGGCACTCCAAGATATTCTCCAATATTTCAATGTCGGCGAAGTGACTATTGATGAATACGAGGGTGACGAGGGAGAACTGATTCTTGATATCAGCGGCAAAGATATGGCTGTCCTTATTGGTCGTCATGGAAAAACTCTTGATGCGCTGCAATTCATTGTGTCGATGATAACGGTACGCACTATCGGTTTCCGTTATCCAGTTATTGTCGATGTTGAGGGCTACAAGAACCGCCAGCGCCAAAAGCTCGAGTCGATTGCGCACAGCTCCGCTAATCGAGCTGCTTCTCAGCACCGTAAAGTTGGATTGCGCCCGATGACCCCCTACGAGCGTCGGATTATCCACATTGCTTTGAGAGACGATGATCGCGTCGAGACCGTTTCTGAGGGGGAGGGTCCTTCCCGCCATGTGGTCGTGGTTCCTCTGTAAAAACTGTTCTAATACTTTCAATGTGCTGATGGGACGCGCAAAGCACGTCCCATTTCCTTTATTATGGACACGTTCGCCTATGGAAAGGAGTTGAGATGGCAGATGATCAGACGATGAGCTTGATGCAGTGCTATCTTGCTTCAATCCTTGAAGCAAACAAAGTTACGAATCTTACTCGCATTACTGATGGGGAACAGGCGCGTCTCCTTCATATAGAGGATTCGCTGGTAGGTTTGCCGGAGGTCAATGAAGCTCCTGACGGTCTCTATGGAGACCTTGGCTCAGGAGGGGGGTTCCCCGGCGTCCCTCTTGCGCTTGCGACAGGAAGAACGACCCTTCTCGTTGATTCGGTGAAGAAGAAAATGGCCATCGTCCAATCTGTCCTTGATGATCTTTCGTTGAGTGAGCAAATTTCCACATCGAGCGAACGCATCGAGGATCTTCCTCTGGAATACAAGGAGAAATTCGCCGTCCTCACAGCTCGAGCTCTGTCTAAACTAGTTTCTCTTATAGAGCTTGCTTCGCCCCTTTTGAAAAAGGGCGGTCGGTTAGTCTGTTATAAAGCCCAGCTATCATCGGAAGAACTTGATGAAGCTCTTGCTGTGCAAGACCTTGTGGGTATGAGAATGATCTCCCAGCGTGAGATTTGCTTGAGCGATGGTGAGACCATGAGAACCATTGTAGTGTTTGAGAAAGTCGGCAAGTCACGCATCAAGCTTCCTCGAAGAATTGGCTTGGCTCAGAAACAGCCACTGCGTCCCCGTAGCTGAATGTAGTATGTGATCGTGTTTCACGTGAAACACGATCAATTTGAATCCTTCTGTCGAACATCGCCTGAACCAGCTTGAGGCGATGATATACTGTGCTCCAATCAAGGAAGGAGGTTCCTGTGGGATTCTTTGATGGTCTTAAACGAGACACAAAACAAGCCCGGACTGTCGAAGAGGTTGATCAACCTCAGACTCAGGAACAAGAAGTGGTAGCCGCTGAAGAGGAACTCGTTGACGATCCTGAAAATATTGAAGTGGTTGTCAGGGAGGTTGAGGATTACGCAACTCCTGTGATTCCTCGAGAACCTTTGAAGAGCTATAAAGACAAAGCGCCGGTGCGTCATGTTGTCGGACAGACGAAGATCATTGCCATCATTAACCAAAAAGGTGGCGTAGGGAAGTCGACAACAGCGATCAACCTTGGGGCTGCACTGGGAGAGATGGGCAAACAGGTGCTTCTTGTCGATCTTGATCCTCAGGGAAATTGCTCCAGTGGCCTAGGCGTTGAGAAGAGTCTTATACAGCAGTGCATCTACGATGTTCTCCTTAACGATATTCCTCTTGAAGAGGTAATTATTCCTGATATCGCTGAGGGATTAGACATTGCTCCGGCTACGATTAATCTTGCGGGGGCGGAAGTCGAGCTGGTCTCGGAAATGGCGCGAGAGAATCGCCTCAAGGATGCTGTGGGTAGCATGCGGGGCAAATATGATTTCATTCTCATCGACTGCCCGCCTTCTTTGGGTCTTTTAACAGTTAATGCTCTGGTGGCGGCCGATAAATTGCTTATTCCTATCCAATGCGAGTTCTATGCCTTGGAAGGTGTGACAAAACTTCTCGAATCAATGAAGCGTGTCAAATCTCGCCTTAATCCTACTCTGGATATCTACGGCATTCTTCTTACTATGTACGATAGCCGTACGACGCTCTCGAAGCAGGTTGTCGATGAAGTGCGTGAGTATTTTGGGCGCCTGGTGTTCGCCACGCCTATCCCTCGCACGGTTAAATTGTCGGAAGCTCCGAGTTTTGGGCAGGCGATTACCCAATACGATCCCAAGGGAAGAGGCGCTCTTTCCTATATTGAATTAGCGAAGGAAGTGATTGCACGTGGCTAAGCCCGAACGTCGTGGAGGACTCGGTCGAGGTCTGGGTTCCCTCCTCCCCGGTTCCTATGAATCACCTGCCCCTGTTTCCCCTGCGCCCGAGCGCCAGAGAGTGACAATTGAAGTAGATGAAGAGGCGGCGCGAGAGGCCCCTGTTTCTACACGGCCCGTACGGACGATGGTTGAGATAGAGGAGGAACCAGTAAAGGTCTCTGAACCTATTGTGCGAGAAGCCATCATTGAGGAATCGAGGATTGAGGAGGTTCCTGCACGGGGAACTGATGAGGTGGAGATTGATAGAATCGCCCCTAATCCTGATCAGCCGAGAACCCAATTTAAAAAAGAGGAAATAGAAGAACTCGCTGCTTCTATTGAAAAGGATGGTCTGCTCCAACCTATTCTTGTAAGGCAAATGGCCGATGGTACCTATCAGATCATTGCCGGTGAGCGCCGTTGGCAAGCCTCTAAGGCTGCTGGTCTTAAGAAGGTTCCCGTTCGTGTAAAAGAGGTTGATGACGACCAAGCCCTTGAGCTTGCGTTAATCGAAAATATCCAGCGCTCTGATTTGAACCCGATAGAAGAGGCGTACGGATACCGTCGGTTGATGGAGCGACGCTCGATGACTCAGGCGGAAGTGGCACAAGCAGTTTCCAAAGGTCGTTCGACTGTCGCCAATGCACTTCGACTTCTCGATCTTCCTGAAGAGGCTCAGCAGCTTCTGTTTGAGGAAAAGATCACGGCGGGCCATGCACGTGCCATTCTTTCAGTGCCCACAGCTGAAGGTCGTCTTTCCTTGACTCAGAAGATTATTGATAATGGATTGAATGTGCGCGAAGCAGAGAATCTTGCTCGCCTTATGTCAGGTAAAAAGGACGGCTCTGCCTCGACTCCTCGTGAGCCGGTGCCTGCGGTTTACAAGTCTGTGGCGAAGACCTTACGCGAGACACTGAAGACTAACGTGCGTGTGAAATCGTCTAAAGGGAAGAACAAAATCGAGATTGAATTCAAAGATGAGGAAGATTTGCGGCGACTCTTCAGTGAGCTTGTTGGTGAGTAACTTCCGATAGCATTTAATGACTAAGAAAAGAGCCTGTTTCACGTGAAACAGGCTCTTTTCTTTTGTTAAAAGAAGTCGTTGTAGACCCTAGTGTGAGGTAAGAGAAAATGCTTTACATAACAGGCCATTAGTTCTCTTTGTTTCACGTGAAACAAAGAGAAAAGAAAGACGAATTAACGAAGAGGACCTTGCGCTAACTTGTTTTTTAACTGACCACATGCTCCATCGATATCAGCTCCGCGGGATTTTCTGAAACTTGTTTCCACACCATAATGGATCAGCGTCTCGACCCAATGTTTTGCAGTTGCTGGCGAGGCAGCTTGCAGAGGGGATCCTTCTACGGTGTTCACCGGAAGAAGGTTGACATGGCAGAGTAGCCCATCGCAGAAGTCGAGAAGTGCTCGAAGATCTTCTTCTGAATCGTTGACATCCTTGATGAGGAGATACTCGAAGGAGACACGACGGTTGGTCGACTGGGTGTATCTCTCCACAGCCTTTTTTAGATCCGAAAGAGGTTGCTTTGCCACTTTCGGCATAAGCCGATCACGCTTCTTCTGTAAAGCCGAATGAAGAGACACGGCGAGCGTGAATTGCTCTGGCTCTTGGGAGAGACGATCGATCCCATCTATAATACCGCAGGTAGAGAGCGTGATATGTCTCGCTCCTATATTGAAATCGTCCCGGCTGTTTAGAATGCGCAAAGCGGCAAGAACTTCATCGTAGTTAAGGAAAGGTTCCCCTTGACCCATAACAACGACATTGCTTACCCGTTCTTGGAAATCCTCTTGGACGAGAGCCACTTGAGCGATGATTTCTGCAGCCGTGAGATTCCGTGTAAGGCCTTCGCGGCCAGTTGCACAGAACTGGCAGGCCATAGGACATCCTACTTGTGAGGAAACGCATACTGATAGCCGATCGAGGGAGCCGTCTCGATGGTAGACGGGCATGCCCACCGTCTCAACTAATGAGCCGTCGGCCAGGGTCACAACATATTTGCGTGTCCCATCTAAGGAAACTTGCCGGTCGAAAATTTTTACCGTCTCCAACGGAAAGAACTCAGAAAGTTTCGTTCTGAGGTCTTTCGGAAGGTTGGACATGGTATCGAAAGAAGCCGCATGATGGCGGTGAACCCACTCGTGGATCTGTTTTGCGCGAAAGCGCGGGTATCCCCACGAGGTGACAAGATCCTCGAGTTCGGCTTCTGTAAGCTTTATCAGTTCGTTATTCATAGGTTCATTATAGACGGTGGCGTTGCTCTGATATACTGCCTCCAGAGATTTACCGTCTGGAAGGAATGCTCCATGGCAGCAGTAGTTGAACCCGCAAAATGTCGCGTCGCCCTCTTAGCTGGAGGAACCAGTGGGGAACGCGAAATTTCCCTTGCATCGGGCAAAGGTGCCGGGGAGGCGCTTCGTGAAGCGGGGTTTATTGTTCAGGAGTTGGATCCGGCGAAGAAGGACCATCTGAAAACGCTCATTGAGGAGCCCTTCGACGTTGCCTTTCTCTGTCTTCATGGAAAAGGTGGCGAGGATGGCGTGCTCCAGGGCTTTCTGGAAACGATCGGCCTTCCCTATACAGGACCTGGTGTGTGGTCAAGCGCGACGGCGATGAACAAGGCCCAATCCAAGCTCTTTTACCAGCGCGAAGGCATTCCTACTGCTCCCTATCAATACATCAAGAAGGGAGAGGGATATTCCGTTCAAGAACTTGCATTGGCTATGGGCGGAACCTGTGTCGTGAAACCGGCTACCGAAGGCAGCGCTTTGGGCATTTACATCGTGGAAGGCGAAGAAGCTATCGCTGATGCCATCGAGCGTGTGTTCGAAATCGACGAGCTTGTTGTCGTTGAGAAGTATATTCAAGGTACCGAGCTCACGGTTGCCGTGTTAGGAAACAGAGATCCTTTCGCTTTACCCGTCATTGAGATTGTTCCTAAAGCTGATTTTTATGATTTCGAATCGAAATATGCACCCGGTGGTTCGCAGCATATATGCCCGGCACCTCTCGATGAGGAGAAAACCAAGCAAGTAATGGACGCCGCTGTCGGCGCCCATAAGGCATTGCAGTGCAGTGGCGTGTCGCGTTCCGATTTCATTCTCGACGAGAATGGCATCCCGTGGATTCTGGAGACCAATACCATTCCTGGCATGACGGCGACCTCGCTTCTTCCCGATGCGGCCCGCGCGGCAGGCATCAGTTTCCCTGAGTTGTGCACAAAGCTCATTGAATATGCCTTCGAAGAGGGAGAGTAAGCGCTTGCGGCCGAGGGGCGACCAAGGTCGCCCCTTACGGATACCGGTTAGATAACAAAACAAGTGTTCTCGTTTTAGAACACTCCGCAAGACTTCAGGCCGATGATGATGGCGGCAACGAGGGCAAGAAGAAAGGCCCAGCTGAGAATGTAACAGCCTTTATTGCCTGTGCGTCCAGCCTCCACGAGGCCGTCGATGAACCCGCGTCGCGTTTTGAGCAGCGCCATGCCGCGTTGTTTCTCGGGGAGAGGTTCGCGCTCGCTCGGAAGCCACGTGCCGTTCGAGTCGATGATCTCGTCGACGGCCGACCCCTTCATCGCCAGCTTCGGGCGAATGCCCTTGCCGATAAGCCCGCAGATGCCATCGATGAACTGGTTGAATTCTTCTGAGTAATGGGGGCTGTACCCGATAACTGCGGCCTGTCCCCAATATTCACCTGGCTCAGGTGTTTCCGTGAAGGCGACAAAGGAGAGAATTCCCACGAGTTCCAGACCTTCCGCTGCCAAAAGGCTCAGTTCGCGTGAGAAGCTGTCGTCGAAGTAACCGATAGTTTCGTTGAACTTGTTAATAAGCCACGCGCGATGGACACCCTCGTCCATAGTGAGATTGATGCGGTATCGGTCTCCCACGAGGGTGTTGGAACCCATAAGCACCGCCGCATCTTTCTTTGAGACCGTTCGAAATGTTTGATATGTACCGAAATACCGTTCCATGAATATTCTCTCCGCCCTGGCTGATACAATACCGTGAGTTGTCGAGAACACCATAACCGAGCCCGATGAATCAGGGAACACTCGCTAGGCCGAGGTTCCTTTTTTTCACCACCAAGGGCGCCGCGAAAGATAGGCTGCGCTATGTCACGTGACACCACCCCCCTCGAAAGACAGCTGAAGAACTTTATCAGCGACGGAACGCCGCCGGAGATTATCGCGCGCTACGAGTCGCTGCCCGAACGGGCCCAAAAGAGCGATTTCGGCCGGTTCGATAATAATGTCGTTGTTTTGGATACGGAAACAACGGGATTCTCTCTCGCCCATGATGAGTTGACGCAGATTGCAGCGGCGCGGGTGGAAAACGGCGAGATCGTCGACTGGTTCGTTACCTTCGTGAACCCGGGAAAGCCCATTCCTGAGGATGTTGCCCATCTCACCGATATCCACGATGAGGATGTGGCC
>OGQT01000877.1_pt1 | contig 25596 bp, 19 predicted proteins | sample 1553261 | NCBI WGS metagenome assembly OGQT01 (sample SAMEA2579992, study PRJEB22360) | human gut metagenome | biome: human gut; feature: human-associated habitat; material: faeces | place: Denmark | collected 2008/2010
CAGGCGTGGGTGATATTTTCCCGTTTGATGAAACCGCAAAAAGAAATCCGGATGCTATTTTAGATTTGATTAAGGGCGGATTTAAAGAAGGAATGCAGTATTTTTCAACCTATTCGTCTGATTCAGATGTTATTAGAATCACAGGATATCTGGTGAAAAAGTCGGATATTGCTAAATTAGACAATGGTATTGCAGTTCCTCAGGCAAATGCAAAATGGGGATATTACGAAGTGAAAAACAGTAAGATCTATGAAAGAAAGGTGCGGAGCTTAAATGGCGATCGTTAATAAAATTATTCATAGCAGTGTTGTAGACGGACCGGGAAACAGAGCAGCTGTTTTTTTACAAAAATGTAATTTTAAGTGTTCTTACTGTCACAATCCGGAGACAATCGGGCAGTGTGTTCAATGTGGTGCATGTGTCGAGAAGTGTCCAGCCAAAGCACTTTCCCTGAAAGACGGAAAGATTGTATGGGATGAAGATAAATGTTGTGAATGTGATACTTGTATCCATGTATGTCCTCATATGTCTTCGCCACGAGTGAAAGATTATACAGCGGAACAGATTATGGAACAGATTGCACCGGATCTTCCCGAGTGTATCTACGAGAGAAACTTATTTGATGATTTTAACGATACCAGGCTGAATCTGGAATGGGAGTTCGTGCGCAACCCGGATAACGGATCCTGGTCACTGACGGAACGTCCGGGAGCATTCCGCCTGCATTCCGGACGCATCAGCTCGAATCTCAATCATGCATGGAACACGCTGACGCAGCGCACGATGGGGCCGGTGACGGTGGCCGAAGTCACCGTCGACGCGTCGACATTGCATGATGGCGACTTCGCCGGATTGGCGGCGTTCCAAGGATGCTATTCCTACATCGCGCTTACGCGAAGGAACGGCCGCACGATGCTGACCGTCCAATACAAGCCGGTGAATGACGATTCCATCTTCTCCGACAATGATTGGGACAGTCCAGCCGTAACGGATGCGGAAATCATGGCGGATGCGGATTGCATGCGCCTGCGCGCGGTATATGATTTCACCGATTGCAAGGATGAAGTGACGTTCTTCTACCGCGATGCGGATATGCCGGAATCCGAATGGCGCCCATTGGGGACAGCGCACCGGATGGTCTTCAAAATGGATCATTTCACAGGTTGCCGTATCGGATTGTTCCTGTATTCGACAAAAGAGACTGGTGGAATCGCCGATTTTTACGACTTTGCGTATTCGACGCCGGATACGAAGGAAAGAGAGCAATGAAGCGACAGGTCATAGTGGCGCAAGGAACTGTCGAAGGCTTGGCGGCTGAAGATCAGGGCATCACCGTGTTCCGAGGGGTCCCGTTCGCCCAGCCTCCCGTCGGCGGTCTGCGCTGGCGTGCGCCGCAGCCGGCCCTGCCATGGGATGGTGCGCTGCAAGCCTTCGATTTCGGGCCTACCGCGATGCAGCCGACGCCGGGCGCCTCCGATGATTTCTATGATCGTGAATGGGGCACCGATCCGGCCGTGCCGATGAGCGAGGATTGCCTCTACCTGAATATTTGGACTCCGGCATTACGCGGATATGGCGCGGATAGCATGGTAGCCTCCGGAAAGCTGCCGGTCATGGTCTGGATCTACGGCGGAGCCTATCAATGCGGAGGCACATTTGAAAAGGAATTCGACGGCACGCATCTCGCCGCGAACGGCGTCGTTGTGGTCAGTGTGGCCTATCGTCTGAATGCATTTGGGTTTATGACGCACCCTTTGTTGCATGAGGAGGCCGTAGAACGCGGCGACGGCGAACCATATGCGAATTTCGGATTCCTGGATCAGCGTGCCGGAATCCAATGGGTGAAGGAAAACATCGCGAAGTTCGGCGGAGATCCGGAAAACATCACGGTTTTCGGCCAATCGGCCGGTGCCGCCAGCGTCTTGGCCCAGATCTGCTCGCCGATGAATCATGGCCTGTTTCAGAAAGCCATCATGCAATCCGGCGCAGGCTTAGGGTATTTCAATGCGCGGCAGGACGCGCTGGAGCATGCGCAGGCCAACGGAATCCGTCTGTTCGAAGCATTGGGTGTCTCCACGCTGGAGCAGGCCCGTGCAATCCCGGCCCGAACGGTATTGGAAGGCGCCCAGGCCCTGCCCGTTTCACCCGGCCGCTGATAGGAGTCCCTGCCTGTTCCACCGGACAGCGGACGTGAAGATGACTGGTCGATGATCGTCAATTGGGGGCCATGCGTGGACGGCCTGTTCCTTCCCGATCAGGAGGAGCGCATCGTCGAGGGCTGCAAGGCCAACAACGTCGACATGCTGGTCGGCAACACGACCAATGAGTTCATCGCTTCGACTGAAGATGGGAAGCCTGTGCATGTCGGCCAGCTCGGCAATCTCACACTGATCCGCAAATGGACCGCAAGCGGTGGGACCGCGCCATACTACTATCATTTCGATGTCGCCATGCCGGGGGATGATGCCGGAGCCTTCCACTCGTCCGATCTGTGGTTCTCCTTTGGAAGCCTTGCGAAATGCTGGCGTCCGTTCGTTGGATGGCATTACGATCTGGCAAGGCGAATGGGGCTGTACTGGACCAATTTCGCAGCCAATGGCGATCCCAACGGAACGGACCGTGACGGAACGCCGCTTCCTGTATGGGATCCTTGCATCGGTGAGGAATGCCCCGCCATGCATTTGTGCCAAGAACCGGGCATGCGGACGGATTGGCTTACCGAAACGGATCGAAAAGCATTTGGCTTGTGACGGCATGCCGTTGATGTATAAATGCTGATATGTAAACAGGGACGGTCTTTGCGGATCGTCCCTGCCGCATAATGGTTTGCCGTTGCGCGTGCAGGAGGATTTCGAGACTGATTATCCGACTTTTCACCGTTTCCGTCGTCTGGTCCGTCGGTGGCGTCTCGCGGAGGCTCGGGCCATTAAAGACCCTGTTCGGCGTTGTGCAGGCTAGGAGCTGTTTGAAGTGTTCTAGGCCGGACGTTTCGCCGTATAGGGGCGTGTCTGCGTGGATTCCGTCGGATGTGGCGTCTCAATTGTTGGACGTTGCGGTGAGCGTGAACGGGGGTGATTATGAGGAAGACTGAACCCCCCGCTCATGACCATTGCCGACACGATGGCCTATTTGCAGTGCAGTCGTCGGCTGTCTTGTTGGGTACCCAACTCGGGTACCTTGCTGGGTACCGGAAATGTTGGCATTGGCGTACATTTCCGTACATTCTCTGTTTGCGCCGTATGTCTTGAAATCGTTGGTATTCCGCCGTTTTGGCATGAAAAAAGGGGCTTCCGGATTTCTCCGAAAACCCTCAAGGCGGAGTCAGAGGGATTCGAACCCTCGAGCCGCTAAACACGACTAACACCTTAGCAGGGTGCCCCTATCGGCCACTCAGGCATGACTCCACTGTTGCGTTACGACGCAACAGCATGTAACTATAGCATCTATCCGCGTGCGAAACACCATATTGTGAAAAAATGAGAGAAAAACGTGTGGTGATGTCAGTGGGACTCGAACTCGTGAGCCGTGTCGAGCGGTCTCATCGATATGCGACACGCCGGTATGCCCGCAGGTTTCGCCATATTCGAACATTTGTTCCAAAACTGCCGAATCGTTGTCTATCATGGAATCATGAGCACGGCACCAAGAATCGCAGCGGCCAAACGTGACTGGGGTCACGATGAGGTCGGATGCACGGTGCTGCATATCGACATGGACGCTTTTTTCGCATCCCTCGAAGTGGCGCGGCATCCGGAATACGCCGACAAACCGGTAATCATCGGCATCGGCAACCGTTCCGTGGTGTCCGCGGCGAACTATGAGGCACGCAAATACGGCATCAATTCGGCGATGGCAAGCTCCCGGGCAAGAAAACTATGCCCGAACGGCGTCTTTCTGCCGGTGGACATCCACTACTACCGTGAGATGTCCCGACGTATCTTCACAGAGGTGTTCTCCCGCGTCACCGATCGCATCGAACAGGTTTCCGTGGATGAATGCTATATGGACGTCTCCGGCGCGCTGCTGCGGTGGAAGAGTCCCCGCGCCATCGGAGCTTGGATACGCGATCAGGTCGCCAGACGGTACCACATCACCTGTTCCGTCGGCATCGCGGCGAACAAGCTTGTCGCCAAAATGGCTTCGACCAATGCCAAACCGGATGGCATGCTCATGATCCCCGTGGCCAGACATGCCGAATTCGTGCAGATGATGCCGTTGCGTGGCATACCTGGCATCGGTCCGTCCTTGGAGAAACGACTGAACGCATGGGGCGTTGATTCCGTGGCTGACTTGGCGAAGATGAGCATGGAATCGCTTGAGCAGGCGACGGGGTCAGCCATCAGCGCGCGCGGGTTGTACATGGCGGCACGCGGATTGGATGACCGCCCTGTCGCACCGCGTGCGCAGGAGAAATCCGTCGGCGCGGAACGCACGTTCGACAAGGACACCCAAGACATGCGGCAGGTGACATCCATGCTCCGCTGGTGTTGCGATGATGTGGCCGGCACGCTGCGCAGACGAGGGTTGATGGCGCGTAAGGTCATGGTGAAGCTGCGATTCCCGGATTTGAGCTATGCGACGAAAGGACATACGCTGGACTGTCCGACGGATGCGGCAAGCATGCTGTATCCGCAATGTGTCGCATTATTGCTGGCCATGATGGGCATGCCGGAAAGCTCTATCGACGCCATTTCCTTGACCAGACCGGTGCGACTTGCCGGCATGAGCGCGGGCGGTTTGGTCGAAGCGGCGGATGCGGCGGTTCAGCTTTCGCTTGATGACATGCTTGAAGAGCAGAACGAGGCGCAGCGGGGTCGTGGAACGGATACCGAACCGTCGACCCAATCGGAACGGCTACGCGGTGCGGAAGCGGCATTAGACGCGGTACGGCTCAAATACGGTAAAGGAAGCGTGCGTCTTGGCATATGGCGTACGGGGCCATCAGGTAATCTTGAACATTGAGAGTGATGTGGAGCATGAGAAGAAACAGGGGGAGTGCCATGAGATACAGGGACAAGGCGGTGCATGCCCGCAACCCGGAAGTGCTGGTTGCAGGGCGTCGCAGGCTGGCCATCGTCGCAGCCGTCGTGCTTGTTGTATTGCTGGCGGTAGGTGGGTGGTTCCTGACGCGGTGCTTGCATTCATCACAGTCCCAAGCCGGGCAGGGGGCCGCAACGCAGATGGACGTGGCCAAGCAGAAAAAGCATGTGGTGAAAAAGGCCGAGCCGAAGGAACATCACGGCAATTCGCCGGACTGTCCGGATACCGATTGCATCGCCATGATGGTCAATGGCGATCTGCTGTTCCACCCTGGTCTGTGGGACAACTTCGCCGGTCCCAATACCGCGGCGACGGACGGTACGGCCTATGACTTCACCAGTCTGTTCGAACCGATGCGCAAGTACATCGATGCCTCCGATATCGCGGTGTGCGAATTCGAAACGCCGATCGCGCCTCGCGGTGGCCCCTACACCGGGTATCCGGTGTTCAACATTCCCTCGGAGGTCGCCGACGCGGCCGCCAAGGTGGGGTATCGCGCATGCACGCACGCGTCGAACCATTCGTGGGATCAAGGCGCGGATGGCATCACACGCCTGTGGGATACCCTCGACCAGGACGGCATCGCACAGACGGGCTCCTACAAGACCGAGGAAGACTCTACCAAACCGCTGGTCATCGATTCCCCGACCGGTGGTGGCAAACTGGGCCTGATTGCCGGTACCGTGTCCCTGAACGCGCAAACCCCCGATTATGATTGGCGCGTCGACCGTCTGCGCGAGAGCGGCGATCCGAACCATCAGGCCGACATCGACAAAGCCGTGGCCAAAGCCAAAGAGGCCCGTAAACAAGGCGCCGACGTGGTGGCCATCGCCATGCATTCCGTGCAGGAATATCTTGACTACGCCGACTCGTGGCAGCAGTCCGAAGCGCATGAGCTGGCCGACACCGGTGCATTCGACGTCATCTACGGTGCCGGATGCCACTGCGTGCAGCCCGTTGAGAACTACAACGGCACATGGATCATCTACGGTCTGGGCAACGCGGTGACGGTCACGTCCTACATTCCAGGCAACGAGGTCAACAACCAAGGCGTGACGGCCCGCGTCCAATTCGCCGGCAAGAAAGGCGTGGCCGGCTCATGGCGGGTCAATCGCATCGATTGGGTGCCGACGGCCAATGTGCGTCAAGGCCAATACCAGTGGTGTCCGATTTCGGACGACCATCCGGATGGAGCCTGTTGGAACGAAACAGAAGATGCCAATCAGAGACAACGTATCTGGAACGTGATCTATTCCATGGGCGCGGACCAGAACGTGGTTCGAGAGTGGAACATCACCGCAGAACAAGCTGGTTCGTCTGGAAAGTAGTTTCCCGTGGCAGAATATGCCTCGTATTCGTTAATCGACCTGTATGGAGCGTTTCCGCTCGTGATGTGAGGTAAAGATATGGATGGAGTTTTCGAGACCCAGCCGGACCGCACCGACTTGCCGCTGGTGGTCATGCCGGTGGTCATCGAATCGATGATCGGACCGTTCAAACAGAACTTCACGATGCTCGACAACGTGGCCCGCGTGCGCATGTACGAGGATTTCACACTGGACGAGGACACCATCGTGGAACGCTGCAAGGATGCCGACGCCGTCATGGTCATCGGATTCCACTGCGCCGATGCCATCCTCGACAGGCTCGACGCCAAGTGCTATGCGTTCGGAGGCACCGGCGTCGCCAGCTACATCAATCTTGAGAAAACCAAGGAACGCGGCATCCGCGTCTGCAACGTGCTGCATTACGGCGATCACGCCGTCGCCGAGCACGCCATGGCGTTGCTCATGGAACTGACCAGGCACGCCGGAGCGCTTGATATGCAGGTCAAGCAAGGCGATTGGGACGGTGCCGACGGTTTCGAACTGTTCGGCAAGAAGCTCGGCATCATCGGACTCGGCGGCATCGGGCAGACCGTGGCCGGCATCGCCAACGCTTTCGGCATGAAAGTATCCGCGTGGAACTCCCACGTGCCGGTACAGGTGTTCGAGAACCTGAATGTCACTCCGGTGGAAGACATGAACGAGTTGATCTCGAATTCAGACGTGGTCAGCGTGCATATGCCGTTGCTTGACTCCACCCGTGGCATCATCACGGCGAAGAACCTCGACGCGTTGCGTCCGGGAACCCTGTTCGTCAACACCGCCCGCGCCGAAGTCATCGAACCCGGCGCACTGCTCGCAAGACTTCAACGCGGAGACATTCCGGCGGCCTTGGACGTGTTCGATCATGAGCCGCTTGCCGCCGACGATCCTTTGTGCAAGATTCCCGGCATCGTGCTCACCCCGCACATCGCATGGCGCACCGACGGCGCGTATATCGGCATGACCAAGCAGGTGGTCCAATCCATCGCCGCCTTCTTCAAGGGGGAGGAATTCAACGTCGTCGTCTGAAAAAATAACCGGGAAGCAGCATATGCGCGCGGTCGGTGAGGTTAGGTAGGTTGAACAGCATGCAGACCATACTCGATTCCGCCGATCGGCCGGCGCACGACGCCTTCGTCGAAAAGAAATCGGAATTCATCGGAGACGCCTGTCATATCAGCTCGTTGGATGAGGCGCTCGCTTTCGTTCAGACGATCCGTGACCAGCATCCGAAAGCCCGGCATGTCGCCTATGCCGCGGTGTGTGGTGGATCCGATGGACGTCTTGCGGAACGCATGAGCGATGATGGCGAGCCGTCCGGAACCGCCGGCAAGCCCATTCTCGACGTGCTGCGGACAAACGAAATGACTGATTGCGTGGTCGCGGTCACACGGTATTTCGGCGGTATCCTGCTTGGTTCCGGCGGCCTGATCCGTGCGTATTCCACAGGTGCGTCAATTGCGGTCAAGGCTGCTTCCAAGGCGAAAATCGTACCGTGCGGCGAATATCAGGTAACTCTTGATTATCCGCAGTTGGGCAGCTTCCAGAATCTGTTGTCAACGGTGGAAGGCGAGCAGACCGACGCGCAGTACACTGACCGCATCGCCTTGACTGTGGTGGTTCCGCAGGAACAGGCGAATGCCTTCGAATCCCGAGTTGTGGAAACTTTCAACGCCACGGTCGTTCCGCAACCGGTGGGCACGTCCAACCGTCCGGTCAAAGTATGAGTTCACGTTGTGAGCCGCATGCATATAGTGTCGTAAGGTGAAAATATGAGTGATGAGAACGAGCAGCATGAGAATGATTCGCAGGCCGACGCCTCGAACGCCGATGAGACCATGGATTTCGAGCCGTTGACCGCCACATACGAGCGGCTCCGGCATTCCACTGATTCCGCCGCATTAAGCGAGTTCGCCAGACGTCCGCTGCCGGACCGGAGCGACCAGGCGGCGTTCTCCCGTGCCACCGCATTGCTTGAGGCTGTGGCCGGCAACGCGCATACGCCGGTGGAGGACCGCGTCTTCCTTGCCGAAACCATGCCGTTCCCGAACATTCTGGTCAAGCTTTCCACCGACGAGTCTCCTGAAGTACGCAAAGCCGTTGCGGGAAACGCCGATGACAAGAACTGGCTGGTGGGCCGACTGACCAAGGATGAGTCGCCCGAAGTGCGTGCCACCGCGCTGCGCAACAAACGTACGTCTTGGAAAATGCGTCTTGAAGGCGCCGAAGATTCCACCATGGATTCCGACACGCTTGATTTCCTGGGCTCGTTGGGAACGCAGGTCGAACCGGACGCTCCGGTGGTGCTTGCGACCATGGTGCGCAGGGCCGTCGCCTTGAATCCGAATGTTTCCGATCGGATGCTCCAGCAGTTGGCGCAGGACGCTTCAAGCGACGTGCAGAAGGCCGCTCAACGGCAGCTTGCGGAAAAATAATTGCATACGTTGTCATTTTTATGAGATTCCTGCGCGTGGTGCGCATGTTTTGGTCCTAGACTGGGAACCATGACAGAACAGACCGAAAACGCAACGCGTCTCGCCCGTCCGCTCATTCGTCTGGCAAAGCTGGTGGGTGTCGCCACCAGCTACGTCGGTATGAGCCATGATTACCACGAAATCGAAGACGATGTTCTGGTGGCGGTGCTCAAGGCGCTTGGTATTGACGCTTCCAACGATGAGACGATCAACCAGTCCATCACATCCATCAAGTCCGAACGCGAAACGCGCGTGGTGGCTCCCACCGTGCTGCATATCGTGGGCAAGGAAAGCAAGGTGGAGGTGCACGGCGGTATGTTCGATGTGCCGGAAGCCTCCATCACGCTGGAAAACGGCAAGCAATTCACGGGCAAAATCTCCCATGAGGGCGGTGAGAAAATCGCCCATGAGATTGATGGCAGCTTCTTCTTCACGTCGTATCTCGTCCTGCCCGCCGATCTGCCCGAAGGCTATCACACCCTCGAGGTCACTGTCGGCAACGAGGCGGAGACTGCAACCGTTATCAGCGCTCCTGAGAAAATCGAACTGCTCGATGATATGAAGAACGGCTCCCTGTGGGGGTGGATGAGCCAGCTGTACTCCATCCGTTCCAAGGGATCCTGGGGCGTGGGAGACTTCGAAGATCTGAAGACCATGCTGGTCGAGGCCAAAAAGAAGACCGGCTCCGACTTCATGCTTATCAACCCGATGCACGCCGCGGAGCCGGTGCCTCCGCTGACGCCATCGCCGTATCTGCCGATTTCCCGCCGTTTCATCAATTTCAGCTACATCCGTCCGGAGTCCATGCCGGAATATCTCACGCTGTCCCACGAGGACAGGGCTGAAGTCGATGCGCTGCACGAGCAGGTCGAATCGCTGAATGACGACGCGCGGCTGATCGATCGTGACGCCATGTGGCGCGTCAAGAAGCATGCGCTGTGGGTCATCTACAAGGCCGGCCGAACCAAGGCTCGCCAGGCCGAATTCGACCGTTACCTCGCCGAATGCGGAGACGAGATCGAATCCTACGCCACCTGGTGCCTGTGCTACGACAAGTGGGGAGCTCCCTCCGACGACGCCGATAATTGGGTGCGCAAATACAACCGTGATTCCGAAGAAGTCGCGCAGTTGCGTGAGAAGTTCCCGGACACCCTTGAGTTCTACCGCTGGCTTGAGTGGGTCGCCACCGATCAGTTGCACGCGGCGCAGCGGGCCGCCCGCAAGGCCGGTATGAAGATCGGCATCGTCGCGGATATGGCCGTCGGCGTGCATCCGGCAGGATCCGATGTGTGGTGGAATCCGGAACGCTTCGCCAAGGGCGCCACGGTCGGTGCCCCGCCGGACATGTTCAACCAGCAGGGCCAGGATTGGAGCCAGCCGCCGCTTAACCCGATCGCCCTCGAACAGACCGGATTCAAGGTGTACCGGGATATGGTGCATGACATGTTCGCCAATGCCGGTGCGGTGCGTATCGATCATATCCTTGGTCTGTTCCGCCTATGGTGGATTCCGGAAGGCAAGCCCGCCACTGATGGCACATATGTGCATTACGATTCCGATGTCATGCTCGGCATTCTCGCGCTTGAGGCTTCCCGTGCTGGTGGCGTGGTTGTCGGCGAGGATCTGGGTGTCGTGCCGGCCTATGTGTCCAAGTCGCTGTCCGAACATGGCATTCTCGGCTGTGCCGTGGAATGGTTCGAACAGATGGACGGTGTGTTCCGCACTCCGAAGGATTGGCGTCCGTACGCACTGGCGTCCGTCAATACGCATGACATGCCTCCGGCGGCCGGTTACCTCGAATATGGCCACGTCAAGTTGCGTGAGCAGCTCGGCCTGCTGTCCGGTCCGGTGGAGGAATTCCAGAAGTCCGCAACCGCCGAGCACAATGCCATGCTGAACATGCTGGTCGAGGAGGGCTATCTCGACAAGGCTGCTCTGGATGACGAAGCCGCCAACGAAAACGAGATTGTCGACGCGCTGTACCGTGGTCTGAAAGGTTCGCCCTGCAAGCTCATGGCCGCCTCCATCGTCGACGCGGTCGGTGAGAAGCGCACGCAGAACCAGCCGGGCACCAATAACGAGTATCCGAATTGGCGTATTCCGCTGGCCGATGGCGAAGGCAACGTGGTGCCGCTCGAAAAGCTCTTCGACGAACCGCGTCTGCAGGAGATCACCGCCATCATGCGTGGCTGATCTTCTATAGGCGATTCCATGGGGTGTCCACAGGTCCGACGGTCTGCGGACACCCTTGTTTTTCGTGTTGCCGAATGTCAAGGCAGGCGATATACTAGTAGACTGTTGTGTTTCCCTACGGGGTCCTTCAAAGCGCTTTTCCCACTCGCCATCGAGGACTTTCAGGGAGCCCACGGATAATGAGACCTGAAAAACGGCATTATTCCGCGCCCAACCAACGCGTGTAATGCTGATGGATGGTCCGGAACACAATATATAGAAAAGGTACATCGTGAAAACTTTCACTCCGAAGCCAGCTGATCTGACTCACGACTGGTACGTCATCGACGCCACCGACGTGGTGCTCGGTCGTCTCGCCACTCAGGCGGCAACCCTGCTGCGTGGCAAGAACAAGCCGACCTACGCTCCGCACGCCGATTCCGGCAACCACGTGATCATCCTCAACGCCGACAAGATCGCTCTGACCGGCAACAAGTTGGGCAAGGAACTGTACATGCACTCCGGTCGTCCGGGTGGCCTGCGTCGCGATAGCTACGCCCAGCTGCTCAAGACCAACCCCGAGCGCATCATCAAGTCTGCCATCAAGGGCATGCTGCCGAAGAACCGTCTGGCCAAGGTTCAGCTGGATCGTCTCCACATCGTTCGCGGTGCCGAGCATCCGTACGCTGGCATGAAGCCGCAGGTTTTCGAGATCGCTCAGGTCTCGCAGCAGGCTAAGTGAACCGAAGGGAGATAAGAAACATGGCTGAAAACACCAACGACTCCGCGGTTCTCGAGACCGAAGAGGAGCTCACCTCGTACACCACCGAGACCAACGCTGGCGCTGGCACCGGTACTTCCACCATCGCTCCGGGCTACGGCACCGGTCGTCGTAAGGAAGCCGTCGCCCGTGTTCGCCTGGTTCCGGGCACCGGCAAGTGGACCATCAATGGTCGCACCCTGGAAGAGTACTTCCCGGCCAAGCTGCTGCAGCGTGAGGTCAACTCCCCGATCGTTCTGCTCAAGCTCGAAGGCAAGTTCGACGCTATCGTCCTCGTTGACGGTGGCGGCACCACCGGCCAGGCTGGCGCAATCCGCCTGGGCGTTGCCCGCGCTCTGAACGCCATCGATCGTGATGCGAACCGCGCCGCCCTGAAGAAGGCTGGCTTCCTGACCCGCGACGCCCGCGTCGTGGAACGCAAGAAGGCCGGTCTGCACAAGGCACGTCGCGCTCCGCAGTTCTCGAAGCGCTAAAGCTTACAGCAAGCTTTATTCGAAACCCCTCGGAAACCTATGGTCTCCGAGGGGTTTCCTCGTTATTGTGGGCAAGCGTTAGATGCGTTGGACGCAATGGGCTCGTTAGATGTGTTGGACGTATCTGGCAGACGTTGCAGATGAAGCATCCGCATCTCCCTCATTCGCGGCCCACCCGTTACCGGACGTTTCGGATGGGCCGTTTGCGTATTGATGTATGCGCCGATTCGTTGCGCCGTCCGCTGCGCGTCAATCCGTCGAAATCTGCTTCATCGCGCTGATGCTCAGAGCCGGCAGCGTCCACAGGGTCGGATCGTCCTCGGACAACCCGTCGTCAGCGGAGTTCAGACTGGCGGCATTCTCATCCATCTGCCAATACATGGTATTGAGACGCTGCAGATGGTTGCGGAATCGCCCGGCAGGTTTGTCCTCCGCTTCCTCATCGAACTCGGCCAGCTTCTCGATCTGCGTGCCCTGTCCGGGATATTCGCCGGCGATTTCCGCCGAGGACCAGATCATTTCCCATTCGATGTCGTTGGGCAGATGGAATCTGACGTTCTCGTCGGACCCATTGACCAGAATGAGCAGGCTTGGCTCGTCGGGGGAGAGCAGCTGCATGGCGAACGATCGGACCGAGGGATTCGTCCAATCCGCATCATGCGGCGTCTTTCCGTTCGGCAGGAACCAGTGCACGCGGTCGGATTTCTTCAACAGTCCGATTTTGCTCAGTCGGGTGAAGAAATCCTCATGGTTGTAGAGGTCCCGGGCCTTTCTCAGCGCTATCAGCCGGGAAGTGAGGTTGAACAGCTTGAGCTCCGCGGTCTGCTCGGTGCTGTACAGCCAATCCCAATCCAGCCATGTGGTCTCATTGTCCTGCGTGTAGGCGTTGTTGTTGCCGTTCTGCGAGTTGCCGAATTCGTCGCCGGCAAGCAGCATCGGCGTGCCCAGGGAGAGCAGCAGCGTGCCCAGCATGTTCATGATGGCCCGTTCTCGTTGCTGTGTGATGATCGGATCACTGCACGGGCCTTCATGTCCGAAATTGACGGAATGGTTGTTGTCGCTGCCGTCCCGGTTGTTCTCTCCGTTGGCTTCGTTGTGCTTATGCCGATACTGGGTCAGATCGGCGGTGGTGAAGCCGTCGTGGCATGCCACGTAGTTCACGGATGCGGTCGATCCGCGTCCGGGGTCGGTGGCGAACAGATCGGCTGAGCCGCATAGGCGCGTGGCCATGGACTGCATGGTCATGTCGCCGGTTTCACCACCACGTGCACGTTCCACATCGGTCAGCCAGAAGGTGCGTGTGCAATCGCGGAAGCGGTCGTTCCATTCCGCGAAGGGGATGCCGAATTGTCCCGTTCTCCAGCCGTTCGGGCCGCAATCCCACGGTTCCATGATCATCTTGAGGTTGCCGAGCAGCAGATCGGAGCGCAACGCGTACAGGAACGGGTGGTATCGCGTGAATTCGCCGTCAAGACGCGCCAGCGTCGCCGCAAGATCGAATCGGAATCCGTCGATACCAATGCGTTTGGCCCAATAGCGCAACGAATCCACGGCGAACGTGGTGACGTGCGTGTTGGTGAAATCAAGCGTGTTGCCGCAACCGGTGGTGTCGTACAGGCGGCTGATCTTGTCTTTGGTGCGTCGGTAGTACGAGAGATTGTCAAGGCCTCGCCAGCAAATGGTCGGGCCTTCGGGGCCTGATTCGCAGGTGTGGTTGTACACCACGTCCATGATGACCTCGAAACCGGCCTCATGCATGGCTCGCACCATGTCGATGACCTCCTGCCGCACGGCGCCCGCTCCCGCTTCCTGCGCCTGCTTGGTGGCGTACGAGGCTTCGGGGGCGAAGTAGCCGAGCGTGGAATAGCCCCAGTAATTCGTGCGATTGCGTTCCTGCAGGAACAGTTCGGATTGCTTGGCTTGGATGGGCAGCAGTTCGATGGATGTCACGCCGAGGTCCTGCAGATAGGAGAGCGTGGCCGGATGGGCGAGGCCGGCATAGGTGCCGCGCAATTCCGGAGGAAGCCATGGGGCGTTCGCGGTGAATCCTTTGACGTGCAGTTCGTAGATGACGGTTTTGCTCCATGGCACATGCGGGTGGGATGGTTCTCCCATATGCTTGTTGATGTCGCGGTCGTCAATGGCCACGGAAACAGGCATGTGTCCCAGAGAGTCCACGGTGCTCATCGGTCCGAACGGCGAACCGGCGACCTTGCCGTTTTTGATCTCGCATTCGTAGGCGAAGGCGCCCGGGTCGAGTTCCATCTTGCCTTCGATGCCTTTGGCGTATGGGTCGAGCAGCAGTTTGTATGGATTGAAGCTCACGCCATGGTTTGGATCCCATGGGCCGTTGACGCGGTATCCGTATTGCATGCCGTCCCATGCTTGCGGCACGTGCACGTACCACAGTCCGTAGTTGGGACCGTCCATGCGGAACAGTGTTTCGCGAAGATTGAGCGAGGGAATGCGTCTGGTGCAGATGCGCTGTTTTTTGGCCTGATCGATGAACGTGAGTCCGGGTTCGTTGAACAGCCGTGCGGCGTCGGCATAGAAGGCGCTCGGTTGGTCAAGTGGTTCAAGTACGCAAAACCACACTTGGTCTGCTGTTTCTGAGCGGACAACGGCGTCCGCGCCACCATCGTCGGTGAAATAGAGACCTGGGCGGGTTGCGTAGCGGTGCAAAGGTGGGTTCTTCATAACCTCATTCTAAACACTTTGAAATTATCTGTTGACTTGTTATGTCGAGGCTGTCGACGCTCGTGCCGGTCTGATCCAGCCGTGAGCTTGAACTCGAGCAGGTGCAGGACTTCCTCGACGGCAAAATCGCCGCCGCTTCCAAGGCTGTCGTCAAAATCGGCGCCGGACGCTGTTTATTCGTCCTGAACAGCTTGGAATTAGCGAAAAAGTATCACGACATGACGGCAAATGCGCCGCCGACATCGCCGCATAGCGCATATCCTAATCACAAAAGGGAAAAATCAATCGTATTCATCGTTATCAGGAGGTAATTTTATGACGAAAGCAATGTCTGAATTCACTACCGATCTGCAGCATTCCGGTATGCCGGCGAAGGATCTCGACGAAACCATCGAATTCTATACGAAGAAGCTTGGTTTCGAACTGGCCGGACTGTTCCATAACGGCGAAAATCGTTGCGCATTCCTGCGTTACGGCCATCTGACCATCGAAACGTGGGAGGGTGATCCGGCTCCGCTGACCACTGGTGCCATCAATCATTGGGCATTCGACACTCCCGACATCGAAGCTGCATTCGAAAACGCGAAGGAACTCGGGCTGAATTTCAAAGATAACGAAATCCAGCATATCGACAGCTTCTGGGAGCATGGCATCCGCTACTTCAACGTGTACGGACCGAACGGCGAAACCATTGAATTCTGTCAAATTGTCAAATAACTATCGTTAGATGATTGCTGTCAAATAATCGTTGAAAACAAATACAACAGGCGAAACAGACGGAAGCAAACAAAGAAGCGTGCGCTGAACCTTATATACGGGTTCGGAACACGCTTCTTTTTGTTATGCAATCGATGCGACTAATGCGATTAATATGTGCGCAAAAGCGGTCACATATCGCATAGTTCGCGTACGTACGGCTCCACAAAACGCAGAGCCGCGCCGATAATGTCTTGATGGTCGAGCGCCATTCCCTTGCGCAGGGTGAAATCCGTGGTGCCGAATGGCGTGTGTTCCACCACGCGTTCGCGTAGTCCGGCCATATCGTCCTCATCGAGATATTGTGCTGCCTCACCGCTGATGATCACGTCACCGGCCAGCACCGAGCGAATATTCGTTACCGCCAGCGCCACATAATCCAGCCATTGCGAGAATCGTTCGCGATGCTCCTGCTCGCCTTGTTCCAACACCGAGAAGAAGCCGGGCAGGCTTTCGCCGTCTTCCATCAGCGTTTCCGGCGAGCAATACGTATCCATGCAGCCCTGTTGCCCGCAGTAGCAGGTGTTGCCTCCTGGAATCAGCGTCATATGTTCGATTGAGCCATTGCATTGGTTGGGCCCTTGGTAGAGCGATCCGTCTACGATGACCGCGCCTCTGGGGCGTCGCTCGAGGTAGATGCAGACGGCATCCTTCAGATTGTGGTCGAACCAGAGTTCCGCCATGGCAGAAGCGTCGGAATCGTGAATCATCAGCGACGGATAGTTGAGGCCGTGGCTGAGTTCGTTGAGTTTCAGGCCGGTGTTGTTCATGATTTTGCCGAAGGTGATCGACTGCCCGTCTGCCGATACGATGCCTTGCATGCAGAAGGCCACGCCTCGCACCGTGCTGCCTTGTTTCGCCAGTTCCTGCGCGAAATCGTTGATGATGCCGTTCATGCGCTGGTAGTAGGCGTCGTTGTTGCGATAGGGGAGTGTGCGCTGTCTGGTGGCCACGGATTTGCCGTTCAGATCAATGGCGATGGCCGTGATTCGTGTGGTTTGGATTCGCACGCCGATAGCCACGCTGGAGTGTGCAGCGAATTCGTAGATTTGCGCTTTGCGTCCACCGGTGGATTGCTGCATCTCGCCTTTGACGATGAGCCCGTCGGCCTCCATGGCGCGCAGATTCTGCGTGATGGTTGGCAGGCTGAGCCCTAATTCGTGTTCGAACATCTGCTTGGTGGCTGAACCTTGAGTGTAGATGAACGCGGTCATGGCCTTGAGATTGGCTTCTTTGACTGATAGGGCGGATTGGGCTTTCACTGGTTGATCCTTCCTGCGCAACTTCTTTTCCAAGATTACTTCATAAAAGTCCTTTCCTTATGTCTCGTGTTGGTCTGAGATATCAGGTATTGCAAAAAAGTATCAAAAACAGCTGTGCATAAAGGATTTTCTGCCACTTTTCTGCGTCGAAAATATATTTATCAACAAAAAAAGTTGAGACGGTGACAACGACGTTCTACCAAGAAAAGAGACATGTTATGAAGATAGGTCTGCCGCGCACGCTATTGGCCGGCTTGGTCGCCATAGCGGTGTTCATGACCGGCGATGGCTTTGAATTGACTTTTTTGTCCAAATACATCGTGGACCAGGGATTCAGCTCTTCGCAATCGTCGCTGATGTTCACCATGTACGGGCTGGTGGCTGCGCTTGCCGGCTGGGCGTCCGGTGTGCTAGCTGAAATGTTCGGTGCCAAACGCATCATGCTTATCGGCGCGAGCGCCTGGGTCGTTTTGCACCTGCTGTTCGTTGGTGTGGCGTTGCCGAGCGGCGTCTATCCGCTGATGTTAGGCGTGTATGCGTTGCGGGGTGTTGGCTACCCGCTGTTCATCTACTCGTTCGTGGTGTTGATGGCGCAAACCATCGATCCTGCCAAGCTCGCGTCGGCCATGGGGTGGTTTTGGGCCGCCTACTCGTTCGGCATCGGCGTGTTTGGCGCATATTTGCCGAGTTTCACCATTCCGATGGTGGGCGAGTACTATTCGCTGTGGCTTTCGTTGCCGTTTTCTATAGCTGGACTGCTGATTTGCCTGCTGATGGTGCCGAAAAGCAAGGGTTCTGGCAACTCTTCCATGAGCAATGCAGACAAGCTGCGCGAGCTTAGTCGAGGAGTCACCATTCTGGTGCATAATCGCCAAATCGCTTTGGCTGCGGTGGTGCGTGTGATCTGCAATCTGACGTTGTATGGCTTTCCCGTCATCATGCCACTCTACTTGGCCACTACCAACAATGGCGGCGGTGCTTGGTTTAAGGTTTCGCAATGGAGCCAGATTTGGGGATTCCAGTTTGTGGTCACCATTTTCGGCAATGTGTTCTGGGGTCGTATGGGCGATTCGCATGGTTGGATGCGGCAAATGCGCTGGTTTGGCTGCTGGTTCTGTGTGATCGGCACGCTGGGCATGTATTACATTCCGCAGTTTTTCGGGGCGAATATGGTGCTTATGTGTGCTGATGCGGTTGTTCTTGGATTGGGAATTTCCGCTTTCGTTCCTATGGGAGCCGTGTTTCCCGCGTTGGCGTTGGAACATAAGGGTGCTGCGATTTCCGCGCATAATTTCGCTTCCGGCCTGGCTACGTTTTTCGGTCCGCTGATTGCGACGGTGCTGGTTTCCACTATCGGATTCGGCGGCGTGTGCTGGACGTATGCGATCTGCTATGCGATCGGATCGTTGGTCACGTTCGGCATTCATCCTCATCAACCCGGATTTGACGATCGCGGCCATCGCATTGCCGCGATCGAGCTAACTAATCGCAATTGAATATCAATTGCTCGATCATCATTTTTCTCAAAAAACATCATTATCCACAAAGGAGAATAATCATGAAGGCAGTCGTTCTCGAAGAGCAGGGCGTCATCAATGTGCGTGAGGTGCCTGACGTCCCCGCACCTGGTCTAGGCGAGCTGAAGATCGCGCCGCATACCGTTGGTGTGTGCGGTTCCGACCTGCACTATTACACTCATGGTCGCGTGGGCAAATATGTGGTGGAGCAGCCGATGATTCTCGGTCATGAGGCTTCCGGCACGGTGGTTGAGGTCGGTCCTGGCGTCGAAGGCTTCAAAGTGGGCGATCGTGTGGCCATGGAGCCCGGCATTCCGGATATGAGTTCGCGTGCCAGCAAACTGGGCATGTATAACGTCGATCCTGCGGTGCGTTTCTTTGCCACTCCGCCGATTGATGGCTGCCTGTGCGAAACGGTGAACCATCCTGCGGCGTTCACCTACAAGCTGCCCGACAATGTGAGCTTCGGTGAGGGTGCGCTGCTTGAACCGTTGGCTGTGGGCATGTGGTCCGCCACCAAGGCTCGTATTAAGCCGGGCGATGTCTGCGTGGTCACCGGATCGGGTACGGTCGGCATGCTGACCGCGTCGTGCGCGTTGGCAGGTGGCGCTTCCAAGGTGCTGATTTCTGATGTGTCGGCAATCAAATTGGCGATTGCGGCTCAGATTCCAGGTATTATTCCGGTGGATCTCACCAAAGAGGATCTGGTGGAGCGCGTCCGTGAGGAAACGGGGGGTTGGGGTGCTGATGTGGCTTTCGAGTGCTCGGGCTCGCCGAAGTCATACGAGACATTCTGGAAGCTGATTGCTCCCGGTGGCGCTGCCGTTATCGTTGGCATTCCGGTCAGTCCGGTGGCTATCGACATTACGGAACTGCAGGCTACCGAGGTGCGCATCGAAAATATCTTCCGTTATGCCAATGTGTATCAGAAGGCCATTGACCTCGTGGCTAACGGTAAACTGAATCTGAAGCCATTCATCACCGACACCTATGCGATGGAGGATGCCAAGGCGGCGTTTGATCGCATGGCCGAGGGGCGTCCTGGAGATATTAAGCTGCAGATTACCGTGAATAACGACTGACGTTACGCACGTTACGGAACGACGAAAGGGGTCTAGGCCATGGGTGCTGTTGTACAAGTCAACGATAATCGGCATGGGAAGACGGCTTTGGCTCAGACCTCTTTTGGTGGATTCGTGCCGAAAGGTGGAAGTTCGAACGATTCCGGCGTATTGGAGATCATTGTGCCGGACGCGCAGGCTTCGGTGCGTTGGGTGAAGCATGGCTACCCAAGCTCGTTGGCGAAATGGCATCATCATCCTCATATTGAAATTCATCTGATTCGGGAAGGTACCGGATTGATGATGGCGGGCAATGCCGTTGTTCCGTATGAGGCCGGGCAGGTTGCGCTGATTGGTTCGAATCTTCCGCATAATTGGGTGTCCGACATCGCTCCGGGGGAGCGGCTTCGTCAGCGTGATGTGGTGTGCCATGTGCGTCCGGAAACCATACGTCTGCTGATGTCTGGATTTCCGGAAACGTCTGGTTTTGCAATGGTGTTGAGGCGTGCGGGGCAGGCGTTGGTGCTGAGCGGTGAATCCGCTCGTCAGGCCGGTTCGATTCTGGAAAGCATGGAGGAACATAGTCTTGCTTGCCGTGTTAGTGATCTGATTCGTGTGTTGGATGTGTTCGCGCATGCCTCAGCAGATGAATCCTATACAGTGGTTGCGTCCGGATACGATCCGGCTGTATGCAGCGGTGCGGAAAGTGTGGTCAACGATGCCATTGAGTACATTTCCTCGCATCTGAGCGGTGAAATTAGCCTGGATTTGGCCGCTCGTCAGGCTGGAATGAGTGTGTCGGCTTTCTCTCGTCTGTTCAAAAGGGCCGCAGGAATAAGGTTTTCGGATTTTGTTCGACGATTGCGTATCGGGCATGCGTGCAGATTGCTGACGACCACGAATCAAAGCGTCGCGTCGATTCGTCGTGCTTGCGGATATGGAAACGCTTCGAATTTCAATCGTCGCTTCTTTGAAGAAACGGGCGAAACTCCTACTGGCTGGCGGAAAAAATACATTGGACGGACAAGATAAGTAAATAAACTTTGTAAAAGTTTGATATGATTGATATCATATAGAAAATACTTTTATAAAAGATGAGGAGGTGAGACTTGAGAAAGTGTGTGTGATTTATGATAAAAAGCAACAAAAACGCTCAAAATGATGTTTTTAAAGCTTTTTCTCTTCACAAAAGAACGCAATCTAAACATTAAATGAACAGAATATAACATTTCTCTTGCGACACGACGCAGTGGAAAATCATATTGCATACTCGCTAAAGTGTGTCCTGGGTCACAAAAGACCAGCAACGCGTCCATCCGCTTCGAGGTGGGTGGAATAACGGGAAACTACTTTGCAAACCCCCAAAGAATCGAGGAGGACTTCAAGTGGCAGACGCAAAGAAGAAGGAAGAGCCGACCAAGCCGACTCCGGAAGAGAAGCTCGCCGCAGCCGAGGCTGAGGTCGACGCTCTGGTCAAGAAGGGCCTGAAGGCTCTTGACGAATTCGAAAAGCTCGATCAGAAGCAGGTCGACCACATCGTGGCCAAGGCATCCGTCGCAGCCCTGAACAAGCACTTGGTGCTCGCCAAGATGGCCGTCGATGAGACCCACCGTGGTCTGGTCGAAGACAAGGCCACCAAGAACATCTTCGCCTGCGAGCATGTCACCAACTACCTGGCCGGTCAGAAGACCGTCGGCATCATCCGCGAGGACGACGTGCTGGGCATCGACGAGATCGCCGAACCTGTCGGCGTCGTCGCTGGCGTGACCCCGGTCACCAACCCGACCTCCACCGCCATCTTCAAGTCGCTGATCGCACTGAAGACCCGCTGCCCGATCATCTTCGGCTTCCACCCGGGCGCACAGAACTGCTCCGTCGCGGCCGCCAAGATCGTTCGCGATGCCGCTATCGCAGCAGGCGCTCCTGAGAACTGTATTCAGTGGATCGAGCATCCGTCCATCGAGGCCACTGGCGCCCTGATGAAACATGATGGTGTCGCCACCATCCTTGCCACCGGTGGTCCGGGCATGGTCAAGGCCGCATACTCCTCCGGCAAGCCGGCCCTGGGCGTCGGCGCGGGCAACGCTCCGGCATACGTTGACAAGAACGTCGACGTCGTGCGTGCAGCCAACGATCTGATTCTTTCCAAGCACTTCGATTACGGCATGATCTGCGCTACCGAGCAGGCCATCATCGCCGACAAGGACATCTACGATCCGCTGGTCAAGGAACTCAAGCGTCGCAAGGCCTATTTCGTGAACGCTGACGAGAAGGCCAAGCTCGAGCAGTACATGTTCGGCTGCACCGCTTACTCCGGACAGACCCCGAAGCTCAACTCCGTGGTGCCGGGCAAGTCCCCGCAGTACATCGCCAAGGCCGCCGGCTTCGAGATTCCGGAAGACGCCACCATCCTTGCCGCTGAGTGCAAGGAAGTCGGCGAGAACGAGCCGCTGACCATGGAGAAGCTTGCTCCGGTCCAGGCCGTGCTGAAGTCCGACAACAAGGAACAGGCCTTCGAGATGTGCGAAGCCATGCTGAAGCATGGCGCCGGCCACACCGCCGCCATCCACACCAACGACCGTGACCTGGTCCGCGAGTACGGCCAGCGCATGCACGCCTGCCGTATCATCTGGAACTCCCCGAGCTCCCTCGGCGGCGTGGGCGACATCTACAACGCCATCGCCCCGTCCCTGACCCTGGGCTGCGGCTCCTACGGCGGCAACTCCGTGTCCGGCAACGTCCAGGCAGTCAACCTCATCAACATCAAGCGCATCGCTCGGAGGAACAACAACATGCAGTGGTTCAAGATTCCGGCCAAGACCTACTTCGAGCCGAATGCCATCAAGTACCTGCGCGACATGTACGGCATCGAAAAGGCCGTCATCGTGTGCGATAAGGTCATGGAGCAGCTCGGCATCGTCGACAAGATCATCGATCAGCTGCGCGCACGTTCCAACCGCGTGACCTTCCGTATCATCGATTATGTCGAGCCGGAGCCGAGCGTCGAAACCGTCGAGCGCGGCGCCGCCATGATGCGCGAGGAGTTCGAGCCGGATACCATCATCGCCGTCGGCGGTGGTTCCCCGATGGATGCGTCCAAGATCATGTGGCTGCTGTACGAGCACCCGGAAATCTCCTTCTCCGATGTGCGTGAGAAGTTCTTCGATATCCGTAAGCGCGCGTTCAAGATCCCGCCGCTGGGCAAGAAGGCCAAGCTGGTGTGCATCCCGACTTCCTCCGGCACCGGTTCCGAAGTCACGCCGTTCGCTGTGATCACCGACCACAAGACCGGCTATAAGTACCCGATCACCGATTACGCGCTGACCCCGTCCGTCGCCATCGTCGATCCGGTGCTGGCCCGCACCCAGCCGCGCAAGCTCGCTTCCGACGCCGGCTTCGACGCCCTGACCCACGCATTTGAGGCTTACGTCTCCGTCTACGCCAACGACTTCACCGATGGCATGGCTCTGCACGCGGCCAAGCTGGTGTGGGACAACCTCGCCGAGTCCGTCAATGGCGAGCCGGGTGAGGAAAAGACCCGCGCCCAGGAGAAGATGCACAACGCCGCCACCATGGCCGGCATGGCATTCGGCTCCGCCTTCCTCGGCATGTGTCACGGCATGGCCCACACCATCGGCGCTCTGTGCCACGTGGCCCACGGCCGCACCAACTCCATCCTCCTGCCGTACGTGATCCGTTACAACGGTTCCGTCCCGGAGGAGCCGACCAGCTGGCCGAAGTACAACAAGTACATCGCTCCGGAACGCTACCAAGAGATCGCCAAGAACCTTGGCGTGAACCCGGGCAAGACCCCGGAAGAGGGCGTCGAGAACCTGGCCAAGGCCGTTGAGGACTACCGTGACAACAAGCTCGGCATGAACAAGAGCTTCAAGGAGTGCGGTGTGGATGAGGACTACTACTGGTCCATCATCGACCAGATCGGTATGCGCGCCTACGAAGACCAGTGCGCACCGGCGAACCCGCGTATCCCGCAGATCGAGGATATGAAGGACATCGCCATCGCGGCCTACTACGGCGTCAGCCAGGAGGAAGGCCACAAGCTGCGCATCGAGCGTCAGGGCGAAGCCGCTACGGAGGAAGCTTCCGAGCGCGCCTGATCGCAATATCGCAACGTGACTCCTTATATAAAAGATGTGAAGTGAAGCGTATATAAGGAGTCGTGCAAAAGGAGCCTGATGGGAAACCATCAGGCTCCTTTTTATAGTGAGGGGGAAGTGGACCGTCGCCGTTACCTTCCGCGTTCTTCATCGAAAGAAGACGCGTGATTGTGTTGGCGCGACACCGCGAAAAACGTTGGAAAAACCGCGACACGCGCGAATTCCATATGTTCACCCCTGATGCTTAGATAAAGAAGTTGCCTGATTTTAGGGCTCGCAAATTGTAATTCAAAAAGCGAGCGTGGCACAGCGGCTCACTCCGGTGAGAAGCTGCATGGCTGCGCACTGATGTGGTATGGCCACGGAACTTCCACGGTTCCGGGGGTCTTCTGCGCCGGTGCCCTTGGAAGCAGGCTGGTAAACAGTAAATAACGAATCGCTAGAAAGGGCGGAAGGCAATGGCGGGACAGAAAATCCGCATCAGGCTTAAGTCCTATGACCATGAGGTCATCGACCAATCGGCGAAGAAGATCGTCGAAACGGTGACGAACGCGGGCGCAACTGTGGTTGGCCCGGTTCCGCTCCCGACCGAGAAGAACGTGTTCGTCGTTATCCGTTCTCCTCACAAGTACAAGGATTCTCGCGAGCATTTCGAGATGCGCACTCATAAGCGTCTCATCGACATTGTGGACCCGACCCCGAAGGCCGTGGACTCCCTCATGCATATTGATCTGCCCGCAGACGTGAACATCGAGATCAAGCTGTAAGGGAGGAGGGAACCATTATGTCTAATCGCACTGCACTGCTGGGCAAGAAGCTCGGTATGTCTCAGGTCTGGGACGAGAACGGTTTCTTCGTTCCTGTGACCCTCGTTGACGTGTCCACCAACGTGGTGACCGCTGTCAAGTCCGAAGAGTCCGACGGCTACAAGGCTGTTCAGCTTGGCTACGTTGACAAGAAAGAAAAGATCGTAAACAAAGACAAGAGCGGAAAGAAAGAGATTGTTCACCGCCATGGCCTTACAAAGGCTGAGCAGGGACATTTTGCAAAAGCAGGTGTTTCCGGCAAGAGATTTGTAAAAGAGTTTAGATTTGAAAATGCAGGTGAATTTGAGCTGGCACAGGAGATCAAGGCTGATATCTTTGAGGCTGGAGACAAGATCGATGCAACTGCAATCTCCAAAGGTAAGGGATTCCAGGGCGCGATCAAGAGACACGGCCAGCACAGAGGACCTATGACACATGGTTCCAAATTCCACCGTCATGCAGGTTCCAACGGTGCAGCATCTGACCCGAGCAAGGTATTCAAAGGAAAGAAGATGCCTGGACAGATGGGTAACAAGAAGATCACGATCCAGAACCTGGAAGTTGTACGCGTAGACGCAGAAAACAACCTTCTTCTGGTAAAGGGATCTGTACCGGGACCGAAGAAATGCCTGGTAACAATCAAAGAAGCGGTAAAAGCTAACTAGGTTTTGGCGAAGAAAGGAGGACACTTAGAATGGCTAACGTATCTGTTTATAATATCGAAGGTAAAGAAGTTGGTACGATCGATTTAAGCGATGCGGTATTCGGTGTTGAGGTAAACGAGCATCTGGTACACATGGCAGTCGTAAACCAGCTGGCAAATAATCGTCAGGGAACACAGAAGGCAAAGACACGTTCTGAAGTTTCCGGCGGCGGAAGAAAACCGTGGAGACAGAAAGGAACCGGTCATGCAAGACAGGGATCCACAAGAGCTCCTCAGTGGACAGGCGGCGGAGTTGTATTCGCTCCGGTTCCGAGAGATTACTCTTTCAAGATGAACAAGAAAGAGAAGAGAGCAGCTCTGAAGTCTGCACTTACTTCTAAGGTAGAAGAGAAGAAATTCATCGTAGTT
>OGQT01000883.1_pt1 | contig 25514 bp, 40 predicted proteins | sample 1553261 | NCBI WGS metagenome assembly OGQT01 (sample SAMEA2579992, study PRJEB22360) | human gut metagenome | biome: human gut; feature: human-associated habitat; material: faeces | place: Denmark | collected 2008/2010
GCCCGTAGTTTGATTTCTAATCCAGATATTATTTTGGCTGATGAGCCGACAGGCGGTGCATAGTTAGTACGACAAAGACTACAAAAAACGAACGTCCATGCTTCCATCCTCATACACCAGCACCGATTCAACAAACGACTTCCAGAAGGTGTTCTTTTCCTGATCCGAAAATGTATGATATACGGCTTCCCAATCTTCCGACAGCAGCTTCTTCACGCTGTCAAGGCTTCGCATAGGTGCAGCAGTCGAACACTTTTGAAGTTCTTCAATCTGTGCTTTGAACTTGTCATATTCACTTCTGTACGCTTCCTTGTCAATTAAATCATCCATAAACAAATCATACAGCTTCTTCATTTTGCGTTCTATCTTCGCAATTTCAGTGACAGGATTCTTCTGAACTGTGCTGGCAGCAGTCACTTCATACTTCACGATATAATCAGACAGAGCAGGACGGATGTGCGCAAGCATGTATTCTTCAAGATCAGCTTCACGATATGTTTTGCCGCGATCACACAGCTTTGATTGCGCCTTGAAATTGCAACGATAATTCTTGTACATCTTTTCAGAGCCGTCAGCCATCCTTCTGTATGTGACAGTACCGCACATATAATGATTGCAGGACGAACAGATCAGAAGACCTGAAAAAATATAGAATTGCTGTGTGTGTCTGATCCGAACATTCCTGATTGCAAGTTTCTGGATGCGCTCAAAGCGTTCAGGACTGATTGTCGCAGGACAGAAGTCAGGATCATCACGATACTGACCTTTGAAAAGCGGATTCTTCAGGTATCGTGCAACTGTATCATAGCAGACACGAATGTTGTATTTGTCCTGAAGAAAAAGCTGCGTGTCACGCTTGCTGCATGTAGCTTCGAAGCGGTCAAACATATCAAGTGCAAAGCAGTTCCATTCAGGATCAATGATGACATGCTTTTCTGCATCCAGCTTCAGACCGCGTGGAAGGCTGCCTGACACATAGGTTTTATTCTTCAGCTTATAAGCGAACACATCTTTGATTCGGTCAGAATCACGATCGCATTCATCCTGCGCAACAGACAGACGGATGTTGATGTGCAGTCTTCCGTTCGTGGTTGTGGTGTCATAGTTTTCCGTGACAGCCTTCCATTGCACGCCATTAGCTTCAAGTATTTCCTGAATTTTATGATAATCGCCGATATTCCTGAACCATCGGTCAAGTTTGGTAAATATGATCAGGTCGAAAGCGTGAGCCTTCACACCATCCAGAAGCCTGACAAACTCTTTTCGTTTGTTGAACTTCTTTCTTGCTGTCAAGGCTTCGTCAATGAATGTGTCAACAAGTATCATCCGATTCACTTTGATGAAATCTTCAAGAATCAGATCTTGCGCTTCAAGCGTATCGCCATGAAGCACCTGATCATCATGGCTGCATCTGATATATTTAACTACACGAAGCCCGAAAAGTTGTGGGTTTGGAGTAAAAAAAGACATATAAAAACCTTCTTTCTGGTAGCGAAAGAAGGCTTGATATGATAGAATGTAAAAGGACATAATATCATCGTGGGCGGTCTTCCACGATATATTTTGTTTAACATTTTGCAAGGGAAGTCGCTGGTCACGGCTTCCTTTTTTATTTGTATAGAGTGCCTGAAGCGTGTACATAATCAAAACTAGGAGGATGACGCAATGGAAATCCTAACGTGGCAGGCACGAACAGACAGACACTTGACTTTGAAGCAGCTGGAAGCCCTGACAGGAATCAGCAAGTCAACGCTGAACACGATTGAAAACGGCATCACATCGCCAACACTGCGCCAGCTTGAAGCGATAGCAGCTGCACTTGATGTCAAGATCACTGATCTGTTTGATTCTGAATATAAATGATAAACTGTGCGCCGACAATGCTTCTGACGCTTATTTCCTGATATATGGAAATAACTGGAAGCGGTCTTTTATTCCAATAATTTCCATGATACAATCCCGACAAGAGAAGGGAGGGAAGCCGATGATCCGAAAGAGAATCAACACGCTTCTGAATAAGTTGTCGGATGCACAGCTGAAGCGCATATATAAATACATAAAGTATGTATACATACACGGATAAAGTAAAAGGAAGTAGGACTGGTCAGGTCACTGCTTCCTTTTTGTCATTCTGGCTTATCAGATAATAATTTTGTGATGCGATCCAGCTGTCGGATAATTATGAAATTTTGTTCAATCATTGCACGCTGGTAGTACATTTGATTCTTCAAGATGTCGCGATCAGAACCAGCACCAAACGTCAGTCCCATTTCCATCAAGCCAGTACCAGACAATTCGGTCATAATGTTTCTGATAGAAGCAATGTCAGTCGGATTCTGCAATTCTTCAAGACCATACTTGCGAAGCATGGCAAGATTCTTCTGATCAAGTCTTGCTTGCGCTTCAGCCTGTTTTCTTGCAGCCTTTTCTTCTTTAGATTCTCCATTAAATAAGCCCATTATAAATCCCCCCTTATTATTCAGTTTTATCCCAGCCAACCTTCTTGACTAGCTGCTTCATATATTCTTTGATTCTTTCACGGCTTCCAGCTGGTAAAGACACATACATTTCAACAAGTGCCTTGTCAAAATCGTTCAAATCATACTGCGCGCACAATTCATCAACGATTGTCTGCGGCAGATCGTCAAACATTTCCCCTTCGCCATACACTAAATAATCATAATTCACATTGTATTCGCGACAGATTGACTTCGCCATCTGATCGCTTAATGCAACACGATCCTTTTCTATTTTAGAAATAGAAGATTTTTGAACACCTAACTTTTCCCCGAATTTTTCAAGTGTCAAGTCTAGTGTCTTACGAATCTGATTAACATGTTCGCCTTGCGTCATATTTATTCCACCTTTCTGCATATTTGCTTTTCTGATTGTAGAATAGCACGTCAGAAAGCAAAGGTCAATAAAAAAGTTGAATAAAGACACAAATAACAGTTGACAGAGTGTCTTTAAGATGCTATTATGTGTCTGTAAGATACAAAAGCAAGCAGGAAGGACACGGATGAAGCGAGAGGGCGGCACGCAAGTGACATGGCGGTCAGGCTGTAGGATAACAGACAGAGCGTGTGCAGAATAAACATGATCCGTCAAAGTAGTTGAAGAAAGCAGGAACATCAGGCCTTCTGGGCGACAGATGTCTTCATAGATGGAAAGCAAGAAATCTGAAAGCACTGCTTGAAGATTATGAACTTGTCAATGCATAAACATCACAGAACGAAGGGAGGAAATAACATGGCAGCAGTTACAAACGAAAAGAAGAACCTGAACAGCCAGACTGAAGATGTCAGCGAATTTATTATGCTGCTGAAGCAGATGTCTGACAGCGACAGAATGGTCATCAAAGGGATGATGATGTGGGCGGCAGGAGAAAACAGACCAGTGAAAACAGCCTAAAAGGGCATAGGATGTCCCCGACAGAAATGTCGGGGAGTAAATAAAAGGAAGGTACAACATGAACACAAAAGGAAAGATTGATTTTACAAAGACAGACAACATTCAGTTTATTGAAGAAGTAGCCAGCGAGATCAGCAAGGAAGACAAGAACTGGCAGTGGGAAGCAAGAGAGATAAAACAGCATAGCTTGTTGCTGTGGTGGGAATATCTGGAAGACGAAAAACAGGAAGGCTTCAGGATTGAATATGACGAAGCTGAAGAAGTATTCAGCGTATATGACGAATGGGACAACGACATCACATATGAACTGGAAGACACACTTGACCTGAAAAGTACGATGCGAAGTGTGTTCTGGTATGCATCAAGCAGATATTAAGAAGGGCGGTGCAGCAGTATGACAAAACAGAATTTATTCACAGAAGAAGAACTGGCAAAGGTTACGGATGAAGCAGAAAGAAAGCACCTGATCGAGTGCGCGCAGGATCAGTCAAAGATTGATATGAAGTACATGGAGATTATGAGCAAATATGACTTGTGGGAAAAAGGGAAGCGCAGCAGATACTTCCACGCAACAACACATGAAAATGCAAAAAAGATCATGCAGGACGGAGTGATCCGAAAAGGAATGGACGGCGGCGTGTATATCTGCAAACAGCCACTTGAAGCAGCGCGATTTGTTGCGATCCGCGGACATGAAACAGGAATGATCTTTGAAGTCGAACTGGAAGAAAGGAAGATTGTGGAAGCACACGATCACAACGAAGCCTTCTTCGGTTGCAAAGCGTATATGTACATGGATGACATACCGACAGCAAAGATTGTGAAAATGTCAAGATATTCAACGAAGGAAGATTGACTGTAAAGCCGAAACAGCGCGACACGCGCTGTCGATGAATGATGGCTTCATTCATCCTGACGATGGCAAGCTAACAGCCAGCATCAGAACATTGTGAAAAAATAGCGGCGTGTGTGTACTGCCAGAACTATGCACAGATGGTCAACAGGTTTTAGGGATGTTTTTAATGTGAAAACAAACGACACAATGAAAAATCAAGACCAGAAGGGGGAATGTTGAAAAAATTATTTTGGACTTTGCGAAAGCAGTATGTGAAGGAGAATGAACGATGATTGATGAAAAGAAAATTGAACTGATAAAGAAGCTGCAAAGACTTGCGGAACGTGGAGTGGGCGGCGAAAAAGAAGGCGCACAGAAGAAATTGCAGCAGCTTATGAAAAAATACGACATTGAAGAAAGTGATTTGTCAGATGACAAGCTGGAAGACCATGAATGGAAATATCACAACGACTTTGAACTGCGCTTGCTGAAACAGACAATATACAAAGTAATGGGAAAAGACGGATTGAACCAGATGTATCACTACAGATCAGGAAAAGGGAAGAAAACTATTCAGGGCGTACAGTGTACAAAAGTGCAGGCAATTCAGATCGGGATTGAATATGAATTTTACTGTGAAACATGGAAAGAAGAACACGACTTCTTCTTCAAGTGCTTCGTACAGAAACACAAGATTTTCCCAACCAAAGAAGAAATGATAATAAGACCACAAGATGATGTTGAAATGTCTGACGAAGATGCGATGCGGATGCAGATGGCTATGTCAGCAATGAAAGACAAGAGCATGACACAGAGGATTGAGGGATAGAAGATGCGAGGAATGAACTTGAAAGACAGAATACAAAAAGTCATTGACCAGAGAAGGAAACAACTGATCAAAGAACGTGACGAGTACGAAAGAAAAATGCACGACACAGTAAGCTATTACGGGCTAGGCGGCGCATACAGAAGACAGGAAGCTGCGAGAGATAAAAGGGAAGAACAGCTGAACGAGTTGGACGACTTTGAAAAGCAACTGAAGAATACAACACGACATTTTGAAGCAACTGTGTACTTCTTCGGATGCAGTAAGTGTGGCGCGGTCTGCATGACAACGAAGCAGCCTTTTGATGATTGGCACGAATGTCCGACATGCAGACAGATGATCAATTTGCACAATGTAAAGAGCAAAACGATCAGGATTGCAGATGACGGAACAGCATGGCTTGAAATGCTGAAGGAAGTAAAAGAATAGGAGGAAACACAATGGCGAACATAGATGTCATGTACAGCAGCAAGACGGATCAGTGGGCGACACCTGACGACTTCTTTAAAGAACTTGATCAGGAATTTCATTTCAACCTTGATCCTTGCGCTGACGAACAGAATCACAAGTGTGAAAAGTATTTCACGAAGGAAGACAATGGTCTTTCAAAGGACTGGGGGGGGGTATCGCGTGTTTTGCAATCCTCCGTATGGTAGAGCAATTACAGACTGGGTTGAAAAGGCATACAGAGAAGGAACGAAAGACAACACGATTGTTGTTATGCTGATACCAGCGAGAACAGACACAAGATATTTTCACGACTTCATTCAGCATCGATCAGAAATCAGATTCGTGAAGGGGCGTTTGAAGTTCGGGAACAGTAAACAAGCAGCCCCATTCCCTTCAATGGTTGTTATATTCAGGGGCGCAGGAATGTGAAAGAAAAGAACAATGAAATAGCACAGGAGAAAGCGAAATGATAGCAGGATTCAAAGAACACGGCTTCATGGTAGCTGCGGAACACATGCCCGACACATGCACAAAATGTCCATTCTGGCTGACTGATTTAGAAATGCAATATGACGGCATGTGCTTCCTGACAGGCGAAGTGATCCCAACACCTGAAAGAACATGCGACACAAAGGTCATGGGAAACTGCCCGATCGTGCCACTAGACAGGCTGAAAAAGAAGAACACAAGGAAGGAGAAGAACATGAGCCGACCGATAAAGACATGTTATGACTGCAAGAACGCTTGCTGGGATTCTGTACCATACGGAAGCACAACAGCAACAATGTTCGGAGGTTGTGACAAAGAAGATGAAATGACAGAGGAAGAAGCGGAGAGATTCGGAGAAACAGAAGACTGTCCGTTCTGGGAAAACAGATACAAGGAGGAAAACGCATGAACACACCAGACGCAAGAAGAATATTTGAAGCAATAGCAATGATCCTGTCGAACAGGAATGATGGTATCAGGGCGCAGCTGTCGGAGATTAAGACAAAGGCAGCGAAAGCATCTTGAAGGATAAAAAAGAAAGCCTTCGGACTAGCTTGGCGGCTTCCGAAGGCGATCCAGATTGTGACTTTTTAAGGTCTGCACATCTATAGAAAATTATACAGCAGACTTCCAAAAAAGTCAATAAATCAGGGACTTTCAAAAGGCTTCGCGTCCTTGTAATAGATAGTAACAAATCAAAGAAATATATAAATATCTATAACAGGAGCAAAGAAGGACATGAAGAGAAGGAAGAAAGCTGTGTATATAGATTATGACTATGAAGCAGCATACCAGAAGATGTTGACTGACTTGGAAGAAGACAACATGTGCAGGATGCTGAATGAAGGCAAGGTCAGATCAATATATGCCACTAAGGAGATAAAGGCAGCAGAGCAGATGGATATTGAAATATATCCAGAGTTCAGAAGAGGACAGAAAGAGCAGATACCAGACGAAGCAAAGCTGAAGAAGCAAAGACAGGCACAAAGAAATCTGAATGAGAAGAACAGCAGGAAGGAATGTGAACGGACGATCAATGCGAACTTCACGGACAATGACATCTGGGGGACACTGACATATACAGACGACAACATGCCAAACAGCATGAAGGAAGCAAAACACGACATGACGCTGTACATAGGACGATTGAACTATGAGCGAAGAAAGAAGGGGCTGGAGAAGCTGCGCTATGTGTATGTGACAGAGTGTTCAGACAAAGGACGCTGGCATCATCATTTTGTATGTGACGGCGACATGGGACTGGAAGCGGTTGAAGAAAAGTGGAAGAAGGGGCGCAGAAATCAGGTGCGCAGACTTCAGAAGGACGAAAACGGACTGTCAGGAATGGCGAACTACATCACAAAGCAGAAGCACCCTGACAAGAAGGGAAAAGAGCCAAAGCCAGTCGGGAAGTATCAGAAAGCATGGAAAGCCAGCAAAGGACTAAAAAATCCAGAAGTACATAAAAACCACTATAAGTTCAAGCAGAAGGACATTGACGAAGTTGTGACAGGACGATGCGATCTTGAAGACAAGCTGAAGAAATGGTATGCAGCAGACGGCTACAAGCTGACATCGTATGAAGTCAGATATAACAACATGAATGGCAGATTTTATATATACGCAAGGATGTATAAACAGCCACAGGAAGGAGAAAAGATTGACAAAGCAACAAGTAAGATTAAGCAGAAAACAGCGAAGAAGAAGGCAAAGAAGAAGACAGCTGCACGATGCAGTACATAACTTCATCAGGACAGCAAAGAACTTTCTTCAGCGCAAACCGAAGACGGCAGCAGCAATCCTGATCACATTTATCACGATATATGTGTCGGTAATGCTGGGATTTGCGATCGGCGACATGATCAGCGCAAAAGGAAAGACGGCAACAGAACAGGAAAGCGAAGCAGAAGAACAAACAGAAAGTGACTTGGATGCAGATGAAGAATATCCATTCAATACAATGTCACAGGATTGGAGTGGCAAAGACATGGAAGGATTCTGCTATCACGAAATATCAGACGAATGCAAGGCAGCAGGCGGCAAGTTTCCAGTAATGGCGCAGATATACACATACATTGTTTGTCAGAACTATGGTGTTGACTATGAAATGGTGTTCGCACTGATCGAACAGGAAAGCGAATGCAACTGGAACGCTTCAGGTGATGGCGGCACATCATGGGGATATATGCAGATAGCGCAGAAATGGCACAAAGAAAGAATGCAACGCCTGAACTGCACCGATCTGACAAATCCATATCAGAATGTGACAGTCGGCATTGATTACCTGAAGGAGATTCAGGACAGTTTGCAGGAAGTTCCAGAAGATGTGCGTCAATATTACGTTCTGGCGGTCTACAACTACGGAGCAGCAGGGGCAAAGGAAAACTTGTGGAATCATGGTGTGTATAAATACAGCTATAACACAGCGATCATGGAAAGAGCAGCACAGCTGAAGGCAGAGAAAGAAAGACAGGACACGAAGGAGGAATAAAAGTGGACAACAAAAAAAGATTGTGCTTGGAAGATACAGTCACGAACGCAGAAATCTACGCAGTGAAAGTGATTGAAGAAGAACTGAACCGAAAAGGAATCGCACCGAACAGCATTGAAAGAAAAATCATCATCACACGCACAGCGGATGTGCTGGCAGCACACAGGGAAGAAGTCAGGGATATGTATAAAAAGTCGGGATTGCTTCTTCAGGACTGGATCATAAAGATGTCAGGCATAAAAGACCTGATCGCATTCAAGAAAATGAAGCAGCTGGGATTTACTGGCGATGTCATGCAGGACATGAAGAAGATGGAGGAAGCGCGATGAATATGAAGTATGCGATGCGTTCGGAAGATACCGAACAGATCAATGTCATCAGCTGGGCTTCTTGGCAGATGCAGAAATATCCTGAACTGAAATGGCTGCATCATATCCCGAACGGCGGCAGCAGGAACAGAGCCGAAGCAGTAAAGCTGAAGCAGATGGGCGTGAAGTCAGGCGTGTCGGACTTATGCCTTCCGTACCCAAAAGGAATATATTGCGGACTGTACATCGAAATGAAGTATGACAAGGGCAGACACCAGCCGTCACAGAAAGAGTTCTTGACCGATATGGCAGCAGCAGGACACTATGTCGCGACATGCTACACGGCAAGGGACGCGGTTGAAGTTCTTGAAAAATACTTGAATTTGAAGCGTTTACAGACACACATTCATGTGTCAGATTCAGACACCGCAGTCACTGAAACAGCAGAACGCATGAAAGAGCCGAACAACAGCGTATGGAAAGACGGCGAAGTGAAACCGCTGAAGGTGTAGGACATGAACGGATATGCGGCAGCAGTCAGACAGTTTTATGACGTATACAGACCGATCGCAAGGAAGTACGGACTGCGAATGCCACACTTCAATATACGATGATGGCTGGATAAAGATATATAAAGGCGAAGGAGCAGACAGACAACAGATCATCAAGATTATTGAAGAAGCGAACGACACAGACCTATACGACAGGGCAAGGGAAGCAGTGATCAGCTGGGAGAACAGCAAGAAGGAAAGAAATGCAAGACGATAAAAAAGCACATCAAATCACATTGCAGGAACTTGGGATCATACCGAAAGAGCCGAAGCGAAAAGAAGAAGTCAGAAAACAATATGCTTTTCCTGGCGGCGGTTGCGTGTGTAGCCACTGCGCAAACAATGTGGAAACGCCAGACACATGCACAGGAGAAATGAAAGAACCTTGCTTCACATGTGACTATTGCAAGCATTATGACGGAAAAGGAACAGACAGGCGACTTCAAGATTGTGACAAATACATTGTGACGGACGAACACGCGAGAAGGTTAAAAAGGCACATGAAAATAATAAACAGGAGGAAAGCACATCAATGAAAATAATAGCAGTAATGAATCAAAAAGGCGGCATCGGAAAGACAATGACCGCAGCAGCTATCGCCTACATAATGGGCGAAGAAAAAGGAAAGAAAGTGCTGATCTGTGACGCGGATCAGCAGGGCAACATATCACTTCTTTACGACAGATTTGATCCTGAAGGACAGGGAATGTCAGAATTGCTTGAAAATCATCAGGCAGCAGGCGGAGCATATTCGACAACAGACCTGATCCGAACAACACCATATGGAAATATTGACATAATACCAGCGAACGGATATTTGATGCGAACAAACATGACACTGCTTCAGGAAGAAGGAGAAGATCAGATTCTTCGATTTGCAGCAGCAATGAATGAAGTCAGAACTATATATGATTATTGCATTGTTGATTGTGGTCTGATCATGGACATGACAGTCACAAATGTGATGATTGCAGCAGACCTTGTGATTGTGCCTGTCAAGATTGGCGGCTTCGAGATTGAAGCAGCTGCAAACATGGACAGTCAGCTGACATCGTTCAGAAGGATAAATCCTGACATTCGCATGAAAGTATTGATGACGATGCGCCAGAAGAACCAGACGACACTTCAGGTCGAAGAATGGCTGAAAACACAGTCAGGACACGATTGCTTCGCGACAGCGATCAGGCGATCAATAATCGCAGAGAAGTCAACAGTCGCACAAGTGCCGCTTCCAAAGTTTTCAAAAAACTGCATCGTGACGCAGGACTATCGTGCAGCAACATACGAATTGATGAAAGAGGTGTGAACATGGGAGTGTATGAGATAATCACAGGAATCACAAAAATAAATAAAAAAGACTATCCAGACGATGACACACACGTTGACCTGAAGAACACGACAGACAGAGAACTGGATGCAATAGAAATATGCTTCAGAGAAAAGGAGGATTGAAGATGGCGTGGAATGTAATGGAGCAACTTAACAAAAACGCACAGAAGGCAGCAGTCGGCGATGAAACACCAAAGGCAAGATTCAGGACGAAGGACATTAGTATAAAAAAGCTATACAGCAACGACAAGAACTTTTATTCAGTCACAGACATTGAACCGCTTGCACAGAAGATATTGCTTGTCGGGCTGATTGAAAATCTTGAAGTCGTTCACGATCCTTGTGATCAGGGCGAATACAGAATAACGGCAGGCGAAAGAAGATGGCGCGCCCTGAAGTTGCTTGTCGAACAGGGCTATACAGATTTTGAAATGGTAACGTGTCAGATTCAGACACCAGCGTCAGCAGATGAAGAAATGCTGCGCTTGATTATTGCAAATGACTATCGAAATAAGACAGTCACAGACATTTTGGAAGAAGAAAAGCAGCTGAAGGACATCTTGCAGAGAATGAAGCAGGAAGGAAGGGAGATCAAGGGGTATAAACTTGACAGCGGTCGCCTTCGTGATGTCATTGCAAAGATGCTTCAAATGCCAGCGACAAAGATTGCACAGATTGAGAGTATCAACAAGCATCTGATCCCTGAATTTGCCGAAGAACTGAAAGAAGGTCGCCTGACTTTTTCCGCTGCCTATATGATCAGCGGAATGAATGAAGAAACACAAGCAGAAATGCTGGAACGCTATCAGGAAAACGGCTTGACCTACAAGGAAGTGAAAGAGATCAAGCAGCAGCAGGAGGAAAAGGCGGCAGCAGAACAGATTGAAGGTCAAATGGACATTGACCAGTTCACAGAAACAGAAGAAGAGAGCGAAGAACCTGAAGACGATGCAGAGGACACAGAGGACGAAGACGAATGGGAAGATGCACACCCTGAAAGCATCACATCGCTGTGTTATAGCTGCAAGAAATATTCAGACTGCAATGTGAAGACAGGAACATGTCAAAGCTGCGATCGGTACATCAACAAGGCAGAAGCCGAAAAGACAGAAGAAGAAAGATACAGCGAAGAACAGGACGCGATTGACAGAGAAACAGCAAAGAAACTTCGCGAGAAGGCAGACGAAGAAAAGATGCAGCAGCTTCCTTCGGACAGCAACAAGGACAAGTGCATCAGAATGTCACAAAGCGCATTTGAAGAAATTGAAGAAGGCAAGCCGTACATCATCACGAAAGACGACAGCTTCAGAAAAGGACAGGAAGTGACACTGATTGCATTCAAGGAAGGCAAGGCGACAGGGCAGCAGTGCAAGAAGACAATTATCTGCGTTGACACAAGCATCACATCATCAGCACTTGAAGACGGCTATTGCATTTTAGGACTGGGAGAAGTCGAAGAAACGCTTCGGGAAGCAGCAGCAGGCGCAGGACAGGACGCAGACAACAGAACACTACAATATGGAGCATAGGAGGAACGAACATGCAGACAAAAGACGATATTAAGGGAATGGCACAGACATTCAGAGAAGCAGCAGACATTCTGGACGAGATTGCAGAACTTGACGACAAGGAAGACATGACAAGAGAGGAAAGAAAAGAGAAAGAAGAAGAACTGTCAGCAAGATTCTTACTGAAAATGATTAAGATTCAGCAGGCATAAACAGAAGAAAGGGGAATCGACATGAATGAAATAATATGCGATAAATGCGCGGCGACATTCACACCTGACATGATAGAGATTCAGAAAAAAGTGATCACGCAGGATGAACATGGGGATGATGTGATCGAACAGTATTATGAATGCCCGATCTGCGGCGCACATTACACGATCACGATTATGGACAGAGTACAGCGCATAGCAGTCCAGAAGCGCAGACAGTACCAGACAGCAATCCAGAACGCAATCAGGGCAAGAAAGCCAGCAAGAGCGCAGACCTACAAAGACAAGGAAAGAGAACTTGCAGACGACATTCAGGCACGCGCAAAGATGCTGAAGGAAAAATATGGAGAATATACGGAGGAATAAAAAGCATGTACGAACATTTCACAAGACAACAGCAGCAGTTCGATGTCAGACGCGGCGATGTGTATTATATCAATAACAACAGAGGGCAGAGAGGAAACGAGATCAGGAAGGACAGACCAGCGGTCGTTGTATCAGCTGACTTCCTGAACAAACACAGCGGCGATGTGGTCGTTGTGTTCCTGACATCACAGCCGAAGAAGGACATGTCAACGCATGTGACGATCAGAACGACTGGAAGGGTATCTGAAGCACTGTGCGAACAGCCGACAACAGTCAGTGTTGAAAGATTGAATAACAGGATCGGAAGTGTGACAGACAGAGAAATGCAGCAGATCGACATTGCGCTTCAAATCGCATTGAAACTGGATGCAGGAGCAGACACGAAGGAATATGTCGAAAATCAATCGGGGGGGGGCATCGCGTGAGCAGATGATCAGGCTTGAAGCAGAACGCGACACATACAAGAAACTTTATGAAGATATGATATGCCGAAGATAACAGGAGGAAAGAAACATGCGAAGTATATGGATTGAAGAAGCAATCAGCAATCTGGGTGGAATTATTGTGATTATATTGCAAATAGGATTCGTTGCGATTCTGGCAGCACTGATCATTCTGATTGTATCAGAGATCATCAAGGCAGCAGCCAAAGGCGCAAAGAAAGAGAGGAAGACAAAAGATGAATAAAGTCATATTGATGGGGCGGCTGACAAGGGATGCGCAGACAAGATATGCAGAAGGCGCAGAACCGATGGCAATTTCACGATTTACACTGGCAGTTGACAGGAGAGTGCGAAGCGATCAGGAAGGACAGTCAGCTGACTTCATTTCCTGTGTAGCATTCGGAAAGACAGGACAGTTCTTCGAGAAGTACGGACAGAAAGGGACAAAGTTTGTGGTCGAAGGTCGCATTCAGACTGGAAGCTATACAAACAAAGATGGACACAAGGTCTACACAACAGATGTCGTCATTGAAACGGCTGAATTTGGGGAAAGCAAAGCGGCAGCAGGCGACAACCAGTCAAGACCACAGCCAGCACCAGACAGCGGCGATGGTTTTATGAACATACCAGACGGCGTTGACGATTTGCCTTTTACATAAAGGCACAGGAAGGAGTGAAAGACATGAAGCTGAAGGAATATGCAACAAAGATAAAAAACAGGCTTGTGGGACAGCGTGCGAAGCCACAGGAGGAAGAAAAAGACGATCTGTCAGAGAAAATTGCAGAACGCACACAGGAATTGATTGCGGAAGACAGACAGGAAGCTGTCAGGGCAGCAGTCGTGGAAGAACCTGAACCAGAAGAAACGACAGAACAGCCGAAAGCAGAAAGAAACATCAGTGCAGATGTGATGAAACTGGCAGCAGTCACAAGAGGACTGAAGATTGATCCTGAATGGACAAAAGAAGAAACGATCAAAGCTGTATCGGAATACAGCGGACTTCCTGAAGAAGAAGTCGAAGTGCTGCTTGAATCGACAGCAAAGTGGGCGCAGGAAACAGGAAGAAAAATGGTAAAGAGTATCACGGAAGCGTTTGAAAAGTTGAAGCCAGCGTTTGAACAGGTAGGGAAAGCAATCACAGAAGCATTCAGGAAGACAAAATGGACAGGATTGCAGTTGCGAAAAGAGCTGATCAGCAATAACAGACGCAAAATGAAAGGAATGCCGATGATCAGGGCGAAGGCGATTGAAAAAGCCAGAAGGAATGAAAGGCGAAAGCCTAAAAAGTAGAAAGAAGGTGTGCAATGTGCAAAATAGCGATGAAACGCAGCAGGACATGACGGAAGCAATCAGGATCGCGGTGCGGAAGGCGTTTGCTGAAGTCAAAATTGAAGAAAAGAGAGCAGAGAAGAAAAAAACACTGTATAACACACGAAGATTGATGGAGTCATACATAGATTTGAAAAAATACATCAATAATGCAATTACGGAGGAAGAAGAAGTCACAGAAGCAGCATACAGCGTCCTGAAGGGCGAAAATGCAAAGCTGAAATCTGTCAAGGAAGCGAAAATGGTCACAGCAATGATGATTATTAACATTGACAGGGCATTGACCGAACTGGAAACTGAAAGCAGGAAAGAAGGCACATTGTACAAGTATGAAGCGTTCAGAATGCACTATATTGACGGACTGACCTTTGAAGAAATTGCGGATCAGCTTGATTGCGGAAAAAACAGCCCTTCAAACTGGTGCAAGGCGATTTTGAAGAAAATGTCTGTCAAATTATTCGGAATTAACGGAATTTGAAAAAAGGCGATCTGAAAAAGGCTTTTTTCGAGGGAAACGACAACGAAAGCATGGGAAAAGCGTGGGAAAAGTGAGGGTTTTTATAGGGGACATCCTAAAGTAAAATAGTATCGTGAAATGTTGTACAGAAAGACCGAAACAGCACAGAAGTGTTGAATCGGTCTTTTTTTATTGCATTTCTGCCCTCTTATTTGCGGAATGTGGGTGCTTATATAAGGGCATCCACAGGAAGCATTAAAACAAGGCTTTATATAGGGGCATACCTGACAGGGGCGCATATATAGGGCATATATAAGGGGCATATATAAGCGGCTGCGTATAGAGCCTATACAGACGGATATATGAAGCATATGCAGCAGCAGGAAGGTGGTGCAAGGGTTTGTTATTTCACAAGTGCAGATGTGGGGCTTTAATACCACAGAATATAGCTGAATGTGAAGCCTGTGCAGCTTCAATAGAGTTTAACATAATTGAAATATCTCCACTTGTAGGATTCTTCAAGAAACAAGAAGACAGCAGCCTTCTATGTATCAAGTGAGTGGAGGAAGACAAGAGCCGAAACAATCAGGCGGTTTGATGGCGTTGATATATATGCCTTCTATGTGCTGCATCTAATACAGACAGCTGACATGGTGCATCATATCACACCTATTGAAGACGACTGGAACAGACGACTTGATGCAACCAATCTGATCCCATTGAGCAATCACAGCCATGGAATCATTGAAGCCTTGTACAGCAAGGACGAACAGACAAAAAAAGCGACACAAAAGATGTTGTATGACCTGATAGAACGCCACTGGAAGGCGACAGGGGGAGTATGAAAAAGTATCGGGTTAAGTTTATTTAGTCGCGCTTCCCCTCTTCCGTGGAGAAAACTCCCCACGGAAAATCCAGAACAGGGCATCCGAAAAGGGTGCGTGTCAGAATCTGACACACCGCAAGGAAACCAGCAAAGAAGGGAGGTCGCAGAAGAATGGCAGGACAACGACAGCCGATCGCGCTGGTGCAGGCAAAAGGAAAAAAACACCTGACAAAAGCTGAAATTGAAGAACGTCAGCGAACAGAAGTGAAAGCGGCTGCGGATAAAGTGACAGCACCGCAATACTTATCGCCGACACAAAAAAGAACCTTCAAGAAAATCGTGAAGGAACTTCGTGCGATTGACCTCATATCAAATCTTGATGTTGATGCGCTTGCAAGACTGGTCATCGCACAAGAAAAATACATCGCAGTCACGCAAGAACTGAACAGACAGCCGATCATGGTGGAAATTGAGATCGCAACAAAGCAGCTGGACGAATACGGACAGCCAGTGAAGATCAGAAAAGAAGTCGTGAACGGAGAAGTGGAAAGACTTGCGCTACTTCAAGACAGATATTTCAAACAATGTCGTCAGGGGGCTGCGGACTTCGGACTGACAGTGTCAAGCCGCTGTCGCCTTGTAGTGCCAAAAGCAGACAAGGAAACACCGAAAGAAAACAAGTTCGCGAAATTCGCATAAGGCGAACGCATGACAACAGATAGAACTACACAATACGCGCTGGATGTCCTTGCGGACAAGATTGTTGCTGGCGATCTGGTCAAAGCAGCATGTCAAAGACATATAGACGACATGAAAGCGGCTGAAGCTGCGCCATATCGCTATTACTTTGATGTTGAAGAAGCAGAAAGGATCATTGACTTCGCAGAAACGCTGACCATTGCGGAAGGCGAAGAAGAACAGCCAGTGACAGCATATCCGTTTCAGTGCTTCATTTTAGGAAGTCTGAACGGATGGAGAACTAAAGACGGACATCACAGACGATTCAGAACCAGTTATATACAGCTGGGGCGACAGAACGGCAAGTCATTCCTGAATGGTATTCTGGCGGCTTATTACGGCAATTTTGACAAGTACAAATATGGTCAGGTTTACTGTACAGCCACAAAGAAGGATCAGGCAATGATTGTCTTCAACGAAATTGTGAAGTTCATAAATTCTGACAGCGATCTGTCAGAGTGCTTCAAGATTCACGAACACAATTCAACAATTGATTGCAAGATCACACACAGCAAGATCAAGGCACTGTCAGGCGACACAAAGTCAATTGACGGCTTCAGACCATATCTGGGAATCGTGGACGAATATCACGCACACAAAGATGATCAGATGTACAAGCTGCTTGAAGGCGGTATCAAGAAAATGAAGTCGGCACTGATCAGCGTGATCACGACAGCAGGATTTGACCTGAAATCGCCATGCTTCGCGCTATACGAATACTGCGTGAAAGTCCTAAAGGGTATCGCAAGCAATGATTCACAGTTCATTTACATTGCGCAAATGAATGAATCTGACGACATGTGGACACCTGAAAACTGGATCAAGGCAAACCCGATTCTGGAATATGACAGGGATGCATTGCAGAACATGATCCCGATTGCTGCAACAGCAAAGGAAATGGGAGGATCAACACTGCGCGACTTCATTGTCAAGCAGCTCAACATGTGGATTCAGTGGACGAACGATGTCTATATCAAGGATATGGATGTCTGGACAAGGGCAACAGTCAAGAAGACGCTGGCTGACTTCAGAGGTCAGAAGGCTTATGTCGGACTTGACCTGTCATCAGGCGGCGACTTGACATCAATCGCAATCGTGATCCCATTCATGCGCGGCGAAGACAAATGCTACTTCGTACACGCACACAGCTTCATTCCGAAAAGGAGAGTTGAAGAACACATCAAGACGGATCGTGTGCCTTATGATCTATGGATCAGACAGGGACTTGTCGAAGTCACTGAAACGATGGGCGGCGTAAAAACGGACTACAAGTACATAATCGCGTACTTGCAGAAGATCGTGAAGCTGTATGAATTGGATGTGCAGTGGATTTGCTACGATCCGCACAATGCTTCAGCGTTCCTGACAGACTTGGAAGCACTGGGATTCGACAGCATCGCAGTGAAACAGTCAGCAAGAGAATTGAACGATCCGACAGTTGACTTCAGGCTGGAACTGGAAGCAGGGCATGTCGAACATGACGGAAGCGAAGCAACAAAGTGGTCTATTGCGAACGCAAAGACGACTTCAAACAGCTTCGGGGAAATAAAAATTGATAAAGAATACGCAACAGAGCGAATCGACATCGTGGATGCAATCATTGATGCATGGATGATGGCAATGAAGGGTGAAATCAAGCCAGATGTCAACAGATACCTTGATATTTGGTTCGCAGGAACAGAGAAATTGCGACAGAAGGGAGGTGCGCAAGGTTGAACATGTGGAAAACACTGAACAAAGGAATTATGAAAGCATTCGGAATGAATATTGAAACAGATACAGCAACACTGAATGATGAATCGTTTCTGGAATGGGTTGGGATTAAGCGCGACAGTGAAAGCAAGAAGCCGACATCTGACGTGACATACTTCACTTGTTTGAAAATGATGTCAGAAACAGTCGCGAAAATGCCATGGAAGTTATACCAGAAAACAAATAAGGGCATCAGTGAGCCGATAGACAACGACATTGCAAGGCTTATGAAGCAGCGTCCGAACCCTTTTATGACACCGACAACCTTCTGGAACGCTGTAGAAATGAACAGAAACCATTATGGGAACGCATATGTATATGTACGCAGGAAATTCAAGCGCAAGAAATATGGTGGAGAATATAAAGCACTGGACATGTGGATCATGCCATCGGACAGGGTACAGATCATAGTTGACGACAAAGGCATTTTCGCAGGCAAAGGGAAAATCTGGTACTTGTACAGCGATGAATATTCAGGCGAACAGTACATATTCAGGACGGAAGATGTCTTGCACTTCAAGACTTCACACTGCCTGAACGGAATAGTCGGACTACCAGTTCAATACATTCTGAAGCAGACAGTTGAAGGCGTGATTGAATCGCAACGTTTCCTGAATAATTTGTACAAAAACGGATTGACAGCGAAAGCGGTGCTGGAATACACAGGCGAACTGAATGAAGATGCAGCCACAAAGCTGCGACAGACTTTTGAACGCTTCGGAGCAGGAAGCCAGAACACAGGCAAGATTCTTCCTGTGCCACTGGGAATGAAGCTGACACCGCTAGATATTAAGCTGACAGATTCACAGTTCATCGAATTGAAGAAATATTCTGCGCTTCAGATTGCAGCAGCGTTCGGAATCAAGCCGAACCAGATCAACGACTATGAAAAATCATCATACAGCAATTCGGAAATGCAGCAGCTGTCATTCTATGTGGACACAATGCTTTTCGTACTGAAGCAGTACGAAGAAGAAGTGAACTACAAGCTATTATCAGATGACGAAACGGAAGACGGACTGTACTTCAAAATGAATGAAAAAGTATTGCTTCGTACCGACAGCAAGACACAAATGGAAATCCTGAAAGAAGGAATCAACAACGGCATCGAAACAGTAAACGAAGCCAGAAGAAAACTTGATTTGATGGATATGGAAGGCGGCGACACATTGATTGTAAATGGAACTTATGTGCCATTGACGAAAGTCGGGGCAGCATATGACAAAGCTGAAGAACAGGATACTGAAGAAAACAGCGATCCTGACAATCCTATAAATGAGCCAAACACAGAAGGCGGCGAAAATACGGATCAGGATGAACAGGAGCAGGAAACAGCCGAAACGAATGAACCTGACACCGATCAGGAAGGAGGGGAAGACGATGGCGAAGAAAATGAACTTCACAAGAAGAAATCGAACGAAAAGAACGATTGAAAATGTCGGCTTCATGCAGATCAAAGACGCGGCAGCAGGCGGCGTTGAACTGTACATATACGGCGACATTGTATCTTCAGCGTGGGACAAGTGGACATCAGAAGACACCTGTCCACAGGACATCACAGACTTTCTGAACGGCATTGACAACAATGCAGAACTGACAGTGTACTTCAACAGCTGTGGCGGCGATGTATTCGCAGGAATTGGCATATACAACATTTTGAAACGCCACAAAGGACATATCACAGGCATTGTGGACGGAATTGCAGCGTCAATCGCATCCGTGATCCTTATGGCGTGCGATGACATTATTGTGTCAACAGGCGCACAGATTATGATTCATAAGCCGCTGACAATGGCGTGGGGCAATGCAGACGACTTCGCGGCGGTTATAAGCCAGCTTGACAGCTGTCAGCAGATGATCACAGACATCTACATGACAAAAGCAAAGGAAGGCGTGACAGCAGACCAGTTTGAAGAACTGATCAATGCAGAAACATGGATGTCAGAAAGCGAAGCATCAGAGTGTCGCGCTTCAGACTATTTCAACATCAAAGTGGATGAATCAGCGGAAGCAGTCGCAGCATGTGTCGGCTACATGATAGACAGATTCAAACATGCGCCAACAGGAATGAAGACTGAAACAGCTGAAGACATCGAAGCAAGACAACAGCAGGCAGACGAAACGGAAGAAATTCTGGGCGATCTGTACATGTATGGAATTTAAGAAAACGGAGGAAAAGCAATGAGCAAAGAAGCAAGAGCGTTGTTGAGAAAAATCAACGACAAAAAGAACGCAATCAAAGCCCTTGTGAATGAGGGAAAGACAAAGGAAGCAAAGGAAGCAAAAGCAGAACTTGTGGACATGCAGGATCGTTTCAACATCCTGATGGACTTGGAAGAGGACGAGGACGAGGACATCAAAGACCAGCTTGACAAGGATGAAGCAACAAGGGTTGAAGGAAAAGACAAAACACCTTCAAAGAAAGACATTGCGCGTGCATTTGTCAATCGTATTGTCTGCGGAATGCGCAAGACAAAAATGGACGAGAAAGACAAGAAGATCATGGATGCAATGTCGGAGAAGACAGACGAGGACGGCGGCTTCACAGTCCCACAGGACATTCAGACAGACATCCACGAATTAAGAAGGACAGATGATGACCTTGAACAGTATGTCAATGTTGAGCCTGTCAGCACATTATCAGGAAGCAGAGTGCTTGAAAAAGATGCAGATTCAACACCATGGGACGATGTAGATGAAGCAGCAGAGTTCGGAGAGGAAGAAACACCGAAATTGCGACAGATCAAGTACAAGATCGGCAAGAAGGGCGGCATCCTGAAAGTAACACGCGAACTTCTTCAGGACACAGCAGAAAACATTCTGGGCTTCCTGAATAAGTGGATCGCGAAGAAGTCAAGAGCCACAAGAAACGCTGCGATCCTGAAGAAACTTGCAGAGATTACAAACACGAAAGAAGTTGCAATCAGCACTGTGGACGACCTGAAGACAGTCTTCAATGTGACACTTGATCCAGCGATTGCAGCGTCTTCAATCGTTCTGACAAACCAGTCAGGATTCAATTATCTTGACACATTAAAGGATGAACGCGGCGACTACATTTTGCAGCCAGATGTCACAGACAAAACAAAGATGCTTCTTTTTGGTGTATATCCGATCAAGAAGGTCAGCAACAAAGTTTTGAAGAATGTCGAAGTGAAGACTGATGGAAGCAATGTGTCAGCGTACAAGTACCCACTTTATATGGGCGACTTGAAGGAAGCAATCACTTTATTTGACCGCGAGAAGATCAGCATCGAACTTTCAACCGAAGCTGGCGATTTATGGGCGAAAGACCAGACAGGAATCAAGGTGCGTGACAGATTCGATGTGCAGGCGTTTGATGAAGAAGCAGTCATCAAAGGAGAAATCACAGTTCCTGTTGCTGGTTAATGGCAGCAGGCTTCAGGAGAGGAGGAAAAGACATGGAACTGGAAGAATTGAAAGCATATTGTCGTATCGACTATGACGATGACGATGAAGTGATCAAACTGATTTATGCAGCAGTGCTGGAAGAAATGACAGACCTGATCAAAGACTTCAATCCTGAAGCACTCACGAACCGCCAGAAGTTATTGATCTGCATGTATGTCAAAGAAGCCTACGACAACAGGGACAGAACAGCACCAACAGACGACAAAGTCAGATTCGCGGTGCAGTCGATGATGCTGAAAGAAAGGTTGAAGTGATATGTCAAGCGCAAGGATCAAAATATACAAATATCAGTATGGGAAAGTTGATGGAAGGCGAGTGGAAGCAGAACCGATCTTGTATCACGAATGCTGGTGCGAGATCGGCAGCCTTTACGGAAAAGAACTGTACAAGGCAATAGAAATCAGACTGGAAGACACAATCGTGTTTGACAAGATCAGGTATTGCAAAAAGGTCAAAGAGATAGCAGCACACCTGAAGGACTACTTCGTGGAGTACGAAGGCGAAAAATACAATATTTTCGCAAGGGACTTCAGACAGAATGACAAGCAATATGTACAGCTGAAGGCGAACCGCGTCACATAGATGTGTCAGATTCTGACACGGAAAGGAAGCAGCATGAAAGTGACCTTTGAATTTGAAGGACTGAAAGAGATTCAACAACAGCTGGAAGCACTTGCAAGCGATTCAGAAATCAGAAAGACAAACAAGCAAATCTTCCAGAAGTCTGTTGATTATACAGAACCACGCATGAAAGCAGTTATGGCGCGATCTGCGGACAATTCAAAGTCAGGAAAGAAAGGATATAGACCTTCTGGACATGCTGCGGACAATATCCCCACGAAAGTCACAGCAAGGGGCGGCGAAGTCGGCTGGACGCTTCTGGGAGATGCTGAAAACTGGTTTTACATGAAGTTTGTTGAATGGGGGACTACAAAGCAGCCCCCACAAGACTTCCTGTACAACACAATGGAAGAATGCCGCGGACAGTGGGACACAATAGCTGATCAGGAATATCAGAAGTTGTTGAATGAAAAGCTGGGAGGATGACACATGGACATTGTAGGGAAGACACTTGAAACGCTTGCAGTGCTGGAAGATGAAGGGATCATCGTGCAGCAGGGCTGGTATGACGAAAGCATCAAAAAGCTGCATGTGACAGTGTGGAATCTTGGCGACTACGGCGGCAAAGGTTCAGACGATGAAACAGAAGTCGAAATTGCAGCAGTGCAAGTGTGCATCTGGTCGAACAAAGACCAGATAAAATTGAAAAAGAGGATCAAACGCCTTATGTGCAAAGCTGGTTTTGCGTTTATGGGCGCAAATGACAACCTTGAAACAGATACAAAAATATTTATGAATGCCGCAAGGTTCATGGCGGCAGAAGAAGCAGAACAGGAGGATGAAGAAGAATGAGTGAAGCAGGAAAGCAGCAGATCATCAGATCAAGAACAAAGTCGTTTCGTGACATTTATGTCGCACCAGTAACACAGAACGATGCGACAGCATACGCAGCAGGCACACCAGTCAAACTTGCGCGTGCCATTTCAGGAAAAGTGTCTGATAAATTCAGTGTTGAAAAGATTTACAGCGATGATGGAGTGGAGGACACAGTTGAAACCTACGAAGGAACAGACGTGGAGTTTGAAGTCAATTCACTTGCACCGCAGGACAAAGCAATGCTGTTCGGTCATTTATACAAGAATGGCTGGCTTGTAAAAAACAAGGACGACAAAGCACCTGAAGTCGCTGTCGGATATAGAGCAAAGAAGCTGAATGGCAAATATGAATTTGTATGGCTTTATGTCGGAACATTCGGACAGGGATATGACGACAACTATCAGACGCAGGAAGATAAAGTCACAACACAGACAGCAACACTAAAGGGCAGCTTCTATGAACGCGCATGTGACGGAAACTTTGAAACACAGGTTGACGAAAGCAACCTTCTGGCAGAACACACGGACGCAGCAGCAGCGATCAAAAACTGGTTCGGAAAGGTACAAGAGCCAACAGAAGCAGCGTAAAAGAACAATAGGAGGGCAAACACATGAAACATGAAGTAATTATCAACAACAAAAAGTATGAAATGCCGAAGATGGATGTTGACACATACATGGAATATCTTGAGACCAGGGACGACATCATGGGAACTGAAAAGAAGAACGGACTGTATACAGCCGCACAGTTCCGAAAGATGATGGACTGCATCTGCATGGTATACGGCAACCAGTTCACTGTTGACGAGTTGAAGGACAAGGACACAGGACTGGGCGTGGCTGCAATTATCATGGAATTTGCGTCAATAGAAACATCATTAGGCGATGAGGTCAACGCAAAGGTCGAGAAGTTACAAGAAAATTTTTCAAATGGCAAATAATACCCGAACTGACACTGATCTGCAATGAAAAAGAATACATATGCGCATCAGTGTCGGTTGAAAAGTACAGAGCATACACAGAACTAATGGAAAAGAATGGCGGCGATGATGTTGCATCGGCTTTTCAGTTCAATGCGGCAATTATGAAAATGGTCTTCGGAATATCCGAAAGGGAAGTGCTGAAGGCAGATGTCGCAGAACAGCTGGCAGCAGCAAAGATGATTCATTTTGTGATGCAGGACATCATCACGCAAAAATTCCTTGAATTAAACCCGAACAGACCAGAGGAAGTCGAGAAGGAAAAGTCGGCATTCGATGAATACGATGAAGAAAACGGATACAACGAAGCTGAAAATCAGCTTGACGATGAAAACATCTGGAAAGTATGCCGCGACAATGTGGACAGGGTTGTGAAATTGTGTATAAAAGGGCTGAACGATTCACTTTCAAATGTTATGAAGTCGGATATTATGAGCCTTTTGGATCATGTGGCGTTCGAGATCAAGACCATCAACGAGAAGTGATGAAAGGAACGTGCATATATGGCGCAGGCATCAATCAAGATCGGTGCTTCAATGTCAGAATATCAGGCAGCAATGAAGGCGGCGGTCGCAAGTATGAAGCAGCTGTCGTCAGAATACAGCCTTGCTGCGGCAAATGCAAAGCTGTACGGCACGAAATCTGACGCGTTAAAGGCAAAGATCAGCGAACTTACACAGAAAATGGATGTCCAGAAGACGAAAGTCGAGGACTGCAAGTCACATTATGAAACACTTACAACCAGACTGGACAACAACAAGAAAAAAAGCGAAGAACTGAAGGCAAAAGTCGCAGAACTGTCAAAAGCATATGAAGAAAGCAAGGAAGCGACTGGCGAAAATTCAGAGGAAACAAAGAAATTAAAAACAGAGCTGGACAAAGCGGAAAAGCAGCTGGCAACAACAGAAGCGCAAACAACGAAATACGAAGCAGCAGTGAAGAAACAGGGCGCAGCAGTCACACAGGCTGAAGCTGACCTTGCGAACATGGAAGTGCAGCTTCGTGATGTCAATGCGGAACTTGCACGCCAGAAGTTCGATGAATACGCGGAAAAGGCTGGAAAAGTCGGACAGGCAGTGCAGACAGCAGGACAGCACATGATGAAGGTCACAACCGCGATCGGCGGCGTGGCAGCGGCATCAGTAACAGTTGCGGCAAACTTTGAACAGCAAATGTCAAAAGTGCAGGCAATCAGCGGAGCAACAGCAGAGGACACAGACAGGCTGACAGAATCGGCGCGTCAGTGGGGGCGTGATACAAAGTATTCAGCAACCGAAGCAGGCGAAGCGTTTGAATATATGGCACTTGCTGGCTGGAAGACAGATGACATGCTGGAAGGCATCG
>OGQT01000888.1_pt1 | contig 25387 bp, 25 predicted proteins | sample 1553261 | NCBI WGS metagenome assembly OGQT01 (sample SAMEA2579992, study PRJEB22360) | human gut metagenome | biome: human gut; feature: human-associated habitat; material: faeces | place: Denmark | collected 2008/2010
TTTTATTGGGTTTATCTTGCGTTCCGAACCGGTTCGATTTTGCGGCAGTATTATACTTCTTCTTTGCAGACGGTCCATTCAAAGGAAAGGAGAAAAACGGGAAATGGTTTGCTTCTGCAAAGCTCAGGAACCGTCATCTTCGTCCACAAGACAAAGGAACATGGCTAAGCCATTTTCATATGCTGATAAAGATTGCGAGAGCGGTGAAACGCCTTCATGCTGCTGGTCTTGCCCATTCCGATCTGTCATATAATAATGTATTACTTGATCCGGCAGGAGGTAATGCCTGTATTATAGACTGTGACACCCTTGTCGTCCCGGGTAAGTATCCCCCTGAGGTAGTTGGTACTCCGGATTTTATCGCTCCAGAAGTTTTGCAGACGCGTGAGCTGAAAATAGGCGATCCGAATAAGAAACTACCTTGCCGAGCAACTGACCTTCATGCATTAGCAGTGATGATATATATGAATCTTTTATATCGTCATCCTTTACGCGGTGGGAAGGTTCATGATGTAAACGATGAGAAAAGAGATGAGGCTCTCTCTATGGGTGAAAAAGCACTTTTCATTGAACATCCAACGGATACTTCTAATCGTGTGAAGGCTCAAAATCTTAGTAAGGCAGAACTTCCACAAGGAGATCCTGGCAAACTGCCTTATACAATTTGTGGTCCCTATCTCAAAGAATTGTTTGATAGGGCCTTCATTACAGGACTGCATGATCCCTCGAAACGTCCGACTGCCGATGAATGGGAGCAGGCACTTGTAAAGACAACGGATTTAATGCAACCTTGCCAAAATCCATCGTGTGAAGCGCATTGGTTTGTCTTTGATAATAAGATGAAACCTCGATGCCCTTTCTGTGGTACAGAATATCATGGTCAATTACCGGTGCTTAATCTATATTATTCGCCGAGAAATGACGGGAAGTTTACGCCGGAGAACTATCGCTTGATGGTTTACGACAAACAAACTCTCTATATGTGGCATGTGAATCGGTTTGTGGTTGCTAATGAGAAGACCTCGGATGAAGACAAAAAGCCGGTAGGAGATTTCCATTTTCATAACGGGCAATGGATTCTTATAAACCGTCGGCTTCCCGACATGTGGGATAAGACCGATGACAAACAAATCCCTATAGGTGGATATGTCCCACTTACCGAAGGTAGAAAAATCCTTTTATCCAAGAAGGATGGTGGACGCTTGATTATAGTTCAACTTGTTAAGAACTAATATGGTATGGCTATAAAAGACCAGTGCGAAAATTGCCGTTTTTACATAGACAACAACTGCAATAAACTTGTTCCGTCTTATGATGGAACAAGTTGTGATATTTATGAGAAACGAATAAATCTCGATAAGGAAAATGAAAATTCTCAACTACCTCAGTATGATTCATCATCTGATAACGCAGTAGAATGCGAAGAAGATGTTGAAGTACCGAGTGATGAGGATATTCATGGATGGTTGAAATTCTTTCTAATCGTATTTGTCGGCATCGGATCTGTAGGTTCGATCATCCTGAATTTTGTAACTTTTGATTCTGGAGACAATTTTTGGATGTCATCCTCGGATGTGGTTTTCTCATTGGTTTACCTTGTTACGGGAATTTTCACAATCGTAGCTTTTCACAAAAGAGATACGGATGCCGTATTCTTGGCTAAGACTTTTGTCGTGTTATGTTTCGCTTCAAATCTATTAGGATTAATCACAATGGATGGAGGAGATAACAGTACGAAAGTGGTTACAAGCATGATTCGCTCGATAATCTGGTGCTGTATATGGTTCATTTTTCTTTGTAATTCAAATCAAGTAGAAAGACTAATACCAGTATCGTATAGAAAAACTAAAACACGTGATTGGATTATTATCGCTGCCGTGATATTGTTGCCTTTTATCTGTATTGGATTAGGGATAGCATCTGAGAAGCAATCACATACAGAAACTGAAACAGCAGCAATATCTAATTTGACGCTTTCGTCAAATCAGTTCACGGATGGGCGAATCGTCCTTACTCTTCCTAATGGCGTTGATTGTGAAGAGTCGATGGCCGAAAACACAAAAGTATTCTCTGTCTCAGACCCCGAAACAGGTGCGGAAGTTACCATTGTAAGTGATTACGACAATGAAATAACTAAAAAGAACTTTAATCAATATTGGCGAGGATGGAAATCAGATGAATTAAATGGATTGGAATACGATGTTGTAAAGGATGATAAACAGACAAACGAGAATGTCACCGTATTTTATAAGTTAGTGCGAATTAAAGTTGATAATCCTGTTGATTGGGAGTTTGCTCTTGTCTTTAATCAAAAGACAGGAAAAGTTTGTCTTGTGTCAGGATATTCAAGTGCCGAAGGCGATTCTCCGGTTGCTTATATAATTAACAATCTGGAATTTTTGTGATGGCTTACTATATCCTACGAAACGGCACAGAATATGGACCGTATGACATTACTGCCATACAACAGTATGTGAATGACGGTAAAATCTTAAAGCATGATCAGGCAAAAGATGCTTCAACAGAGTGTGTCAATACTGTAGGATATTACTTGAAGGTAAATGGTGTAAAATGCCACATTAAAAGCAAAGGTTCCTTCGTCGATCAGCTAAAAGCAATCGGCTCTGAGTTAATCTTACCTATCAGTTTGTTGAAGAGCAGACAATGGTTGTCAGATAAAAGGTTGCTACTGTTAGCTTTGATTGGACTGGGCCCAAGCTTAATAATGTTATTGCCCATGCAAGGCTTTATGGTGTTTTATGCCGTTGCGCTGTATTTCTCTGCCATCTGGGGATTATTCTTTTATTATTTCTTTAAGACGAATCAAGTTTCATTAAAGATTACCCTATCTGTCTTCTTCTTGACCCAGGGTTTTGTATTCCTTTTATGGGACATACTTGGTTTGCCTACGCTCAATCCATTCTACCAATTAATAGATACTATTTTCATTTTTGACCTATTTGGTTATATTTTTGGAGTTGGTTTGACTGAGGAGTTTGTGAAGCTCCTACCTCTTCTTATAATCTATAGATTTGCGAAAGAACCCCTCCAACCTAAAACACTTGTATTTTATGGACTAATGTCTGGTATAGCATTCGGCGTATTTGAGGGCGTTCAATACCAGATGTCTGTAAATATAAATCTTGACTATACTTCATCTTTTTTTATGAATATAGCAAGATTGACGAGTCTGCCGTTTTTACATGCAATTTGGACAGGTATTGCAGGCTACTTCATAGGGTTTGCGAAACTCTATCCTCTGTACCGACATGCATTGTATTTCCTTTCAATAACAATTCCAAGTGTATTACATGGCTTATACGATACTTTCTGTAGTTCATATTTAGGTATGCTGATTGCACTGCCTATCACGTTCATAGCTGTATTCTTACTGACAACATATCTTAAGCAAGGACAGAATTATCAATCAAAGCTAATAAAGTAATCTCGCCATGAAAGCAATAGAAAGAGCGTCAATAGCCAGAATCCTCATTGATTTAATCAAGGCGGATAAAGTAATCGACAGCCGAGAAATGGCTTTATATCGGCATTTGAAAACTCAATTTTCCATCACACGAAAGGATGAAGTTGAGGCATATACAATGACTCTTAGTAAGGCTGTCAACGTCCTTAAAGAAATGGACCAAAGTATTGTTTCCGATATACTCGGGACTTTTGAAGATATGACGGTCAGTGATGGTTTCTGCGCAAGAGAAGAGGCATTGCTAATGCTGATGTTGCAATATTGTCTAAATTGTCAAGATTTGGATTGTGATGTAATATCTACTATTATAGAAGAATCGTGGTTTGATGAACGTCAGGTACTTTATGTTGAGTCCCGCCATGCAAAAGATATCAACTTTGGAATAAGTTCCAATCATCGAGCAATATCCAGAGAACTTAAATTATGTGGCTTGGATTTTGTATATCTCCCTCAAATTGTTCATCATTATATTACGACTCCCAGAGAACTATTAAATGAAGTCGTTGCCATGCTTTCTCCATCATTGTCAGAAAGTGCGATTGCTGGACTTCTAACGAAAATTAAACTGTTTAAGACAGATACCTTCTGTATTGAGCAGCTTCATCATAAATTGGGATTCGAAGAATTGGCAGATACTCCGCCAGCATTGATGTTCCGAATAAGTCAGTCTAAGGTCGGAAATAAAATATATACGAATTTTCTACGAGTTGAACTTACCGCTGAGGTTCTGACCATCGTCCAGAATTTAGTCGATACGTTTCTATCATATAATGGTAGTGATCGTATAGTGGTGTCTCATAAAAAAGATGAGAAAGGCAGTTTCCTCTATAATGGATTTTATAGGCAAGTTTTTGAAATTCTCTTGTTGCAGAAATCTGTGATGTGCCATCTCTTAATTGACCTGATACATGGGACTATCTCATTCCCAGAAATAGATTTAACTTTGACAGGCTTGCACCGTAAAGAGAAAGCTCTCTACACTCTTTTTGTGTATGAGGCATTTAACACTGCAATAAAGGATGAAGACGGAGTCGTAAAGCAGAACGGCGGCATTAATTTTACACCTCCTGCCTCGGCGAAACAGTTGGCAAGATTTAACCGTCGTATGGAGTTACTCCAAAAGAAATATGCCAAAATATATGCTGCGTTTGGAGGAGATGCAGACAATGCGCCCGATATAACAAAGGCTGATATACGTCTTCCTATGATTAGTGGCATTAGACGTGCCATTACCAAACAGCGTGAGAAGATATATGACGCAGATCGCTTCATTATTAATCGAGATAAGAATGGTATTTATGGCCTGTCAGCGCATCTTGATGTCTTTCAATGTAAAGATTTTCAAACCCCCGAGGCTATAAATGCTTTTGAATCATCTCTTTTTGCCGGGTTGTCAAAACTCGGATAACAGTCTTGCAATGTTGCAATGAATATGGGTGTTTCAAGAGTAGAGAAGCGTTGTAACATTCCGGTTTACTGGAATAGAGATCATTGTGTATGTAACTTTGTGACATCAAAACAAAGTAAAACTCAAAAGACCTCAGCAATGAAAAGACTTATCTTGGCTCTCATCATCGGACTGGTATCAGCCGTCACTGTAAATGCACAGTATAACTATGGTGGATTGTATGGGAACTCATCCTATTCTTCCAAACAAAATGCATCCATCACATTCAGGAATCAGTCAGACTATACAATGACTCTCCGAATACTATACGCCGGTGGCGGATACTATTCTACGGTGTCTTTGAGACCGCATACCTCGTCTAAGGTTAGCTTTTCAAAATCGGGAAGTTTCAAACTCAAAATCAAGGCTGCGTCCTCTTATGGTCAAGTATCATATCATGACGGAGGAAAATTCTCTGTAACCTGCACAAGTAGTGAATGGACGGAAGGTGAAATGTCTTTTCAATTATCATCTTATGGAAGTGGTTTAGGACCCTCTATATCTGCTAAGCAATTTGAATCCAATTACTAATATCATCATAAGCGAACAAAATGTATAACAATAACAACATCAATATCTCGCCTAAGCTCATCAAAGGAGCGTTATGGGGCATAGCTGGAATTGTCATCCTTATAGTCGCAATGGCATTTATCCGTCCATGGTACAATGTATGGTCTCAGGAGATGGAAGGAAAGGCTGAATTTGCCAAGGCTGAACAGAACAGAAAAATCAAGATTGAAGAGGCAAAAGCCAATCTTGAAGCGGAGAAGTTGAACGCTCAGGCTGAAATAGAGCGGGCCAAAGGTGCAGCCGAGGCTATTCGCATAGAGAACGGCAGCATTACACCGACTTATATCCAATATCTCTGGGTACGTCAGCAATCCGATCTCAGTGATAAAACTGTCATCTATGTGCCCACTGAAACAAACCTCCCTATTCTGGAATCGGCCAGGGCATTAACAAATCAAAATCAATAATAACAAAATCATATGTCACAAAAAAATCGTTACACAGGCTTGACCGATGCGGAAGTATTGGAGAGCCGTAAAAAAAATGGCGTGAATGTTCTCACGCCTCCGGAACAGGATCCGTGGTGGAAAGAATTTCTTGATAAATTCTCCGACCCGCTTATCATTATCCTGTTGGTAGCAGGTGTTCTGTCTATCGGAATATCATTCTATGAGTTTTTCGGTCTCGGACAGGATTGGAAAGTGTTCTTCGAGCCTATCGGTATTTTTGTCGCTATAGGTCTTGCCACTACACTCGCATTCATCTTCGAGCAGAAGGCTAACAAGGCCTTCAAGATTCTCAATCAGGTCAATGATGACGAACTGGTCGAGGTGATGCGAAACGGCACCATGACTACTATCCCCCGAAAGGATGTGGTAGTCGGTGACATCGTTGTTCTCAATACCGGCGATGAAATTCCCGCCGATGGAGAATTGCTTGATGCGGTTACTCTCAGCGTAGATGAATCTTCGCTTACCGGCGAGCCTTTGTGTGTAAAGACCACCGACCCCGCTCATTTTGACAAGGATGCCACATATCCCTCGAATCACGTGATGCGCGGCACAAAGGTCATGGAAGGTCATGGCGTGATGCGTGTTCTCAAAGTCGGAGATGCTACAGAGATGGGCAAGGTGTTTGAGGAAGCTCAAATTGATGATTCTGTTAAGACTCCACTCAACGAACAGCTTGACGGTCTTGCCGACTGGATTACAAATGTCAGCTATATATTCGCCGGCCTGATTATTGTTGGTCAGCTGATACACTTCCTCGGCTGGGGCGCATGGCAGGCATGGCTGCTGGTAATTCCCGTGGCTCTCTTTTTCTGGCTTGTCATCAAGAAATTCGAGGACTGGTCAAGAGCCAAATGTATTCTTACGATTGTAGGATTCTTCATCATCTTCTTCGCAATGGTGATTGGCGCATTCTCTATGCTCAATCCCGGAGCTGACAGTGCAACATGGTCGCTTCTGCTGGCGCATACTCTAAAAACGCTGATGGTTGCCGTAACCCTTATCGTGGTTGCCGTGCCAGAGGGTCTGCCGATGGCCGTGACTCTGTCGCTGGCATACTCGATGAGCCGAATGCTGAAGACCAACAACCTTGTCCGCAAGATGCACGCCTGCGAGACCATGGGTGCCACAACTGTAATCTGCACTGACAAAACCGGTACACTGACTCAGAATCAGATGCAGGTTTACAAGACCAATTTCTTCGGAGAGCCCTCGAATGAGGTACTCTATGAAGGAATCTCCGTAAACTCGACCGCACAGCTTGACCTTTCAGGCGACAAGCCTCAGGTGCTTGGCAATCCCACCGAAGGCGCACTGCTCCTTTGGCTCAATGAACGAGGTGCAAATTACCTTGACCTCCGTAATGGCGCAACCCGCCTTGAAGAACTGCCTTTCACGACTGAGCGCAAATATATGGCGACCGTGGTGAAATCCGCGACCGGCAAGAATATCCTCTATGTGAAAGGCGCACCGGAAATTGTTTTCGGCATGTGCAAGAATACCTGCGGCGTGACAAAGGCGGAAATTGACGCCCAGCTGCTTGATTATCAGAATCAGGCTATGCGTACCCTCGGTTTCGCATATCAGGAGCTCGGCGACAAAGATGCCACTATTTCCGATGGCAAAGTCGTTGCCGACAAACTGACGTTCCTTGGTATTGTCGCAATCTCTGACCCCGTCCGCGTTGACGTGCCTGCCGCTGTCGGTGAGGTTATCGACGCCGGAATCAAGGTCAAGATTGTCACTGGCGATACTCCGGGAACCGCCAAGGAAATTGGTCGCCAGATTGGTCTCTGGAACGATGCGACGGATACAGACCGCAACATTATCACCGGTCCGGAGTTCGCTGAACTTTCCGACAAACAACTCAAAGAGCGCGTCGGTGAACTGAAAATCATCGCCCGTGCCCGCCCGATGGATAAGAAACGCCTTGTAGAAGCACTTCAGGCAAACAACGAGGTCGTTGCCGTAACCGGTGACGGAACCAACGATGCTCCCGCACTAAAGACTGCCCATGTTGGCCTTTCGATGGGTGACGGAACTTCAGTAGCAAAAGAGGCTTCCGACATCACGATTATCGACAACTCATTCTCTTCAATCGGTCGTGCTGTCATGTGGGGCCGTTCACTCTACAAGAACATCCAACGCTTCCTGCTCTTCCAACTCACGGTCAACGTAGCCGCCTGCTTCCTCGTGCTGTTCGGCTCGTTCATGGGCACGGAATCGCCCCTCACTGTCACACAGATGCTGTGGGTAAACCTTATCATGGACACATTCGGAGCTATGGCTCTTGCCTCCCTGCCTCCTTCGCGCAGTGTGATGAATGATAAGCCCCGCAAGCGTGAAGCATCTATCCTCTCCAAACCTATGCTTTGGGAGCTTTGCAGCGTAGGATTCATCTTCTTCGCAATCACTCTCGGATTCTATTGGCTCTTCAATCATGCTGAAGTAACCTCAATTCCGCAGATGTTCCATGTCGTTGTCGGAGCTGAGAATCCAATGACGCCATACGAGGCAACCCTGCTGTTCTCGATATTCGTCTGGACGCACTTCTGGTATATGTTCAATGCCCGTAGCTTCGAAACAGGCGAGAGCGTATTCAAACTGAAAATGAGTCAGGGCTTCTGGACGATTGTTGCCATTATCGTTATCGGTCAGCTCTTCATCACGGAGATTGCTTACGAGTTCTTCAACGTAGAGCCAATGCTCCACACCCTTGACTGGAGCTTCAACCCTTCAGGTGCCTTAGACCTGCTGATAATTGTGGTTGCCTCCTCACTGGTTCTTTGGGTTAGAGAGATTTACCGCCTTTTCAAGAAATAAATAGCCAAATCCCGATAGCGCATCGGGCCAAGTGTCCGATGCGCTATTCTTAAAAAGTATATTATGAATTTACCTAATAGTATTTCCAACGGAATTGCCAATTTCTTTTCAACAGAAGGGCGTATGTCGAGAAGTGCCTATTGGTGGTTTGTCTTGTTCTGTGTGACTCTTCTTGTAATTCTTGTTCCTATTGTTGGGACTATTTCATATCGGCTTGGCAATCTTTTGGCTGATGTAGGGTTCTATTACATTTTGGTTATTCCCGGCATTAGACGACTACATGACATAGACAAGTCAGGAAATACCGCATTCTGGGCTTTGTTACCCATAATTGGATGGTTGTATCTCCTATTTCTCTATTGTAAGCCATCTGATCCAGATGAGAATTATTATGGTCTTCCACAAGAATAACTTTAATTCTTAGAAACAAATGAAGATTCCTGGATTATCATTCTCTTGGAAAAGAGCTCTCGGTGTGACCCAAGCTAAACAACAGCTTGCCAGACGAACTGGCATTCCGACTTCAAAAGCGGGCCTTGAACGCAAAATTGGCAAGATGATAATTAAAAGCATCTTCGGCAAATAAAGCAGTTCATACAATATATCAGGTTGTTTATACATCGCATCAAAGCTGTTTACCAATCGACAAAAATGGTATATAACTTTGTAAAACCGATCAATCACATACAACGGCAAATCATTATGCAATTCAAAACGATATTTTTTCTCACTTTCTTAGCAGTTGCTTTTTCAGCCTGGGCTAAGTCTGAAACTAAACTTCCTGACACATACGCTTTTACCCGTGGAGTCGAAGCGTATCAGGAGGGTAAAAATCAAGATGCACTTGATTGGTTTAACAAGGAAATCGGTGAACATCCTGATAATGGTTACGCATTCATATATATTTCTGCCCTTCGTTATGGAAATGATGAATATGGTAAAGCATTGACAGCCATTAATCAGGCACTAAAAAAGTTACCTAAAAAGGACAAAGAATATACCGCGTTAGCCTATGGTACTCGTGCTGGTATTTATCTGACAATGGAGGATACTATTAGCGCACTCCGTGACTACGATACGGCTATTAGATTAGAGCCTCAAAACAAAGCTCATTATGAACGTCGTGCCCAAGTTTACTTTGAACAGCACAAGTATGACCTTGCCGATGCAGACTATAAGCAAATGATTAGCCTTGATCCCGGAGATGTAATGGGATACATGGGTATTGGTCGTAATGCAAAAGAACAAGGCCATTATGAGGATGCCTTGCAACAGTTCAATTATGTCGTTAAGATGGAGCCGGATTATGACTCAGGGTACTCATTCCGGGCTGAATGCTATATTGCACAAAAGAGATACTCTGAGGCTCTTGATGATATAATTAAAGCATTGTCCATAAGTGGAGATAGGAAGGCTTATTATCTTCTTGTCACAATGGATAAAGAGGCACTCCCGTTAATAAAGGCAAAACTCCAAGTTCAAGCCAATAAGAATCCAAATGAAGCTGAATGGCTCTATTATTTGGGACAGGTATATGAACAAAATAATCGTCAGAGAGAGGCTATTTCATTTTATGAGCAAGCTCATGGGAGAGATGCAAATGCCGCATTCTTGGAGCGCATCGCAAACTGTTATTTTGATTTAGGGGAATATGATACGGCTTTGGATAATATTGATCGTGCCATATTTATGGATAATAGTGACTATGATTTTGTATTATTGAAGGGAAACATATTTAATGAGATGGGTAAATATCCTGAGGCTATTGCGGAATTGGATAAATACATAGAAAAATACCCAGACAATTTCTTCGGCTATTATCGAAGAGGTTGGTTTAAGGACGAAGCCAATGATATTGACGGTGCTATCGAGGACTATACTATGTCTATTACCTTAGAGCCGAAATATGCCTACGCCTACTGTGGAAGAGGTAAATTTTATGATGAGAAAGGGAAAAAAGACCTTGCACGGGCTGATTTTGAGAAAGTCATTGAATTGGATACTGTCCCCGATCCGGGTTCGTCTTGCGCTCATTATGCCTATTATTACCTTGGACAAAAAGATAAAGCAATTGCATTTATGGACAGTCTAATCGCCAAGAATGAGGATAGGGCTGGGAGCCTATATGATGCGGCTTGTCTGTATTCAATAATGGGAGAAAAGGAAAAGGCTATCTCTTATCTGAGACAAGCATTTGAGCAAGGATTTCGTAGAATTGCTCATACATATGCTGACCATGATCTTGACAACATCCGAGAATTACCGGAATACAAAGCTTTACTGGAACAATACTCAAAGGAGCTTCATGAAGATAACGCAAAGGGTCAGGATGACATTTCAGAAGGCATTACTGAAACCGTCGAAGTTCCCTTCACTAAGGAGGGCGGAGTTACAAAAGTCAAATGCACAATCAATGGCCTACCTCTGCATTTCGTATTCGACACGGGAGCAGCAGATGTTACGATGTCTATGGTGGAAGCAAATTTCATGTTGAAGAATGACTACATAAAACCGACAGATATAGTAGGGTCAGCCCGCTATATGGATGCAAATGGCGATATAACTGAGGGCACGATTGTTAATCTCCGCTCTGTTAATTTCGGAGGCCTTGAACTTGATAATGTTCGTGCTTCAGTTGTGCGCAACCAGAAAGCCCCTCTTCTCCTTGGGCAGTCTGTCCTGGGACGTCTCGGGAAAATAGAAATCGACAACTCTGCCTTAAAACTAATCATAACTCATTTCAAATAACTTCATTATGTACGGCATTTTTGCAATACTGATTGCTGTTATCCTTTATAATTGTGGCGATTATATTCCGGACAGCTTAAAGGAAAAATGGGAAAATTCCACTATAAGAAAGTGGGTATATCCAGTGTTTGCTATTGTGCTAACAGTCGCAGTGGCACTGGGTATCCAATATGACGTCCTCAATTGGGGCGCAATCGCAATTCCGATACTGTTCGGACTCCCTTATGTTATCGGCATGGTGATGGGCATTTGGTATAATATGAAAAATGCAGGACAGAAAGTTACATCCAAGGTTGATGTAGAAGCAAAAGAAATCGCAATAAAATGTCTGACCGAACTTGGCTGTCAACCGGAGATACATAAAGATGGGTCAGTTGGTGTTAGCTATCAAGGTGAAAATTTTCATTTAGAGTTTGGTGGTAGATATGCGCGTATCTGGGATCCAATGTGGGCTGGTATAAAGGGGGATGATCCGGATTTACCAAAGATTAAAGAAGCTATAAATGCAACCAACTTCAATTTCGGGCCTACAGTCGTTACGACTGCTCCTGATGAAGATGGAGATATTGGATTGCATAGCCGCCGCGATATTATGCTTCATCCCTCATGCCCAGACAATGTTCTGTATATAAAGGCCGTACTGGATTCTTTCTTTGATACAAAAGAACATGTCCGCAAACATTTCCAACAAATAGAGTCTCAGCAACAACAGGAAAAGAAGTCTCGTCGTCCAGTAGGGTTCACCCATACTCAAGATTAGGCATGACACTTTACTTGTTTATGCTGTTAATTTGACGAATCAGTTGTCATGCACATTGATTGACACAAATGATGCCTTCTTATCTGGAATTCGCAATATAAAAATCAATAATGAAATAATATGGGATTATTCGATCGCTTTTCAAGAAAGATTAAATCTGAGGAAACGGAGACTTCTCAAGACACTAACTTGAACCCGGATGATTGGTTCTGGGGTTCGTTCCTTATGAACGAAGCCAAGTTCCGGCATCAACAGGTGTCGGTAAAACGCTCCTCAAAAGATGAGCCGATTACTCTTGGCTATATCATCAAGGAACTGCTTAACATATCTCCTACTGATATAGGCTCAATGACCATAGTAAGTCGTGGAGAGTTTGGACGCACAGAGAAAACTGAGGTTATCGAATCTCAGTCTGACGTACTGGCATTTAAGCCTTACGATGCTCTCCTTTATGTAAATAAGGATGGCGACACTGTCCCCCGAACAGGAATGAATACCGTTCTCGTAATATCCTATCGACCCGGCGACGTCGTTTTCGATAATCGAGAAGAGAAAAACGATAAATCAAAGCTGTGTACGGATAACTCAATAATAATGTTCCTTCGTGGAATCGGTCCGTTTATGTATGAAACGGCATATATGCGAGTATCTGTTATGATACCTAACTTCACGAGTCCAGATGACTTCCGTACAAGCCATTCTAAAAATGCTCCGTTTACGACAAGTTTCGTTCTGGGCTTTGACATTGTTCCTCCAGAGAAAAGATTAAAACGATATGATGAAATAGAGCAATCTTTAATCGAAAAGTCCAATCGAGGTGAGGATTTATCCTCAGAAGAGAAAACTGTTCTTGAAGGCATAACTTATTCCAAAGATTTGGGATATGATTTCGGGTATGGAAGATGGCTTGTATCTGAGAATCGTTTTGCCGATGCTTTGATGCCATTGATGAAAGCATATGACCATCTGAAGACAGCAGTCGTCACAGATTATGATAGACTTCACGAAGTCTTTGCCGAGACTTGTTTTAACCTTGGATTCTGTTTCAATGAAATGGAGCAGTTTGACCGGGCTGCATATTACCTCGATTTAATTCAGGGTTATGACAGACCGAAGTATATCATAGAATATATAAATTCACTGGTAAACAATGGCGACCCACGTGCCATGAGAATAGTACAGCACTATCTTTCAGAGTTCAACGAGGGCAAAAAGCAAATTGATTCTGAGGAAATGTCGTTCTTTTATGACTTCCTTGCACGACGATTAGCTTATCTATTCATCGACTATGAGATGTGGGATAATGCACGAAATCTGTTGGAACAACTAAAAGAATCTCCGGCTTGCCATGATTTTGCTGTTGGAGAACTGGAATACATCAAACAAGTTACAGGTAATCAGTCTTAAGAATGAAGTTTCTATACTGTCTCATCGCATTATTTGTAGGCCTCCTATCGCTGAGTTCCTGCAATGGGTCTAACGAGGATTTGAAATCAAAGCTGCTCCCACAAATTTCCGAAGCATATAAAAACGGAAAATGGGAGCTGGTAATTCAGTTGACTGACTCGCTCCGAAATAATTGTATTTCTTATACTGATTATATTGGAGATAAAGGCTTTGATGTGGCATACTGCGAAGCTCTGATTGCCACCGGTCAAGCAGATAAGGCAGTGGCGGAAATAAGACATCATATATCTACTGTAAATCCACAGGATTTTTATGCTTATCACACTCTTGGAGTTGCATATTCAGAATTGAAGGATACAACGAATGCCATTGATTCATACAATAATTCCGTTAGAATCAATCCTGGATATGCTCGACCATATATTCATCTCGCTCATATATATGCGAAAAAAGACGCTGAGAAGTGTATGGATAATTACTCCCAAGCAATCCAATTATTCGGTAATCATGAAATGTATGATGAAGTCCTTAAATTTGGATTTGAATCATGGGAGGTCGATAGCACTAATACGATAATCCTGAAATATATGGGTGATGCGTGTTTTGCTAAAGAAGATTTACAGAATGCCAAGGCCCTATACGGCAGAGTTTTGGCAGATGCCGGCAATAAGGGTAGTGCTGTCCCACAAGCTTTATTTGAATCAGACTACCAGCTTGCTCTTATCAATTACATTGAGGGCAATTATAAAGAAACATATTCTCTCCTTGAAATAATATATGCTAATGAGAAAGGATTTCCCAAAAACTCAAATAGTGTATTGTTCGGAGCATATATTCTCGGAGCGGCAGCTACACATCAGATGGGTGAACCTATTGTGTCGCAAAAGTTAATGGACTTAGCCAATGACATTGACAGCGAAGCTGCAAAGGGACATTATGAATATTTTCTTTCCTTACATAAAGATTAAACAATGAGACTGAAACTTATTATCTCAATTTTAGTAACGTGTTTACTCTTGTGTAGCACATCCTGTAAGGGTAATAACCGCCTCGAAACATCCGGTTCTTCTGATAATTTTCTTGCCTTTAACGGGAATTTCCATGAGGAAATCATAAAGCCGGAAGTCAATGCTTGGAAAAAGGTCGCACGTGTGATGTATCCCAGAGTTTGCGATGATACCGAAACACAATGGGCCGCGTCTCAGGTCGATTCGTTGGGAACTGCTTTGCTGGAGCATCCAACCATGTCTAATGGTGAACAACTTGCCAAGCTATATGAAATACAGAATATGATTGCATACGGAATGTCATATTTCGTTTCAGTCATCGGCACATACACAAATCCTGAAGCAGCTGAAAATGCACGAATGATCATGCAACACTCCTATGCAAGTATCGATTCTTTGAAAAGTTCTGAATTTGAAAATGGTCGATTGCTTATTGTATTTGAGCAATCTGCTTATGCCAATTTCGGCATTTTAATGGAACTTGGCACTCAGTATGCAGACGGAGAACCGTCGTTTGTAGCAAACAATCAAGAAATGAATATGATGAATGCCGCGAAGACTAATGCTCTCTTCAAAAATCTAAAAAATGAGACACAGGCATTCCGATACTCCTCGATTGTGAATAATACAACATTCTTTATGACCTACTGCCCCCTTGCATTTTGGTTAGGCGGGAACGATTTTCAACAAGCTCGTCAAGATGAGTATATTAAAATGGGTGAATGGTTTGACGAACAAGCTACGAAAGTAAATAATGCCATATATAATAATGAAATAGCCGGTCTGCCTCCATTATCATCTGAAGAGTTTACTAATTTTGCAAGACAGGCATCTGCATATCGTGTTCGTTTGATTGATCTTCTTGAAGAAGGTATTTCCTCTATTCCAATAGAATAAAATGAAAAAGTCTCTGGTTTTAATCATTGTGGGATTGTCCCTTTGTACTTGTCTTTGTGCTTGTTCTTCTGAGAAAAAGAAGGACAATAAATCACAGAACACTATTACGATGCAAGAATACAGTAATGAATTTTTTTCGTTAATGTATCCTTCGAATTGGGAATATGAAGAGGAAATTAACAATATGAATGATACGATACCCGCGATGTCAAAAGGCATAAGGAGTACATTTTATAGTTCCAATCCATACAGCAAATGGCATACTGTAATGGTTCAGAAATCCGCGATGTTCGAGTGTTTCAAAACACCTGAAGAATGGCGCGATGCATCTATTCAGTTCAAGCAATTTGATAATCAATACATCGGGACGGTGGATAGTTATATGCTGGACTCTCTCAGCTTTGGGCCATATCCTGCTGCTATGGCGGGGTTCGTTGTCGCTTTGGAATCTGGAGATACTCTTATTCATAAGCAAATGGTTGTCATGGTAGATAAAGATTTGTATTATCTAAACAACACCTTTGACTGGCATGATGACGGCTCATTGGAATTATTGGGAGACTCTATTCTATCAACAGTTCGATTCAATAAATAAAAGAGTAATGGGGAAATACAATCCTGATAATTGTTACGAAAAGGAGCAGTCAATAAATGCGCAGCGGAAAGACTTTGTATGTCCTTGTTGTGAAAAGAACTTTCTTTTGTCTGAGGCCAAACTCGAAAAATTTGAATTATCCAGAGAGTATACGCTTCATCCGTCTCCGGGTTACTTAATTAGGTATGGCGGTTATCGTATTTGTAAGAAATGTCATCGGAGAAGAGAATGGACAACAATGCTGCCTATTACAATAATTAAATATAGCGCATTGCTTGCAATACTTTCAACTGTTATTGCATTCATAATAGATGCAGATAAATATGGATTTACAGTGTTGGGATTATGGATGATCATAGCAACTCCATTAACAATATTATCTTTCGTTATTCCATATACATTATTCCATAAGTACACTAAATCCTTTGACTTCGACAAGAATCTAAGAAACAATGCAGTCGACTGGTTTCCCCGTTTTACGGATAACAAATAGGATTTGGTCGTGAATCATATGATTTACGACCAAATATTTTACAACCATTTCGCCACTCCTCCATGATGTGAACACGTTCCCCTTCTACTACGACTGAAACTATATGTGCCATCTCTGCATAGTGCCGTTGCACCGGAGGGTGCCGTTTGGTAATACGTAGGAGACTGAACTCTTTCTCCATAAGTGTTAGTATAGTATTTAACAGACGAAGTTGACGAGGTATATCCTGAATTATGATTTGAATATCTTGTTGAAGATATAGTTTTCCTCGTTATATATTTTCTGGAAACATAGTTTGTATGCCCATTATACGTTACTCTCGCCCATGTGTCATCTTCATAATTCAACACATATATAGTTGCTCCTTTCGGAATAGTTGTTGTTATACCTGCACATGTGCAAGGAAGGGTTCTCATGTTGAGATTTGCAGTTGTCACAAATGGCGTTTGAGCCATACCTGCTAACGTAGATAGCAAGATTGTCAGAAGTAATATTAATTTTTTCATTTGAATGATGTTTTTGATTTACACCGCAAAATTACATCTGATAATAAGTATTCATAGAACTTCCGAAATATTACAAATTGAAACATCAAAATCAGTGATAGATAATGTTGCAACCTTGCAGGCTCCCCCTTTAGCCGCCTGTGGCGGCCGAAATTTTTGGCAAATTAAAGGCAATGGAGCATCACGCTTCACCGCCTTCTTCTCTAATATGGCATTGGTCACTTGTTTCGTTTGTCGAGCCACTCGTCACGTTTGTGACGGCACTCTCGGAGGGTTGGGGCGACTACTGAAAAGAGTTCTCCGTCTTGGGTGCGGTAGTCGTACATCACTCTCGTTATCCTGCGACCTCGGTGGGCGGAGTAAAAGGTCTCATATTGCTCCTGTCCGGCTTGGGTGGTCGATATTCCGTTTTGAGTCATACGTGTCATAATCTTGAAGGTTTTGTGACCACCGCCGGAGCTGGCGGTGGTCGGGTTTAACTTATGCTCTCTTGCGCTCGGCTATCATCTTCTTGTTGGCGTTGATGATGCCCGCTATCTGCTCGGTGTATTCGCAGATGCCGTTGGCGAAGGCTCGGCACTGGATGATTGAGTAGTCCTTCAGCGAGATTTCTACGGTGGCGATGGTCTTGCCCTCCATTGAGGCGGTAAAGACCAGCGTGTCAGCTTTGAGGTAGTAGCCCGATGAACCCACGCAGATATGCTGTTTTGTGCCCTCATCATAATATTCTGCTACGCTGTCAAGGGTATGGAGCAGGATTGTGCCGTCTGTCATCGTCAGTCCGATGAAGCGACCTTTGAGTTCCTCGAACTTGGCTTGGTCGGCTTCCGCTTTCTTGCGGTTGGCTTCCCTCTGCTCCTTCACTCTCTGTCGGTTCACCTTCTCCACATATTCATCATGGGCGTGCTTGAGGTCTTTGGGTGCTACCAATGACGGGGAATGGAGGTCTCTGCCCATACGCTCCAACATCTTGATGTAGTCAAACCACATACCCGGTGCGTTGAATGTATATCCGGCTCTCTTGGCTACCTTGATGGAGTTCCAATATCTGTCAACCTCCTGCGGATGCTGGCATAGATAGCGGAGCATTTCAATGTCGCCGGATTTCATCAGCGTCTCGGCTTTCGGATTGGTGAGCAACTGCTGAAAGAGTATCACGGGGTGCATTGCGTGGCAACATCCCTTGAACCCGTTGCGCTTTATGGTGTCAGTTGACTTGATGCGAGGATATACCCATTGCCCTGCGATGTGACGGAAGGAATCGTTGTCGCCCCTTATCTCCAACGGAGAGCCGAAAGCGAAAGAGTCAACGTAGTAGCCGAGTGTGCGCTGAAGTCCCACTACTGTGGCGTGTCCCTTGGGGTCAATCCAATACTGACCGATTTCAAGATAGGCGGGTTTAGCCTTCATTCCCTTGCGCATCTCAACTATCATCAGGAACATACGGATTACCTGATAGTCCTCCATAGTGGTGATTATGTTGAAGTAGGATTTGTCTCGGCGTACACGTTCTTTGGTGTTACGTATCTCGACCCGCTCTCCGCAGTTGGGACAACGGTAGATGCCGAAGCCTACCTCCTGCCATTCGTGTCCGCAGTCCATACATACCGCCTTGCCCGATTTGAGACGATAGGCGTAATGGTCGATGGTGTGGCTGAACGCCCACTGCTTTTGGGCGGTGGTGAGCGGGCGGAGTCGCCCACTCAGTTCCACGATATGCTGTTGTTTCTTGTTTTTCGGTTTCATATTACTGGGGATTTATAGGTCGAATAGACTGGGTTGAACATTGATTTCTTCTCCGGCTTTGGGTGCCGTTGTCGGCTTGGGTTGAGCCTTCGGTGCTGACTGCCGTCTGATTTCTCGGAGTTGCTCCTGCTTGTACTGCTCCATAGCCTGCTCCTTGAGTTCTGCCTTGTCCTCCTCGGAGAGTTCCGGCTTTGATACCACGATGTTGCAGTTGACCTTTCCGCAGTCCTCAATCTCGTTCTCGTCGAAGTAGTGGATCAATATGTTCATTACGGTAGTGTCGTCCACGCAACACATTCCGCTCTTTTGGATTTGCGAACAGAGGTAGTTCACGGCACCCTCCATGCTCTTTGAGGGGTTCGCCATCTTGATAGCGAATGAGGGTTCGGCGATGCAACGCTCCTGTAGCATCTGCTGCATTGCTGCGATTGCAGCGTTGTTTGATTTGTGTGTAGCCATATCAGTTGAGTTTTATAAAGTGAGTAGCCAATAGATTATCATCAGTGCTGAGATTAGGCTGACAACCCAGCCCACGCCTCGGAATATCGGTCGGAGAAACACCCACAACACCAATCCGAGTATTGTCCCGATTATCCCCACCGCCCAGAGGAGAACCCTTTTTATGCGGTTGAGACTGGAGACGGATGCTCTGCCTCGTCTAATTGATATGTTGTTGTTCGTTTTCATCGTGCGACATTTTTTTATGCGTCTATCGACTATCGAAGTTTTGCTTGCTCGTTGACACGGCCGCGTGCGGAGGCAAAGAAGGGCTGTTCGCCCTTTGGGTTAAAAATACAAGCCGTAGGTCTGGAGATTTTTCAGCCAAAAGGCAAAAGAATAGCCCTGCTCCGCACGTTCTTGAATCCGAGCAAGCAAGGCTTCCTGAGTTGAGAGTTCGCATGAGTGGAGCTAAGACACCGTGACGGTGAAAACGAATGACAGCATATTGGCACTGAAATCCCGTGAAAAAGTGGTAATTTTGTGTTATGAAATTAGATATGGACATACAGATTCGGCATGAAAGGCAGGAAGATTATTTGCAAATCAGAGAACTTGTAAGACAAGCATTTGCTCTCGCTGAACATAGCGATGGCGATGAGCATAACTTGATTGAAAGGTTGAGGTTGTCCCCGGAATATATTCGAGAGCTATCGCTCGTCGCAGTATCCGGCGACATTGTTCTCGGACATATAATGTTCAGTAAAATTTCGGTCGGTCAAACAGAAACGATCGCTTTGGCTCCTCTGGCTGTCAGAGCAGATATACAAAGAAGGTATCGGAAGACTATTAGTTACAACAGGGCATGAACTGGCCCGCAGGATGGGGTATTCATGTTCTGTTGTTTTGGGTGCCCCTTCGTATTACTCAAAATTCGGCTATGAAAAAGCGTCTGCTTATGGGATTACTGCTCCTTTCGATGTTCCGGATGAATATTATATGGTTTGCAAGCTTGACAATACCGGCGATATTCCCCAAGGTAATGTCAAATATTCAGATGCCTTTGGCTTATAATGTGTCCAGTCCCGGCAGGGCGAGTCTGTGATAAGCCGACAACGCAGGAAGGCGGATTATCATTGTCTCGACCCGTGGACTGCTGAATCAAGCGGCAAGTGGCCGGGCGGTCGTAAAAGTCCTTATCAGGCAACAGCGAAAAAGAACACGAAGGAACGGCAATAAGTCTCCGAGATGGCATCAGCGAAGCCGTTGCCAATCCTCGGAGGCGTTGCCGGTTCTCGGTGTTCCGCAGTTGCCCGTAAGCGCGATGCGGTCAAAAGGTGTCAGTGCCCGCACCGTCACCTTTTGACGGCATAACCGCCGCCAACAATGAAGAACGCCCAGCCTCTTGCCGCTTTCGCAGTTAATTGATTCAACTGCATTTACTGTTGAATTTATAGTTGGATATACAGTTGAGTTCTCGTTCTACCCTCATTTCTACCCTCATTTCTACCCTCATTTCTACCCTCATTTTACCTTCATCTGAGTCAAAGACACTTTTTTAGCGTCATTTTTAGCGACATTTTTAGCGACACATTTACCGACATTTTTACCGACATCAACTTTCGCTTCTCTCAGCATATCTTATGTTGGATGCTTTAGCACCATTTTTAGCATCGTTTTAGCACCATTTTTAATCCAAAGGCTTTGAGTGGAAATCTGATTTCTCAATTATGGGCTGCCCATACTGATAGTCCCGACTTGTTATGAATCGGGACTATCAAATCCTAAGATGTAGGCTGGAGGGGAAATATCAATCCTCGTTATTCTCTGATAATTGCTCCAGCGTTGATTCTATCTGCTCGATAGATGGCAGAGAACTCTTTATTTCTTTGGGAATGAGTTTGGACAACTCATACTGAGATATTCCAAGAGGAAGATTGTATGCCTCCAATGAATACTGAGCCTCGATATTGTCTTTGTCCTTGCAAATCAACAATCCGATGGTAGGATTGTCGTATTCTGTCTTCAGCTGATGATTGACTGCCGTAACATACAGACCTAATTGTCCGAGATGGGATGCCTCGAATGAGCCGGTCTTCAATTCCACACAACAATAGGCGTGTATGCGGGTGTTGTAAAACAGAAGGTCGATGAAGATTTCTTTTTCGCCTACTTGCAGTCGATACTGTCTTCCCATATAGGCGAATCCGGTGCCCAACTCCACAAGGAATTTCGTCACGTTGGCGACAAGAGCGTCCTCAAGTTCCCGCTCGTTATAGTCCTCCGTCATCGCCAGAAAGTTGAACACGTATGGGTCTTTGGTGGTCTGCTGGGCAAGATCACTTTGAGGTGCCGGGAGTGTTTTGCTGAAATTAGTAAGAGCTTTTGCCTGACGCTCGTACAGGTCGGTGCCCAGGAAATTCAGCAACACATCACGTCCCCAGCTATTCTCAATGACTTTGCGGACAAAGAAGAGAGCCTTTTTCGCGTCCCCTTTGCATTTGTCTATGATACGCTGTTGATGAAACCACGGAATTGAGCATATCTCTTTAAGCAAATCGTCTACACCCTGTAGATGATTTTGTTTCTTGAAATCGTCTACGCCCTGTAGACGATTTTCAACCAGCTGGGAATAAAGCTGATAGAAATAGTACGTGTATTTGAGGTTGGTCTCTGAAAAGCCTTTTTCTCCGGTCATCTCAGACCTCAAATCATGACTAAGTGTTTTATAGAATCCGGTGCCATAAGTGTTGGCATACTGTTTGTCGGCGATGTCGCGCCCCAAGCTCCAATAGTATTCCAACAATGTGCGGTTGGCATCTACGGATGCTTTAAGACGGGCGGAAAGGTACCGTTGCTTGAGTTCCTTAACCCAGCTACGGTACTCTATATTCTGAGAGAGTGTCAAATCCTGTGTCATATTACAAAATTACGCATTATTCTTCGATTATCAGTAAATGCCAATAGTTTAATCGAGCAGATCAACAAGTTCTTTCTTCATATCCTCGTCGATGTCTCGGTAGCGGGCGAAGGCTTTACTGCCTTCCTTATGACCGCTGAGGGAGCCGACGAGATTGGGGTCTTTGACTTTCTTGTAGAGATTGCCGATGAAGGTGCGTCGGGCGAGATGACTACTTGCGATTTCGTTGAGGGGGCGTTTCTCCTCCGCACCAGTCGTCGGATTGAGGACAGTCACCATGCGGTCCACTCCACATACGGTGAAAAACTTCTTGATAGCGACGTTGTATTTCTGCGAACTGATAAACGGGAAAAGTTTCCCTTTCAAACCATCGCGCCCGGCATACTTTTCCACCAGAGCTTTCGCACGTGCATTGAGCGGTACACGGACGACCTGAGGACGCTCTCCTTTGGTCTTTTGCGGCATATATTCTATGGCTCCGTTGATAATGCTTGCCGGAGTCATAGCCATAAGGTCGGACACACGGCATCCGATAAGACACTGGAAGATGAAGATGTCTCGCTGAGCCTCCAGTGATGGATTTGCCGAGAGGTCATAGTCGGCAATCTTGTCGCGCTCTTCAAGAGAGATGTAGTAGGGAGTGCCGTATACCTCTGTTGTCGTTCCGTTGTATTTGGCAAACGGGTCGTTAGTGGTAAGCTCCTGGTCTCTGCACCAGCGATAGAAAGCTCTCATCAATCCGAAGAGTCCGACGATGGTATTATCGCCCTTGGGGTGTGGCTTCGGCTTTTTGCGCTGGGAGTGGGTATCAGCAGGAACGGCCTTGTAGATTTTCGGATATTTCTCATAGAACTTGTGTTCGTTGCGGAGAAACTTCTCGAAGTCATTCACGTCATCGACGGTGAAATCATCGAGCTTGATTTTATATCGGCGGTTGCCGTTGGCACGGACGTAAAGTTCATATCGCATCAGCGCACGTTTGAGAACGCGCAGATGCTTGATTCTCCATTCAGAGATATTCTTTTTTGCGATGTAGTCCTCGAAGATGTCGAAGAAGGTGACTTCTGGAGCAACAGGTGCATCCTCCACAGGGGGATTGAGGAACAAGTCAAGCTGAGTGAGAAGAAAGTCCTTCGTCACTTTATTGAGAGGCGTGTCCTCACAGATACGAATAAGGAACTTCTCGATTTCGTCAAGACGATCCTGAACATCGCGGACTTCCTTCTTCAATTCCGGGTCACGGGGATTGGAGAATTTGTTGTCCTTGAACAGCTCTTTCTTGATGAAGAGGCCGCTCTTGATACGGTGTGATACACTATGGGAAACGGACACTCGGAGCATGATTTCAGCCCTGCCCGAAGGATTTGTCTTCGCCGATAAAGCGCGTTTAATTGTCGCCATTGGAGAGTTTCGTTTAAATTCAACTTAGTTTACTTACTTGATATTTAGGCTCTAAAGCCACTACAAAGATACAACAATTTTTGTCAGCAAATTGTCAGCGAAGGTTGAATTTTAACAAATCGAGTTCGAGTCTGATTGAAATTTGAACTGATTCAATTTAGTTTAATTCAGTTGAAATACAACATTTTACACAAATTTCGACATTCACTCAAAAATGAGCACTATTCAATACAGTTCATAGTTAATGCTCCTGTTCTGGGCACTGTAAAATCCCGTAACTCATTGAAAATCAAGAGTTGCGGGATTTCTCTTTTAATTTTTGTCCCCCGATTGTCCCCCAAATCATTTCTTAGCAAAAAAATGTCCCCAACATTTGGCGTTTTCTGAGGCTATTGGTCAAGTATCACGGAAACGAGTGTTAAATATTTTAACAGATAATAGATGCTTTCACTATTAATAAATGTTAAATCTTGGGTCTAAAATTCCATTGCCTTTTATTTGTCACTATTCAATTCCACTTTTCTATCCCTTGTTTCGGCCTTTGGTTCAAGTCCAGAATTATTTTAGAATTAGAACGAATCACGCTTTCAGCATCCACCTTTGCGTTTGGTATCGCATTTAGGTCTGCATTTGGGTCTGCATTTGATTTCACATCATGTCACGCATAATCATTTGCGCCGACTGTTGCCTCCTGAACGACCTGCTACCCCACATTCAGCAAAGCTCTCACCGCAGGGAACAGACTCACTATTCATGCCACGTCAAAATCCTGTCAACAACCCACGACGGATTTATCAATATGTGACCGGGTGGCGTGACCGATATGCCCGGTAAATCTTATGCCATACCCAAACCAAAAATTGCCAGCCGAGCCTTAAAACGGTTCTGACTATCCATAAACAACCCCTCGCTGAAAGTTTCAGCAGATACAGCCCGAATCTGAGCAGCAGGAATATCACCGTGAATACCGGCACAAGGAAAATCATAAGCAGAAGTTCAAACATGACAGACTTATTTTTATACGTCCCAACACTATTATTGGAATGTAAATATACTAAAAATCAGCGAATTAAGCAAATTTTAAGCCTTAAAAAACCTTATAAATCAAGAGTTTGCACCGTTTTGTCGTGTATCGGAGCTTACATTTCTTTATCCCTTGAAGCCTTGATGATTTCTTCCCTGAAAACCATAAAGACATTATGCGTTGCTGACTTTGTGGCATACATTTATTATGACTGTGTTCCATAATGAAATACTGATATGATGATAGCTTATATTGCAGGCTTGATATTACATAGATAATAATGTTGGATAGCATTATCAATTTGTCACTTGATGGAATTAAGTTTATATTTCTTGCAGACATATAATCTTTATGTCATACAGGATTATAGCCATGATGCCTTGCAGAGATATAGGGATAATTAATAAAAGGTGTCCAAACTGTATGATTGGTATTGTTGTGGTGAGTAACTTCGTGGGTGAATGAACTGAGGACGGGAGTGTACCAGTGTTACAGAGTTTAGGTAGCCCCCAAGTTGTGCTTTTCTCCGTACAAAACCAAGTTTTGACCGTAGAAAAGCGACTTGCCGACCACTCCGTGGCGGTGGGAAATCACTTCGTACCTCGTGAATTAATCTTAGAGTATGTTTACTTTTTACAGTTGTTAAACCTTAGATATGATTTATCAAGAGCT
>OGQT01000890.1_pt1 | contig 25349 bp, 20 predicted proteins | sample 1553261 | NCBI WGS metagenome assembly OGQT01 (sample SAMEA2579992, study PRJEB22360) | human gut metagenome | biome: human gut; feature: human-associated habitat; material: faeces | place: Denmark | collected 2008/2010
GCCGATTGATCATGATACAAGGATTCAAGCGCATGCCTTTTAACTTGAGGCCTCTGTTTCTTGTTCCGAAAGAATACAATTCAAAAGGAATCGGACTTTTCCTGCAAGGATATTGTAACCTCTATACCATCATAGAGAAAACAAGCAAAGAGGACTTATCAAAGGAAAAAGAGAGAGTCCTATCCCGTATCCATCAATTGGCCGAACTTCTGATTGCACTGCGTTCAAAAGGATATAGCGGCTCATGCTGGGGATACAATTTCGACTGGCAGGCCCGTCGTTTTTTTTTCTTTCCTAAAAACACCCCGACAGTAGTAGCAACAAGTTTTTGCGCAGAGGCACTCATTAGCGCATACAAAATTACACAAAAAGAAAATTATCTTGCAAACGCATTATCAGCTGTCAATTTTGTTATACAAGATCTGCACAGGACTCCTCAGAAAAGAGGTTTTTTATTCTCATACAGTCCGTTACCAGGCAACGACACCGTGTACAATGCTTCTCTTTTAGGAAGTAAAATTTTAAGTTATGGTTATCACTATACCCAAAATACCTTATACAAAGAATTAGCAGGAGAATCAGTCTTAGCCTGTTGCGATGCACAGAAAGGGGACGGTTCCTGGTCTTACGGAATGTTGCCGGTACAAACCTGGAAAGACAGTTTCCATACAGGATACAATTTAGATTGCATACAGGAATATCAGACTTTAACAGGAGACACGACATTCTCCGCTCATATCGAAAACGGTTTCAAATACTACATTCAGCATTTTTTCGAAAATGACGGAACACCTAAATATTATGACAATAAGACATATCCTATTGATATCCATTGTCCGGGCCAACTGCTCGTCACCCTATCCAAACTCAAAAAATATGCGGAACATAAAGAATTAGCCGACAAAGTAGTAAACTGGACAATCACGAATATGCAAGATTCCGAAGGATACTTTTACTACCAGTTAAAACAATTCTTCAGCTCGCACATACCATATATGCGTTGGAGCAATGCTTTCATGTTTAATGCCTTATCTTATTATTTATTAGAACAATTGCAATATGAAAAGTAAATCAATATTCATAAAAGGAATAAAAGTCCACCCCTTTCCCTCAGATTCCAGTTTGCTGGAATATGTGGAGGAACATAAAGGGATATTAGTAGCGATAAATGCGGAGAAGATACTGCATGCGAACGAGCAAATACAAGATATTGTGAACAGGAATATCGGATATTGCGATGGCATAGGAGCAGTTATGGCAGTACGGCAGCACGGAGCCGTGGATGCCGTCAAGATCGCGGGATGCGAACTGTGGTTGAAGATTATAACAGCTCTGTATCAAAAAGAAAAAACCTTCTACTTGGTCGGGAGTAAACAGCCCGTAATAGAGAAGACCATCTCCCGGTTGAAAGAAGACTTTCCCGGAATACAGATAGCGGGTTACCGTGACGGATACATACAAACAGAGACAGAACAGGAAGAACTGATCGAAGACATCAAGACAAAACAGCCGGATGTCATATTCGTTGCAATGGGATCACCCAAACAAGAGTTATTGATGGAAAAAATGTATCAGGCACATCCCGCAATTTACCAAGGGTTAGGAGGAAGTTTCGACGTCTATACAGGGAACGTGAAACGAGCACCCGAATGGTGGATAAAGCACAATCTCGAATTTGCATACCGCCTATTGAAACAACCCTCGCGCATCAAACGACAAATACATTTAATCAAATTCTTGATACTGGTCAAGACTGGAAAAATCTAAACAGAAACAATATGAAGAAAATAATGCTCGTCTTCGGAACCCGTCCTGAAGCAATTAAAATGGCACCATTAGTAAAAGCTTTCCAACAGAAAAAAAATAAATTTGAAACCATTGTCTGTGTTACCGGGCAACACAGGGAAATGCTGGACCAAGTTCTAAAGCTTTTCAACATCCGCCCCGATTACGATCTCAACATAATGAGGCAAGGACAGGACCTCTACGATATAACAGCCCGAGTTCTGACAGGAATGCGAGACGTTCTGCAGGAAGCGAAGCCAGATATCGTTCTGGTCCACGGGGACACCACCACTTCAACAGCCGCAGCACTCGCCGCCTTCTACCGGCAAATACCGGTCGGTCATGTAGAAGCGGGATTACGCACACACAATATTTACAGTCCGTGGCCGGAAGAAATGAACAGACAGATCACCGGAAGGATTGCCACCTGGCATTTCTCTCCTACAGTTTTGAGCCGGAATAACTTGATACATGAAGGTATAAATGAGAACAAGATTCGCATTACCGGTAATACTGTTATCGACGCCCTTTACCATGTTACCGCTACTATCCGCAAAGATTTCACCCTGCGTAAACAACTTGACACCGAACTGATGTCTGCTGGTTATAAAACAACTCCACTTGCTGAACAAAGTTACCGCAAACTGGTTTTAATAACAGGTCATCGCCGGGAAAACTTCGGCGATGGATTTATCCAGATATGCCGGGCAATAAAGACTCTGGCAGAGCAGTATGCGGAGGTAGACTTTGTCTACCCTATGCACTTGAACCCAAATGTAAGGGAACCCATTCACGAAATATTCGGAAATGCCCATCTCCCTAACCTGTTCTTTATAGAGCCTTTGGAGTATCTTCCCTTCGTCTATCTAATGGAGAAGTCAACACTTGTCCTAACCGACAGCGGAGGCATACAAGAAGAGGCTCCGGGGTTGGGAAAACCAGTGCTTGTCATGCGTGACACAACGGAACGGCCAGAAGCACTTGACGCAGGGACAGTAAAATTGGTAGGAACGGATTACTCCCGGATTGTGACTGAAGTATCCCACTTGCTGGATGACAATACTTATTATAACCGTATGAGCCAAGCAGTAAACCCTTATGGGGACGGAACTGCCAGCCAACAAATCGTTCAAACAATAGAAAAAGTAATATGAAAAATCTTGACAAAAAACAAGCTGTATTATGCCGTCATAAGCCATCAAGTCGTCAACGGATAAGACAACAGCATCTGACACGATACATCATTGGGTTCCTGTTTATACTGGTATCAATTACCATACATGCACAAATTCCACAGGAATTAATCGATAAAGCCCGTGCCGCCGGGATGACAGAGGAACAGATACAAAAAGAAATAGCCAAGCATGGGAAAGAACAAAATGGTATCAACCGGATCATTCATCCGACTGCGGAAAACACCGTATCCGACCGTTCCCAACCTACCCAGCAGGCACTTCCTCCACTGACGGAGCAACGCGACGAACATAAGCCTAAGCAACCTTTGGAAGATATTGTTTTCGGGCGAGAAATCTTTTCTGATAAGAATTTGACATTCGAACCGGATCTGAATATGCCGACGCCTAAAAATTATGTCCTATCGGCAGGAGACGAGTTGCTGATCAATGTATGGGGAGATTCGGAGCTGAACTTGAAACTCAGTATTTCTCCCGACGGAACGATCTTGATCCCCAATGTCGGTCCCGTATCCCTAAGTGGACTGACTATCGAGGCGGCAGAGAATCGCATCCGGCAGGAATTGGGTAAAATCATGGCAACGCTTGACGGCAGTCAGCCTAACACATTCGTTTCTGTCGGACTGGGGCAAATTCGCAGCATTAAAGTCAATATTGTCGGCGAGGCCGTCGCACCCGGAACCTATACACTCTCATCTCTCGCCACGCTTTTCAATGCCCTTTATGCAGCAGGAGGAGTAAACGATATCGGATCACTGAGAAATATAAAAGTATACCGGAACAGCAAAGAGATCGCCAACCTCGATGTATACGATTATCTGCTGAACGGTAAATATGACACGAATATACGACTGGAAGACAACGACATGATCATTATCGGCCCTTACGAACAGCTTGTCACCGCCGGTGGTAAAGTGAAAAGAGACCGTACATACGAACTCCGACGAGGAGAGACGCTTGCCGACCTGCTCGACATGGCAGGTGGTTTCACAGGAGATGCCTACACCAACAGTATACGGGTGAAACGCAAAGCTGGCGATCGCTACAAGATTGCCACAGTTAACGAGGAACAATTCCAGACATTTGTGCTACAAGACGGCGATTCACTGATGGTGGATTCAGTCATCCCCTACTACGATAATCGAATCATCATTTCCGGTGCAGTCTGGCGACCCGGAGAATATGAGTTAAGTCCGGACGTACACACTGTCAAACAATTGGTCGAACAGGCTTCGGGACTTAAAGGAGACGAATTTACAGGACGCGCACAGATCACAAGGCTCAACCCAGACTTCACCAGTTCGGTAATCGCCATCAATATTGTAGACATTTTGAACGGGAAGGCTCCTGACATCGAACTACAGAAGGAAGACCAACTATATATCCCTTCTTTGTTTGACCTCCGTGAACCTTATACTATCAAAGTGAGTGGAGCAGTTAACGCTCCCGATACCGTATTGCCCTTCCGTAAGAATCTGACAGTAGAGGATGTTATTGTCCTCGCCGGTGGCCTACGCGAAGCAGCCTCGACTATCAACGTGGAAGTGGCACGACGGCTCAAAGATCCGTCCGCCACCCGGAGCAGTAACCAGACAGCCGAGACATTTAACTTCACCCTCGACGAAGGACTGGCAGTAACCTCCGGCGATACACTTTTCACCCTCGAACCATTCGACGAAGTATTCGTCCGTTTCTCACCCGGTTACCAGGAACAGCAAGTAGTGAAGGTCGGAGGCGAGATCACTTTTGCCGGTAACTATGCTTTAAAGAAAAAAAATACGCGCCTAAGCGAACTGATCAAGCAATCGGGCGGAATCACTCCAGACGCCTATGTGCGAGGAGCCAGCTTGAAACGCAAACTGACAACGGATGAGTTGCGCCAGATCGAAACTCTCCTGCAATTGAGTAATAACAGTAAGCAGAGTCGTGACTCGATCTCCATTTCGCTTGCCAACCTGAAGGAGTACCCCGTAGGCATCGACCTGCAAAAAGCGCTCGCCCACCCGGGAAGCGCCGACGACCTGGTATTGCGCGATGGAGACGTGCTCTACATTCCCCAACAGCAAAGCACAGTGAAAGTGAGCGGCTCCGTCACCTACCCTAACAGCGTGACCTATACGAAAGGAATGGACATCCGGGACTGCCTCTCACAGGCTGGTGGCTACAACGACATTGCCCGCAAGTATCCTATCGTCATCTACATGAACGGAAAAGTGGCGACCACGCAACGTAAAATGATTTTCTTCAAACGTTACCCCAAGGTCGAACCTGGCTGCGAAATCGTAGTCCCCGCCAAGACGCAACGCGACCGCCGGGCAAGTCTGGCTGAAATCATGAGCGTCGGCAGTTCTGTCACATCAATGGCTGCAATGATAACATCAATGGTTAATCTTTTAAAGTAAACAAATGGATAAGAACAATCATACTCCGTCATCTCCACTATCGGAAATCGACTTGGTCGCCCTCACCGGCTACCTGTGGAAAAAACGACGTTTCTTCATAAAATGCTGCGGATTTGCAACAATGGTGGGACTCATCATTGCTTTCAGCATACCCAAAGAGTTTACTACAACGGTGAAACTGGCTCCCGAACTCCTCGATGCCACAAGCAAGATGAGCAATCTCAGTGGACTCGCGGCAATGGCAGGAATCAACCTCAACTCAGCCTCCGGCCAGGATGCTTTGTCCCCCAACCTCTATCCCGATATTGTGCACAGTACACCTTTCCTGTTGGAACTTTTCCCCGAAAAGGTAACCGACAAAGAGAATAAATACACGATCACCCTATATGATTATTTAGACAGCCATCAGCGCTCCACTTGGTGGAGCCTCCTTATAAAAGCTCCTCTAAAAGGAATAGCCGCCCTCCGTTCATTCTTCTTCGATAACGAAGAAAACGATGGGCACCTAAACCCCTTTCGGCTCACCCGCAAGCAAGAAGATGTACTGAAAAACCTACGCCAGCGCATCACTGTCTTTGTCGATAAAAAGACACAAGTCGTCACTCTCGGTGTCGACATGCAAGACCCGCTGATCTCAGCTGACGTGGCGCACAGTATCGTAATAAAGCTACAGACCTACATCACACATTACCGAACACAGAAAGCAAAGAAAGATCTGGAATTTACAGAAAAAGTGCTAAAGGAATCACGCAGTGCCTATTACAAAGCACAGCAGGCCTATGCAGCTTTCGAAGACGGCAACAAAAACATTATCTCCGCCAGTTACCGTACCGAGCAAGAACGGTTACGCAACGAGATGACCCTCACGTTCAATGTATATAACACGTTAGCGCAAAAGCTCGAACAAGATAAACTCCGGGTACAGGAACAGACACCAGTCTACACCATTATCGAACCGGCAACTGTCCCTCTCAAAGCTTCTTCTCCCAAGAAACTGCTGATTTTGGTAGCATTCATCCTCCTCGCCTTCATCGGAGGATGCGGATATCTGATCATCCAGAAATATGAGATCACCCCATCACCGGGATCTGAAGCGTAATCCAAGAATCGTTATCCCGAATAGAGATCCGTCCGCACACATGGCAGCACCTCACAACGGCTTACGACCTGCTCACCTGCAACCCCTTATCCGACAAGCTCATTTCGACAAAACGGGCATTGTCATTCTGCGGATCTGCCGTAAGAAGGCGGCGGATCTGCAAAGAGGCTTCCGGATCTTTGGCCACGATATAAAGGTAGCCACCTCCGCCAGCACCGGGAAGTTTATAACCTAAAGCGTAATCTTTGATACGAGAGATGAGCCGTTCTACAGTAGGTGGATTTGTCCCCGCATCAAGCGCCTTGTTCTGTTCCCAACTTTTGCCGACCAATCGGCCATAGGAAGCGAAATCACCCCGAAGGATAGCCTCGTACATATCCAATGCATGCACTTTCATTTCTGAAAGCAGACGAAGATGGGGACCACTGTTTAAGAACATTCCACGTACAATCTCAGCCAAGATATCCTTTGCAGTACGGGTAATTCCCGTATAATAAAGCAGATGACAAGCGCGATATTCCGGTTCGGTAAAAAGATATTCCGGCAACCAGCGTACCGACGGATTCTGATGGAACCCCTCGCCCGTCTGCAACAGTTTCAACCCATGCAACACGCCTCCGTACTGATCTTGCCAGCCCCCTCCGGTCGTGAGCAACTGCTCAAGGATCAGCGTCCGGTTACCAATCTCGTTCTTATCCCACGCCAATCCACAAAAATCCGACAATGCACCCAATACCGTAGCAGCAAGAATCGAACTGGTTCCCAGACCGGAACCGGCCGGGATTGCAGCCAGCAACGTCACTTCCAACCCGCATCCAAATGCTTTCAACTGCTCTTCCAACGAAACATAACGGCCTGCTGAAAATTCGGGTATAAACCCGGCCAAAGCCAGTGCCGCTTTCGGGATAGAGAAAGGAGATCCTACCTTGTTAAAATCACGCAGTTCATCCCAAGTCGAGATGCTCTCCATCGCTCCGATATCTATAGAACGAAGGATGATACGAAACTCACGAGCCGGCTTCACATAAACCTGCAAAGGAGGTTGGCCGTTCAACTCGATCGCCACATTCACGACATTGCCACCGGTATACATACAGAAAGGCGGCGTATCCGTCCATCCTCCTGCCAAGTCAATACGTACAGGACTGCGCCCCCAGACAATCTGATCGCGATAGACATTAAGACGAGGCATCTGTTTTGCATCAGCAATCGTAGCGATCAGACCTTCACGCAATAGCGAGAATGCCTGCTGCTGTTCCACCCTACCTCGGTCATCTCCCGAAAGTTGCAAGATACGGGCACGAAACATATGGTCATGCACACGCTTCATTAGCGGAGCATCCGCCGGCAAGCCTTCAGGCAACGCAATTCCTTTGGAAACAAACTCAGAGGCGGCATCTGCCAAATCCAGTTGATAGAAAATACTTTTATCATGATTAGCCGCAAGCATTGGCCAGTTTTTCTTCCTGAACGCTTCTCGCTGAGCAAACAGACGGCGGAGATTCGCACAGTCGGAGAGCCTGTTTGCAGACATCTTTTCAGCCGCTTCCCATACCTTGCGCCCTTCCTCCAAATGAGGTTCAGAAACCATCCAGCGTAGCACAACACCCAGCTCGTCTATACTCCGGCAGACAGGGAACAAGGCCGCATTCTGTATGTCGACACACTCCGGCAGGCAAACACCCCGCTCCGCAGACCACTTCACGACAGAGCACCCCATGAAGAACGTTGACTCATCCATTGTATTCCCCTTGAAAGTATCATTGAAACCGTATGGACGTGCCACCCAGCCTTCATCACCGACAGGCACGACATCAATGCACACACCGGAAGGGACATGCAACTCCCAATCGTTCACCGGAACTCCCGTAATCACATGCTGGTCGGCAAGCATCCATCGTTTCCCGACAAAACTGTTTTCAATCCACAATTCAGAATTGCCGGAGGTCAGCAGACAAGAAACTTCGGCGTTCTGAACAAACATGGCAGGATGTGGTTTGACCTTGCGCTGCATGATCGCCCGCTGGTCGCGCACAAGATTCTGCACCGACAGCGTAGAAGAAATCAGTTCCCGGCTTGTACCATAATGATAAAACTCGCCGCCCGGCAAAGGCAAGATGGCGACAGTCACTGCATTCAACCCTTCGTCAATTATACGCGGATGAGTCCCAAGAGCAAGACCGAACTCAGAATACAGGTCGTATTCCTTCATCTGTTTCCCGTCCGGATCGTAGGAATGTTTCATCAGCAGTTCCACCGCCCGGTCACTGAGCAGCCAGACGCCTATATCCATCAAAAAAAGATGCGTACCCGCCAGCCGTCCCAACTCATCGAGAGTAGGCTTTTGAAGCTTTGCCGGGAGTTGGTCAGGAGTTTTCCGGCCCGACACAAAACCCCCGGGGCGGTTGGCCAGTGCAGGATCCACCCACAAACCATAACAGACAACATCTGCTTCAGGAATCTCCTGCAACGGTTCGCTGTTACGCAGGTAAACATCGCCACTGGCAATCAGCGTATGCAGCGAATCCGGTGCTTTGCGCATGATTTCCTCGTACAACGGGAGTTGAAGTGAAAGAAGGTTTTGAGATAATTTCTGTCCCCTCGCCCACCTGAACACCGGGATCGGTGTCAATATCTTGCCCGAAGGTGCATATCCAGGCAAGCGCCGACTCTGCCCTCCGGCATGCAGCAAAATCCGCTTTTCACGCGCCAGCCACTCTCCAGGCAGCAACGTTCCGGCAGTATTATCATCCCGGCGGCAAGCCTCAAGCAACCAAGTCGTTCCTCCGCCCGATCCCAGACGGGCACCTACAGGATCAGACGTACAAAACCAATCTGCCGGATCGGCATTGGCTATCTCGTGAAAACTGCCAACCAGGTTAGGCGGCAGCGACAATAATTTCTTCATATCCCACTATTCTTTCCGACAAATGTACTCCTTTCCCCTTTTACTGCGTAAAATTTAATTTAATTTTTACTTTCAGAGGCTGTTTCGTTTAAATTATTATATCCACCTTTGTAAAGGGAATGCACTCTTATAATCATACGACAATAAAAAAAGTTGGTAAATACTAATCCCACCCTTTCATTTCTATTTCTGAAGTATCTTTAGTTATTCATTTAATATTCAGATGGTATGATATACGGTTATGTAAGAGTCAGTACAGATAAACAGAGTACTGAGAATCAACGCTTCGAGATTGAGAACTATTCAAAAGCGAAAGGTTTCCGTATCGAACGTTGGGTAGACGAAACAATCAGTGGAACAACAAGTGTATCGGATCGCCAACTTGGCAGACTATTAAAGCAAATTCGTAAAGGTGACACACTTGTAACAACAGAACTATCAAGGCTTGGCCGTAATTTGATGCAAGTCATGAGTTTCCTTCACCAGTGCATGGAACGGGATATCATCGTCCTTACAGTCAAAGAACGTTATGAATTAGGGAATAATATCAATAGTAAAATCCTGGCTTTCGCTTTTAGCCTGAGCGCAGAAATCGAACGCAATCTGATTTCACAACGTACCCGCGAAGCACTTGCGCGTAAAAAAGCAGAAGGCACGAAACTCGGTCGTCCGAAAGGCAAAAAGACCATGCAAGTCAGACTGTCCGGAAAAGAAAATGTCATCAGGAAAATGATCAATGAGAAATGCTCGATGAACGAAATCGCCGAAAAGTTCGGAGTAAATCGCCAAACTCTGCGTGATTTCCTGAGGAACACATTCCCGGACTGGAGGAAATATAGATATATTAAGTAATCGGACCTTCATAGCCCTAATTGTCTGAATGTTAATCTATGTAACCTTAATAAATTGTTTTTGAGGTAATTTATTATCAGTCAATACGGCATGCCCAACGGGATAAGATGATCCGCATACTAAATAATCCAATACCTCTGCACGCTGTGCCGCCAGTGTGCGGCAGGTTTTGTGTGCTTTATTCTTTCCTTCGGTAGAACGAACTTTTCCCTTTTCATACGGTTATAAGTTGCATATTCCCTTTCCAACCTCCTTTATTTCAAAATCTTTATTGAATATTATACTACAAATTAACTTATTAAAAATAATTGTTTTATCTTTGACAGATACGTCGAATCTTATTAAACGAACAGTATGGAAAAGACACTTGTTATCCTAAAACCCTGTACCATTCAGCGAGGACTGATTGGAGAAATAATCTCCCGCTTCGAGAGAAAAGGTTTACAACTGGCAGGCATGAAAATGATCTGGCTGACAGATAATATCCTCAGTGAACATTATGCACACCTAAAAGAAAAACCATTCTTCCAACGCATCAAAGACGCCATGTCGGTATGTCCCGTCATCGTATGTTGCTGGGAAGGGGTGGACGCCATCCATGTCGTTCGCCAGCTGGCTGGTGCCACCAACGGAAGGAACGCACAACCGGGAACCATCCGTGGCGACTTCAGCATGAGCGTACAAGAAAACATCGTCCATGCTTCCGATTCACCCGAAACAGCAGCCATCGAGTTGAAACGTTTTTTCAATGATGACGAATTGTTTGACTACAGAATGAACAACTTGCTGGCGACTTATGCCAACGATGAGTTTTAAAACGTAAAAGAGCCGGAATGTATGGGGAATTCCTATACTTCCAGCTCTGATATTTTAGAACTTTTGCCCTATCCTTCCCGAACCAGACAAAACAACCTAATTACTAATCTAAAAATCTAATACCATGAAAAAACACACTACGCTTATATAACCGGAGCATAGGATAAAAAGTTCACTACGATTCCAATAATTGACAAAGAAATTTGTTCCGGTTGCTTAATTCCCGAATTGCCGTTATATTTGTACCTCGTTTGAAATAAAAATACAGACATTATAAAACGTAATAAATATATGCATAACTGGTTTGAATGTAAAGTCTCCTTCGAAAAAGTCATGGAGAATGGAATGCAAAAGAAAGTGACGGAACCTTATCTGGTTGACGCCCTGTCATTCACGGAAGCTGAAGCTCGTATCATCGAAGAAATCCGTCCTTTCGTCTCCGGGGAGTTTACGGTGACAGACATCAAACGCGCACGCCTGTCGGAATTGTTCTTCAACGAAAACGGCGACCGTTTCTATAAAATCAAAGTTTACTTCATCACCCTTGATGAAAAAAGCGGAGCCGAAAAGAAAACAGCCGCACAGATGTTGGCACAGGCGTCTGATCTAAAAGATGCCATCGCCGTATTGGAAGATGGCATGAAAGGGACGCTTGCCGACTATACCATTGCATCCGTTACGGAAACTCCGCTGATAGATGTCTTTCCTTTTGACGCCAACAGTGTCCCTGCGGAAAAGAAATCAGAGGAAGAACTGATTGCCGAACAGAAAAAACTGGCTGAAACAAGAGAAGCATGAGCATCACCGAAAATATAACAAGACTGAAAGCATCGCTGCCGGCAGGTGTCACGCTGGTGGCGGTCTCCAAGTTCCATCCTGCCGAGGCTTTGCAGGAAGCCTACGATGCCGGACAACGTGTATTTGGTGAAAGCAGGGCCCAAGAATTGACAGCTAAACAAAAAGTCTTGCCCAGTGACATCGAATGGCATTTTATCGGCCCATTGCAAAGCAACAAAGTAAAAGATATTACCCCGTTCATCCACACGATACACAGCATTGACTCGCTGAAACTATTGCAGGAAGTCAATAAGCAAGCAGCCAAGCATGGCCGCATCGTCCGTGTTCTGCTGGAAATACATGTCGCTCAGGAAGAAGCCAAGCATGGTTTCAGTCCCGACGAATGCCGTGAACTGCTGCACAGTTTATCACCCGAAGCTCTTCCCAACCTCCGGATATGCGGACTGATGGGGATGGCTACAAACACCGACAACACATCACAGATCCAAGATGAGTTCCATAAGATCCATAAACTTTTCACTGAACTGAAAAGCTCGGTATTCAAGGGTGATGAATATTTTTGCGAATTATCGATGGGAATGAGCCATGACTATCCGATCGCTATCCGTGAAGGTAGTACGATGATACGCATAGGAACCAGCATTTTTGGAGAACGGGAATATTGAGTTTTAACCATTTTAAATAACAAGAATAGATAAGGGAGAAAATAATTCTCTATTTTTGTAATCGTTGAACATAATTGAATCTGACATGATTGACATTAAGACACAATATGCGGGACTGACACTTCGTAACCCGCTTATCGTCGGAAGTTCCGGTTTGACAAACAACGCGGAACGAAATAAGGAATTTGAAAAAGCCGGTGCAGGTGCGATCGTACTGAAATCACTCTTCGAAGAGCAGATTGAAATGCAAAGCGATGTGCTGATGCAGGAGTCGGACTATCCCGAGGCGGCCGATTACATACGCGGCTATGTAAAAGCAAATCAAATAAACAGCTATCTGGAACTGATCCAGAAGACGAAAGAACTATGTACCATCCCGGTTATCGCAAGCATCAACTGCTATAAATCGGATGCATGGGTCGAATTTGCCCGCCAGATCGAGTTGGCAGGAGCCGACGCCTTGGAACTGAACGTGTTCTTCTTGGAAACAGACCTCACGTACAACAGTGATAATATGCGCGATTTGTATGTCAATATTATCCGCAAAGTGAAAGAAACGGTTTCGATCCCTGTCATGATCAAAATGAGCAAAATGGTCGGTAATATTCCGGCTGTAGCCCATACGCTGACAGTAAACGGGGCGGACGGAATCGTCCTCTTCAACCGTTTTTACCAACCGGATATCGACATCAACAATATGCAAATAGTCTCAGGTAATGTCTTCAGTAATCATTCTGACTTGAGCGACACGCTTCGCTGGACAGCAATCGTTTCAGGTAAAATACCCGGAATCAGTATTGCTTCCTCTACCGGAGTACACGATTGGGAAGATGTCATCAAATGTTTACTCGCAGGAGCCGATGCCGTACAGATGTGTAGCGCCGTCTATACACATGGGGCAGAAATTATCTCACAGGTGCTCACCTGTATCGAAGAATGGATGCACCAGGCACATTACCAGTCGCTTGACCAGTTCAAAGGTAAACTAAACTATGCCAACATCCCCAATCCGGCGATGTATGAACGCTCACAGTTCATGAAATATTTCTCCAACAGAGATTAAACAAACGATACTTCGTCATCCGACAAAATTATTTCAAAGGGGCTGTGTCAATTCCCTTGTTCCTGTGTCAAGTACGGGGCAAGAGAATTGGCACAGCCCCTTTTACAACAGAAAACAACACATATTTTTGTAAAAAAGATGATCTGGATAAAATATTTTCCACTAAACATTATTTATATTGAAAATATTATATATCTTTGTACCCATCAATAACATATAAGAATATGGAACCAATTTGTGCGATCAAAGATATATACAAAATTTTATATCAGTTCGAGAAAACCTTTGCGGAAGTACACGATATTACGATCAACGAGGCCATGTTGCTCTGCTGCCTGAAAGACGGAGAAACGAAATCGGCCGGTATGATCTGTGAATATATAGGCCTGTCCAACTCACGCGTTTCGAAAGTCATCACAGCCGTAGAGAATAAAGGTTATATCCGCCGCAACATCAACAAAAACGACAAACGGCAGATGTTCTTCTCCCTCACCCCTAACGGAAAAGAGAAAATACAGAAGATGATGAATGCAGAACTGTGTTTCGACGAATTGTTCGAGAAACTGAAAACTTGTATGGAAAAAGGTTAACCCCTTTTTTACCCCAATATTTTCTATTAACAAATATGTATAATACAAATAATACTTTTACAACATGAACTACCTGATTATCGGAGGAGTAGCCGGAGGAGCTACCGTTGCAGCACGTCTGCGCAGAATGGATGAAAAAGCCAATATCGTCCTGTTCGAACGAGGAAAATATGTATCGTATGCAAACTGCGGTCTACCTTATTATATAGGTGACACGATTAATAACCGGGAAAAGCTATTCGTACAGACAGTGAAAGGTTTCACTGATCGTTTCCGGATCGACATCCGCACAGAACAAGAGGTAACCGCCATCCGTCCGGATAAAAAAGAAGTGGAAGTCAAGAACCTATCCACTGGTGAAATTTACACCGAAACATACGACAAACTGGTACTTTCACCGGGAGCCGAACCGCTCCGACCGGGTATCGAAGGGATCGGAAGCAAGAAGATATTCACTCTCCGCAATGTGCCGGACACCGATACGATCAAGAATTACATCAATATCGAAAAGCCGAAACGCGCTATCGTTGTGGGGGGAGGCTTTATCGGACTGGAAATGGCGGAAAACCTGCACGATTTGGGTATCCAGGTCGACGTGGTGGAAATGGCTAACCAAGTAATGGCTCCGTTAGACTTCTCGATGGCGGCAATCGTACATCAGCAACTAACCGATAAGGGAGTCGGGTTACATTTGGAAGATGGTGTCAGCCGCTTTGAAGAAAAAGACGGTGGTGTGACCGTACACCTCCGTAGTGGCAAACAGATCGCTACCGACATGGTTTTACTGAGCATTGGGGTACGTCCGGAAACCAAACTGGCAAAAGAGGCCGGACTCGCCATCGGAGAACGGGGCGGTATTGCCGTAAACGACTATATGCAAACTTCCGATGCCGACATATATGCCCTCGGCGATGCCACGGAAGTAAAAAATCTCGTTACCGGACAGCCCTCTCTCATCCCTCTGGCAGGACCAGCCAATAAACAGGGACGCATCGTGGCGGACAATATCATATTCGGTAATAAAAAGAAATATGCAGGTTCGATCGGAACTTCCATCGCCAAAGTCTTCGACCTGACAGTCGCCGCCACCGGTGCTAATGCCAAGCTGCTACAACGGAACAACATTCCCTACACCTCTTCTTATACACACGGAGCGTCGAATGCCGGCTACTACCCCGGAGCTGTTCCGATGTCGATTAAAATTCTGTTTGATCCGGAAAACGGCAAACTCTTAGGCGCCCAAATAGTTGGCTTCAACGGAGTAGACAAACGCATCGAAATGCTGGAACAGGTGATCCAACGAGGAGGAACCGTCTATGACCTGACAGAGCTGGAACATGCATACGCTCCTCCTTATTCGTCAGCAAAAGATCCGGTAAACATGGCTGGATTCGTAGCTGAAAACATATTGAAAGGAAAATCGAAAATCATCCAGTGGCGCGAACTCGCCGAACTGCCTGCCAACACAATCCGGATCGATGTCCGTACGCGCGACGAACACAAATTAGGATCGATCCCCGGATTCATCAACATACCGGTTGACGAGCTGAGAGAACACCTGGACGAACTGCCGAAAGATAAACTGATCGTTGTCAGTTGTGCAGTCGGGCTTCGTGGCTATTTAGCCTACCGCATCTTGGTACAGAACGGTTTCAAGAATGTGCGCAATCTATCCGGCGGATACAAGACATGGAGTGTGGCGACCGCCCCTGTCAAGGAGGTTGCCCCCTGCAATCCGGGATCATCGGAAGGTGCAAACTGTGAATGTTCCGCTATCCCCACACTGAAGGTAGATGCTTGCGGACTGATGTGCCCGGGTCCCGTAATGCAACTGAAAAAGAATTACGAAACACTGAAAACCGGCGAGCAACTCCAGATAACCGCTACCGACCAGGCGTTCGGTAAAGATGTCGCCTCTTGGTGCAAAGTGACAGGTGCCGAACTGGTTGCGCTGGAAAACAAGAACGGAGTCGTTGCCGCCACCATCCGCAAACAAGAAAAGACAGCCCTCCACGCAAGCGTGCAGAATAATGCCGATAACAAGACACTGATCGTATTCAGTGATGACTTGGATAAAGCGCTGGCCTCTTTCGTCATTGCCAACGGAGCAGCTTCGACCGGCAAAAAGGTAACGATGTTTTTCACCTTCTGGGGATTGAACGTAATCAAGAAGCAACAAAAACCGGCCGTCTCCAAAGATATTTTCGGCAAGATGTTCGGCTGGATGCTTCCGGCACACAGCGGCAAGCTCAAACTATCTAAAATGAACATGGGAGGTGCCGGTAGCTGGATGATGCGCCTTATCATGAAGCAAAAGCGGATCGACAGTCTGGAAAGCCTGATCCAACAAGCCGTAGACAACGGCGTGGAAATGATTGCTTGCACCATGAGCATGGATGTGATGGGCGTGCAAAAAGAAGAGTTGATGGACAATGTTACGCTGGGCGGCGTAGCTTCTTATCTCGAACGGGCCGAGGAAGCGAATGTAAACCTGTTCATCTAAAAAGACATTATTACAAAAAAGTCAATCTTCATGGCGACAAAGACGGTCGTCGCAGAAATGAAGATTGACTTCCCCTATAATGACGACCGTCTTCGTGCTGATGAAGTCAACCTTCGCGGCAACGAAGACGGTCGTGTTTTTTTAATACGAATATTTACTTAATCATATCAAATCCCGTATACGGAACCAACGCCTTCGGAATGCGGATGCCTTCGGGTGTCTGATTGTTTTCGAGTAAGGCTGCAACGATACGCGGCAAAGCCAATGCACTTCCATTCAGTGTATGGCAGAGCTGTGTCTTTTTGTTTTCGTCGCGATAACGACATTTCAAGCGGTTTGCCTGGTAATTGTCAAAGTTAGAAACCGAGCTTACCTCCAACCAGCGTTTCTGGGCTTCCGAATAAACTTCAAAATCGAAACACAGAGCAGCCGTAAAACTCATATCGCCACCACAAAGACGTAAAATACGGTAAGGAAGTTCCAATTTCTGAAGCAGACCTTCCACGTGATCCAACATTTCCTGATGAGACTGTTTGGAGTGTTCAGGTTTATCGATACGAACTAATTCCACTTTGGAGAACTCATGCAAACGGTTCAGTCCGCGCACATCTTTTCCGTATGAGCCGGCTTCGCGACGGAAACACTGCGTATAGGCACAATTCTTGATCGGCAACTGCTTTTCGTCGAGGATAACATCACGATAGATATTAGTGACCGGGACTTCGGCTGTCGGGATCAAATAAAGATCATCCACTTCGCAATGATACATCTGTCCTTCCTTGTCAGGCAACTGGCCCGTACCATAACCGGAAGCAGCATTCACAACTGTCGGCGGCATAATTTCCGTATAACCGGATTTACGGGCTTCATCCAAGAAGAAGTTAATCAGCGCACGCTGCAACTGTGCACCTTGTCCTTTGTAAACCGGAAAACCGGCACCTGTGATCTTCACACCCAAGTCAAAATCGATCAGGTCATATTTCTTTGCCAATTCCCAATGAGGCAGTGCGTCTTTCGGCAGTTCAGTTTCCATACCGCCCATCTTTTCCACCTTATTGTCGTCAGCTCCCACACCTTCAGGAACTTCATCGTAAGGAACATTCGGGATTGTATAGAGCAAGTTCTGCATATCTTCGGCCGCCTGATCCATCTCAGCCTGGATAGCTTTATTGGCTTCCTTGATCTCGGCAACACGTTGCTTGGCAGTTTCGGCCTCCTCTTTTTTACCTTCTTTCATCAGCATACCGATGGTTTTCGAAGTCTGGTTCACCTCTGCCAGGTTTTTATCTAATTGATTTTGCGCACCACGTCTTTTATCGTTCAATTCGATCACTTTTGCGATGCTTTCCTGTGCACCTTTAAAGTGTTTCTTTTCCAGACCACGAATCACCCGGTCTGTCTCTTCCGTAATTACTTTAAGCGTCAACATACTTTAATGATGTTTTTTTATTTGAGTTGCAAAGATAAGCAAGATTTATGATTTATCATCGACGCATAAATCATAAATCATAATTCATAAATCACAAATTCTTCACCCGCCCGCCTGTAAGCCATGACCGGACATAATAAGGTTCACTCAGACTGCTGACAATCACGCCACTCGAAGTGCTAGTATGAATAAACTTTCCGTTTTTCAGATAAATACCAACATGATTGGGCACTTTCTTCCTTCCCTTGCCTGTCCGAAAAAAGACCAGATCGCCTTCCTTCAGGTTGGCACGATTGACTTTCTTGCAATTGTGCTTCAGCATATCGGCCGACGAACGTGCTAACTGCTTTCCATACACTTCACGAAATACGATCGCCACAAAACCGGAACAGTCCACACCTTTCTTTGTCAACCCTCCCATCCGGTGAGGGACACCTAACCATTTGGCTCCTTCATTGTACAAAAATATATTATCATCCGGAGTCAGACGAACACCATAGAGGCGGGAAAGTTCTTTCGGTCCCTTGAAATCTGCCGGCAAAGCTACACGCTGTTTCTTGCTGCCACACGACGTAAGCGTCAAAACAAACAACAGTATCCAAAAGAAAAACAGGTTATATTTTTTATGAATCATAACGATTTTGCATGTTAAGAATATGTTCTACAAATATAGTATATTCCTACGATAATTCTTACCCTCTCCATCAATCCCAACAGGAGGTAGAGACTTCTTCCTCACACGCATATCCAAACGCCAAGTCTTCATCATCATAGCCAAAGGCGAATAAAGAACAAACTATTCGGATGCCTCCAACATTTGTACAAAGTATGTCAAAACTTCTTAATTAAAAAAGCGGTACCCCCTTTCGGAGATACCGCTTTCCTTATCTTAAAAATGTCTTCCTTATGCTTCTGCTACCACTTCTTTTACAGAAACGAAAGAACGGTTTTCTTTGCCTCTACGGAAAGTTACTACGCCATCAACCAATGCATACAACGTATGATCTTTACCGATACCTACATTTTCACCCGGATGATGAACTGTTCCTCTCTGACGAACGATGATGTTGCCAGCTTTAGCAACTTCGCCACCGAAAAGCTTAACACCTAATCTCTTACTTTGTGATTCACGGCCGTTCTTAGAACTACCCACACCTTTCTTATGTGCCATTTCTTCTTTTCTCCTTTAAACGTTAAGCAACAATTTCTTTTACACTCACTTCAGTGAACTGCTGACGGTGACCGTTCAGTTTACGATAACCTTTTCTTCTCTTCTTGTGGAAGATCAGCACTTTATCACCTTTTACCAGCGGAGACAGTACTTCGCATACTACCTTTGCGCCTTCTACGGTAGGAACCCCTACTTTAACTTCACCATTGTTGTCAACCAACAATACTTTTTCAAATTCCACAACAGCACCGCTTTCTGCGTTCTGAATGTGATGAACGAACAACTTCTTTCCTTCTTCAGCCTTGAACTGCTGTCCGTTAATTTCTACGATTACGTACATCTGTCTTTTATCTTTAAACAGGTTATGTCCCGGAGGTGGATACATTTCTAAGCATCACTTGTTTACCTCCTGCAGAATTCAGAGCGCAAAATTACGGTTTCTTGACGTATCATCCAAATCTTTTTGAAACTATTTTCCAAAATGATAGCTTCCCGAACCGATCTCGATTTCCATATATCCTTCTGTTGCCGAAACTCTACGCACGCCCGGCAAATGGCCGACCGTCACATTATATTTCTTCGGAATCCGGACGATTGCCGACGTATTACCCGGCAACGTGATATCCCAGCTAAAGTCGCCCCCCTTCTTGGTCCATGCACTCTTGATCTCTCCGTACACCGAACCGTAAGAAGCGGAAACTTCGTCAAGGCCATCAGGGAAAACAGGCTCCATCACCAACTTTTTGAAACCGACTGCATCGGGAGCGCATTTGATACCGGCCAGGTCTTCGTAGTACCAGATCAGCAGGTCGCCGAGCAACATCACATGGTTGGCGGAGTTCATGGCCGGATTAGCCGTATCGCCGTTCCAAAGTTCCCAAATAGTTGTCGCACCGTTCTTGATCATATATCCCCAACTCGGATACGTCTCGTTCGTCAAGATCTTATAGGCCATATCGACACGCCCGTACTCAGTCAGTCCGCGCATCAGGTGCTGGATTCCCAAGACTCCGGTACTTACATGCCCGTTAAAATCCCCCTCCGTCTTTTTCACGATATTACTGAAAACCTTCCCTTCATACCCTTCCGGCACAAGTCCGAGGCGCAACGAAAGGATGTTAGCTGTAACCGTATTATTACCATATTCCGCTGTTTCCTCATTAAAAAATCTGGCATTATAAGCCGCCTTCATTTTAGCTGCCAGGGATTCATAGCCGGGGATATCCACATCCTGTCCGCAGATACGGGCAAAACCGATCATCTTATTCAGCAAATCATAATAGACAGTCGTACTGAGAATAGCACCGTCTGTCTTGCGGGAAGGATCTTTGGAATGGATCAGTTCCTGCGATTCGGGAGGCATACACCAGTCGCCATACTGGTCTTTCGTCATGATATAGTCCTTCATGGTCACTTCTTCCATATGCGCCATCCAGCGTTTCATGGCAGGATAATGGACACGAATCGCACTGTCGTCACCGAACTGGCGATACAGCATATCCGCCACATAGAAGAAAGCAGACGGCCAGGTTACATCATCAGCATAGATCGTCCAGTAATTCGGGGAGACATCCGAGATGCTTCCTTCCGGACTCATAGAATCCTCAATATCCTGCAACCATTTATTATACAACTGGGCATTATTGAAAATAAAGGCTTCGCCATAAGCACCCGTCGCACGGTCGCCCAACCAACCGAGACGCTCGTCACGCTGCGGGCAATCGGTCGGCATTCCACGATAGTTGCCTCGGATGCCCCAATACGCATTCTTGTGTATCTGGTTGACCAGCGGATGGGAAGTTTCAAAACGTCCGGTTGTCGCCATCTCGTCATAAATCACATGTCCGGTAAACGCAGACAGTTCCGGTTTATAATCGAGCCCCGAAACTTCCACAAAACGGAAACCATGATACACAAAGCGGGGCTGCCAACTGAAATCACCGTCTTCAGCCGGAGTATAAACATCAGTCACCTGTGCGGTACGCAGGTTTGCCAGATAGAGCGAACCGTCTTTCTGCAACAATTCGGCAAACTTCATCGAAACAGGTTTGTCTTTCTTCCCCTTCAAGTCAACAGAGAGCCAACCGACCATGTTCTGTCCCATATCCAGGATATACTTTCCATCGGGACGTTCAAAAATGGCAACAGGTTTCAACGTTTCTTGTACGCGGATATTCGGATTCTGCTGTGCAGTCAGTTTACCCGTAGGAGCTTCCATCACATCGGGAGTCTTCCATGCACCATCATTGAAACCATTCGTGTTCCAACCTTCCATCTCGAGGCGGGCATCATATTCTTCACCATCAAACTCGTTATTTGCGATGATCGGGCCTTTCGAAGTGATTTTCCAAGACGTATCACTGGCGACCGTCTCCTGCGACCCGTCTGTATATTCGATCTGGAGCTGTGCAAGCAAACGGGGCAAACCGAATGTTTTCATTCCCGGGTTACGCATAGAGAAGAAACGGCCATTCCCCAAAATCACTCCCAACGTATTCTTGTCGGGAGCCATCAAAGCTGTTACATCATATACATTATAATATATACGTTTATAATACAGGGACGGCATCGGGGCAAACACATCCTCGCTTACTTTCTTTCCGTTCAGGTAAGCCTCATACGAGCCAAGGCCGGAAATATACAAGACAGCCCTTGCCACTGCCTTATCCGCCGTAAACTCTTTACGCAGATATCGGGCGGCCAAACGTGTTTTATTGTTTCCACCGGCCACACCTATCTCCTCTCCCGGATTGGAAAGGGAATCTTCACCAATCCAACTCGCTTTCCATTCCGAACCATCGAGCAACGCCATCGACCATCTGCCGGCATCACTCCAAGGAGTATCACCCTGATTAGTCGTCAATTTCACACGCCAATAGTAAGGTTTCCCCGATTCCAGCGCTTTTCCAGCATACGGAACCAGTACCGATTCGTCCGAACGGACCACGCCCGAATCCCACAAAAGCCCGTCACCGGACTCCAACTGTTCAGGAGAAGCGGCCACCTGTATCTGATAGGCAGTCTGTTTCAAATCCGGCTTGCCGGAAGCTATCTGCCAGGAAAAACGGGGTTGCACCACATTGATTCCCAATGGATTTTCTTTCATCTCCAACCGGAGGTTCTTCACTTCGACAGTCGAATCGGACGAACATCCCGTCCATCCCAAGCCCAAAGCGACCAGAAGCAATAAAGCTGTCTTTTTCATATCGTTGCGATTTAATCTGTTAATAGCATGACTTTGTTTTCAAAGGAAACGATTTCTTCACAGACTCCGTTTCTAAAAATGATTTTATATCTTATGATTTTGATAAAAAAGAGCCGGAAGCGGCCTTGCGATCGTTTGCCCGGCCGACCAAAAGGAAGAGTCGGTTCGATTCCAATCCGTTTCCAATCCGATGCAAGTGTAATTTGTTTTCGACAACGTCGAAAATATATACGACAACGTCGAAAATATATACGACAACGTCAAGAATTTATACGACAATGTCGAAAACATACACGACAATGCAGAAAGCAAATTACACTTGCATCAAATCAGAAAGACATCAGGTTGCATTCCTAAAGCAAATTAAGTACTTTTGCCTGTAATTAACGACTAAAAGAAAAAGCGATATGAATTATTACGAACTTACATTCACATACACCTCTCCTGTCGAGACTTCCATCATCAATGACGTATTGGCAGCCGAACTGGGAGAAATCGGTTTTGAAAGTTTCGCCGAAAACGAAAACGGGTTACAAGGGTATATTTCCGACCAACTATATAATGTAAAGGGATTGCAGGAGAAACTTGCCGAATTTCCGTTGGAAAACGTGGAAATCCATTTTACTGAAACACTGGTGGAAAGCAAGGACTGGAACGAAGAATGGGAAAAGAACTATTTCAAACCGATTCGCATCGGCAAGGATTGTATCATCCGCGCTTCATTCCACGAACATGAGCCGGGTTATACCTATAACATCATCATCGATCCGAAGATGGCATTCGGGACCGGCAACCATGAGACAACCTTCCTGATGATCAGCGAAATGCTCAAACTGGACCTCATCGGCAAAGAGTTGCTCGATATGGGTTGCGGAACAGCCGTACTGGCCATCCTCGCCCGTATGAAAGGAGCCGGACGTGTGGTGGGCATCGACATCGACGAATGGGCCTACAACAATGCGCTCGAAAACATCCGCCTTAACAATACGAACGATATCATGGTCGCCCTGGGAGGGGCCGAACAGATCCCGGCATTCGGAACATTCGACATCGTATTCGCAAACATCAACCGGAATATTCTGCTGAATGACATCCGCCATTACAACGAGTGTATGAAACCCGGAGCCTTCCTTTACATGAGCGGCTTCTATGTACAAGACATTCCTGCCATTGAAGAGGAGTGCAAACGTAACGGATTAGCATTGTTGTCGCACACAGAGAAGAATAATTGGGCAGCGGTGAAAGTCCAAAAACAATAACATTAATTAACCCTAAAAGTTAAGGCCAAAATAAACCATCATTCAAGTATATTCGTTATCTTAGTAGCAACATTATAAAAAGAAAGAGTTATGAAAAATGTAGATTCTAAATTATTACTGGGATTAGTAGTTGGTGCAGCCGTTGGCGCCGCAGTTGGTTATCTGGCAGCAACAGATAAAAGGGAACAACTATTGGACGAATTGAATGGTGTAGTTGGTAAAGTAAAAGAAGGCTTCAATTCTGCTCTTGCCAAATATAAAGAAGGAAAAGCTGAAATTGCAAAAACTACAGAAGAAATCGTAGCAGAATAATTTTGTATGGAGAAAGACTCAGGTGAAATCTTCCGGGAGCTGAAAAAAGATCTTTCGGCTTACGTGGAGTTGAAGCTCGAACTCCTAAAATTAAACACATATGAGAGAACGGGAAAGGTTATTGCCGTTCTTTCATATGGTGTTATTTTACTATTTCTGGCTTTCTTTGCGATTCTGTTCATTTTCCTCGCATTAGGTTTTTTCCTGGGGGATCTGTTCGGTTCGGCTGGTTCGGGATTCGGCGTGGTAGCCGTACTCTATCTGCTGCTGATCGGCATTATTATTATGAACAAAGACAGAATCAGCAATAAAGTATTAAACGTTGTGATCTCCGCATTGACAACAAATGATGATAAAACAAACGCGACAGACAATGAACAATCCGCAACAGACACCACTGGAGAAACTGATTTCTGACCGTCGCCGCATCCAACAGGAATGCACGATACAGGAGCGGAAATTGAATGCCGACTTCTCCTACATACAAGAGAATGCCGGAACGTTGTTACTTTCAGGTGTCTCCGCACTCCTATTCCCCAACACAAAAGCCAAATCCAAAGGGACAGAAAGCAACCGGCCCGCACAGACACCGGAAGTGCCATCCATGTCATTAGGCTTTGCCGATTATCTTTCTGTGGCACAAGGATTATTACCCGTCGCATGGGATGTCGCACGCCCATTATTGACTGCCTGGGGCATCCAGAAAGTCCAGACATGGATAATTAAGAAACTTTTCAAGAAAAAGAAATAAGCCTCAACAATTAATTTATGTTAGAGGGCATATTTTTCTCGTTCTAATTCCTGTACAATAAAAAAAATGACTAACTTTGCAGTCGTTAAAAACAAGGTGCGACGAATGTATTTTTTCCTTGCAGTTGTTCAGTTAAATTGGAGATAAATAATATTTTTAATAAACCCATAAAAGTTTTATTACAATGATTAAAGTAGGTATTAACGGTTTCGGCCGTATCGGACGTATGGTGTTCCGTGCTGCAGTTAAGAACTTCGGCAATGACATTCAGATTGTAGGTATCAATGACCTGTTGGATGCTGATTATTTGGCATATATGCTGAAATATGATTCAGTACACGGCCGTTTCGACGGAACTGTAGAAGTAGAAGGCAACAATTTAGTTGTAAACGGTAACAAAATCCGTCTGACTGCTGAAATGGATCCTGCTAACCTGAAATGGAACGAAGTTGGTGCTGAAGTTGTTGTTGAATCAACAGGTTTCTTCTTGACAGACGAAACAGCTCGCAAACATATCCAGGCTGGTGCTAAGAAAGTTATCATGTCTG
>OGQT01000893.1_pt1 | contig 25304 bp, 16 predicted proteins | sample 1553261 | NCBI WGS metagenome assembly OGQT01 (sample SAMEA2579992, study PRJEB22360) | human gut metagenome | biome: human gut; feature: human-associated habitat; material: faeces | place: Denmark | collected 2008/2010
GCACACCTGCCCAGAAGGCAGCCCTCACGCAGTTGTTGCAGGAGTTAGGCCGCCAATTCCCAGCATCCCTCACCGTAGGACACTGCGACTTGAACCCCCAAAAGGCCTGTCCTTCGTTCGACGCGGTAAAGGAATATAAGGGCCATTTGAATGCAGTTACCCTAAGATCCGGAGTTGGACTTTTTCTTTAAACGAAAAAAGCGTACGCGCCGCAGGACATCCTGCGACCGTACGCTTCTCGTTTACGCGGTGTTGTTATTGTGCGCGTTTTCCTTGTTTACTGGGCTGATTCAGAAGGAACTTCCTGACCAACCTTCAACGGAGTGATATTGTTCTCAGTACCCGGATAGCCCACATTCTGGTTGATAACGCCACCGGTGTTGGATGTGATAGAACCTTCCGGGATCGGCCAAAGAACATGATGCGTACTGAAACGATATTCAGCATAGTTTGTCTTTATTCCTTTGTTATAGAAATTGTTCTTGGCAGAAACCCAATCGAAATAGAAGTTCACGCCAGCATCCTTACAATTTACACTCGTACCTTTCGGACCAGAGAAATTATCCAATTTGTAGACATGACCGCCAAATACTTCACATGCTTTACCCGTCAAAGCATACACATATGAAATACGGGAAAGTTCCACATGGCGGTTTTCTTCGTAATACAATTCACGTGCACGTTCGTCCAGAACCGTACCGATATTGATATCCGAAGCAGCCAGAGATTCTGCACCGGCACGCTGACGCACCACGTTCATCATATTGGCAGCCTCCTGTTTCATATCTTTCCAATAATAACATTCAGCCAACATCAGATATACTTCTGCCGAACGATAAATATACCAAGGAGTTTCACCGCCTCTACGGTCTGTTGTCACGGAAGGGTCCGGAACAAACGTTTTATAATGAGGCCACTGGAACCAGCAACGGATAGAATCCGAAACAGACATACCGACAGGTTTTACCGGATGTTTACCATACCATTCTGTTCCTTTAAGAGCCGGAGCATTATAGTATAGGTCGAATACACCCTTCCAGCTATCGCGGTTATATACACCACGCAAGTCGTTTTTCTCCTTTTCCGTCCAGATGTCATACTGATAATAATTGGTCGGACGGCAAGTTCCGATACCACGACCTACATTGGCATCATTATCCAACTCGGTACCTTTGGCTTCATTTGCCGGAACAATAGACATACCCGTCTTACCGTCAGGAGTCTTAATCGATCCATTCGCCCAATAAGGAGTGGCATTACGCATCGTATTGATTCTGTCACGACCTTCTACTTCCGGATAAGACACGACATACAGGATACCTTCCGTATTTGACATATCCATTTTAGCTTCCACACTATGCAGGTCATGCATCAAGTTCGTATTCGGCTTTGTTTTGTTTGTCGTAAAACGTTCGGTCATCAACGGGTTGGCAGCGATAACTTCTTTTCCGATTTCGATCGCTCTGTCAAAATGACCCAACGACATACAAACTTTCATCAGCAATACACCGCAAGCCCATTTGGAAGGTTTTCCTCTATCGACCTTCTCCGGTACCCACTGATAAGCGAACTCCATATCTTTTTCTATCTGTTCCAGAATGCTCCAACGGTCATACGTGTAGAAATCCACTTTCGGTGTTTCAATCTCCTGGCTCAGATAAGGAACATCTCCAAACAGATGTGTCAGCTTGTAATAACGATATGCACGCTGGAAATAGGCGGCACCCCGTACTGCGTTTTCTTCAGCTTCATCTTTGAACGTCGCATTCTTCATACGGTTCAGAACGATATTGGCATATTTGATTCCTTTGAATCCTTCATCCCAGTACCATCCGATCTTGTTTTTATTCACATCGTTTGCTGTACGGCTCGGCAACAGATCCGCATCCATATCTATCAAAGGCCCTGATTTATCGGTCGTACCAGTGACAGCCAAGTCTGTCGTATACATGTCGGTTGTGATCGGAGCGCCGTCTCCGAAAAACTCATGACGCATATTACGTTCACAAGCAACCAATGCAGCATACAAACCATCTGCATCCACATATGTATTTTCCGGAGTATAGATAGACAGAGGCTTTGGTTCCAACCAACTGTCGCTACAAGAATTTAACAAAGGCAATCCGGCTACTGCCAAAATAAGACATTTCTTTATATGTTTCATTATTCAATCTCCCCTTTTATAAAGTAAAGTTTACACCAATATTGAATGTTCTCGGAACCCACAAGTCGTTTTTATCCGGATCTTCTTCAGGATCTCTGAATGTATATCCAGACAATACGAACGGATTACGCACGCTTAAAGACAAACGCATGTTCTGTACGGAAACCTTCTTCAAAAAGTTCTTCGGAACATTGTAAGAAAGAGAGATATTTTCCATACGCACAAAAGACTTGTTCACGTAATGGTTACCCAAGTTCTTCGATCCCAGACGTCCATATTCATTTGTCGGGTTATTGACTGTCCAGCGTTCGATATCCAAAGCACTGCGACGGTCTGCCAATTCAATGGCGTTTGCAGCCGGATTGAATGTACCGTATGTTCCGATATGAGAATACATCATGAAAGACAAAGAGAAGTCTTTATAAGTGAACTCATTTCTCCAAGACAGATAGAAACGGGGAGTTTTGTACTTCTGGAACACTTTATCCTGGTCATTCAATACTCCATCGCCATTCTGGTCTACATATTTGAAGTCACCCGGTTTATTTCCATATTTGGCCGCTTCTTCCTCTTCTCCAAGCTGCCATACGCCATCACCTTCGTAATCCCAGATCTGGTCGGGGTCATGACCGATAAACCACTTGTTTTTGTAGTCGTCAGCTTCCTTCTGACCGATCACATTACCGTTTTCATCCTTGATGTCTTCCATATCTCCGTAAAGATGTTTGATCTTACGACGGTTGAAAGAGAAAGTAACGCTCGAATTCCAGTTAAAGTCCTTTCTGCTCATCACATCACCATTCAGAGACAATTCGAAACCACGGTTTGTCAAAGCACCCAAGTTTGCCTTTACATCAGAGAACCCGGTGATATTCGGCAAAGAACGTTTAACCAACAAGTCGTTCGTTTCAGACATATAGGTTTCCATAGAACCTCTCAATCTGTCGTTGAACAAAGAAAAGTCCAAACCGATATTATAAGAACCGGTACGCTCCCATTTCAAAGCCGTGTTACCCATGTGGTCTACATAGACCTGTGATGTCACATAGATATTACCATTCTGATCGATAAACGGACTCAAAGATGATTTCAGCCATGCCAATGCTTCATACTGACCGATATCACGGTTACCGTTCTGTCCCCATGAGAAACGCAACTTACCGTAATTCAACCAATCGCTTGCCGGTTCCATAAATTTCTCGGAAGTGAAAACCCATCCTAAAGCGACAGCAGGGAAAGTCGCACGCGGGTTCATCATACCAAAAGCAGAATAACCGTCACGACGAACAGAGGCCGTCACCATATATTTATCCTTATAAGAATAATACAGACGTCCCATCAAAGCATCGCCAGTCCTGTATGTATCCTGGTTTTTACCATCATCTTGCAAGAAAGACAGAACAGTCCCGGCTCCCATATTATGATAACCCAGCAAATCGCTCGGTGAGAAATTCTGAGCACCTACATACGTATCCCAATATTGTCCTTTTTCAGCATTTGCCAATAAGGTCACTTCAAAATTATGTCCTCCGTTAAATTGATGTTTCCAGCGGATGATATTATCTAATAACCAGTTAAAGCTTTTTGAATTTCTACGCTCTGCATATCCGCCTTTTCCTGCCCATTCAGGATGTTCGGCTGATTCATGTTTCATAAACTCATACCATTTATATTTTGGGGTATAGTTCATCTGATACTCAATTCCAAACGGAAGTTTTACAATCGCATAAATATTTGCATTCAGCGTATGTTCAATTTCGCGTTTGTCACGATACATGTTATCGAAAAACGGATTCTTACCATTGTTGTCACCGGAAGGATACATACGATACGGGCTGTCCGGATCATCGATATCATTGGGGGTATAAGGTGAGTTATTTGTACGCTGAGTAACATCGGCAGCCTGTGCACCCTTGTCTTTAGTCGCGAACTGGGAAGTCAAACCGATAGTCAGGAAGTTGGTTACTTTCGATTCCAAGTTCAAACGGGTACGGAAGTTCTTGAAACGATCGCCAACGCGAATGCCTTCGCGGTCAGCATATCCTAAAGACCAATAATAAGAAAGATCCTCTTTCTTATTGCTTATACTGGCAGTATAATCCTGCTGTAAAGCAGTTTGGAAGACAATATCATCCCAATTTGTTTCAACACCGTTCAGATAGTTTTCAATTTCAACAGTCTTGAAATCCAGACGGCCTAACCAGGTTGTCAGCATTTCCTGTTCGGAAGGCAAAGTCGTTACAGGAGTTGACTGGTCATAGTTATACCAAGTCAACGGATCGACTCCAAGGCCGCTTAATTGACGCGGGTCTGTAAATTTACCCGGTACTTTTGCCATTTCTTCCGGAGTCAGTTTGCCTTCCTGATAGTCTTTACGGAACTGGATAAATCCGGGACCATCCAAGGCTGCCGGAATACGTGAAGGCTGTGCAAAACCGACATTTGCATTGAAAGATACAACCGGTTTGCCTGTTTTACCTTTCTTAGTTGTAATGGCAACTACGCCATTCGCTGCTTTTGCACCATAAACGGCTACGGAGCTGGCGTCCTTCAATACGTCTACCGACTGGATATCCATCGGATTGATATCAGACAAATCGCCGTCATAAATAACACCGTCCAAAACCAACAAAGGAGAAGATCCGGCAGTCAGCGTATTTTTACCACGCACCTGCAGATTAGCCGTACCGGCAGCATCTGTCGAAATACCGATAGAAAGACCGGAAGCACTTGCACGCAAAAGGTCCTGTACAGAACGGGGAGTCTCCTTTTCCATGTTTTCCGCTTTCACAGTCGAAATAGCACCGGTCAAGTCTTTTTTCTTTGCCGTACCGTAACCGATCACAACAACTTCCTCCAGTTCTTCCGTATCTTCTTTCATCGTCACATCAATCATTTTCTGGTTTCCAACCGTAATGTCCTGTGACAAATATCCGATATAAGAAAATGTAACAATAGCCTTGCTGCCATTGACAGTCAGGCTATATTTTCCATCCACATCCGTAATAGAGCCATTCGTAGTGCCCTTTTCCATTACGTTCACACCGATCAGCGGTTCACCCGTCTGATCCTTAACAACACCGGTTATCGTCTGCGATTGCGCATAGGCTTCGCCAATAACCATCCCCAAAAATAGCAACAAGATACTAAATCGGGGTAAGAAACTAAAAACACGATTCTTCATACAATTTTTCAGTTTAGTATTAAGTTTGATAGTTTATATTAGAATTTATAGATTCGCATAACAATCAATACGACAAGCTTATTCACTGCAAATGTGCGCGTTAACACATTTACTTAAAACCATGTTATCCCATTCGAATAATGACCTAAAGAGGAAACTATTCAATACTTTCTATGTAGTTTTATATTCCAGACAAGTAAACAACCTTTTGTAAATCAAGAATTTAAAAACACATATCTCAACATTCAGCACATGTTCATAACATCATTGTCCTAAGTTAATAGCAAATTACACTGTCTAAATTAAATTGATCAAAAGAATATTCATTTTGGGCACCAAAGATATTGACTAAAATTGAATATTCATAAATATATATTCTTTTTTTTACAAAAAAGTAACAAGCTTCTACGATTCAATACATTACAAAAAAATCTTCATCAGAAAAAACATTCTTCGCGACAACCTCTTCTCGGTCGTCCAACAGGTAACCCCCTACTCATACGGTTAGCCATTTTATCAAAGCACAGGCTCAACTTCATATTCTGCCATATCCACAAAAAAATCTACTAACATACATATTATAATATAATCCATATTTTCGTTAGGGGCAGCAAGAGAAACTGACGTATTGTCACACTTCCTGCCACCTGAACTTTTCTAAACCTATCCTTGTTACTTTGGCATACGATTTGTAGAATAGTTAATGCAACTCGAAAGAGAAAAGCAAATACAGGAAAATAATAACAATATAAAATAGTAGAAAATTATGGGAAAAATTATCGGAATCGACTTAGGAACAACCAATTCTTGTGTTGCCGTATTGGAAGGTAACGAACCGGTTGTAATTGCAAACAGCGAAGGAAAAAGAACGACGCCTTCAATCGTTGCATTTGTTGAAGGAGGTGAACGTAAGGTAGGTGATCCTGCAAAACGTCAGGCTATCACAAACCCGGAAAAAACAATATTCTCTATCAAACGTTTCATGGGTGAAACCTATGATCAGGTTCAGAAAGAAATCAACCGCGTACCTTATAAGGTAGTTCGTGGTGACAACAATACACCGCGTGTCGATATCGAAGGACGTCTCTATACTCCGCAGGAAATTTCCGCAATGGTACTTCAGAAAATGAAGAAAACTGCTGAAGACTATTTAGGACAGGAAGTAACGGAAGCCGTTATCACCGTTCCGGCCTACTTTAGCGACGCACAGCGCCAGGCTACTAAGGAAGCCGGTGAAATTGCAGGTTTGAACGTTCGCCGTATCGTAAACGAACCGACTGCCGCATCTTTGGCTTACGGTTTGGACAAAACGAACAAAGACATGAAGATCGCCGTATTCGACTTGGGTGGCGGTACATTCGATATCTCTATCCTGGAATTAGGAGACGGTGTGTTTGAAGTAAAATCCACAAACGGTGATACTCACCTGGGAGGTGACGACTTCGACCATGTGATCATCGACTGGCTGGCAGAAGAATTCCTGCGCGAAGAAGGCGTCGACCTGCGTAAGGACCCGATGGCTTTGCAACGTTTGAAAGAAGCGGCTGAAAAAGCAAAGATCGAATTGTCAAGTACGACAAGCACGGAAATCAACCTGCCGTATATCATGCCGGTAAACGGTGTTCCAAAACACTTGGTCAAGACACTGACACGTGCTAAATTCGAACAGTTGGCAGACAGTCTGATCCAGGCTTGTATCGAACCTTGCCGCCAGTCTTTGAAAGATGCAGGTTTGAGCACTTCCGACATCGACGAAGTAATCCTGGTAGGTGGTTCGACACGTATTCCGGCTGTACAGGCCATCGTTGAAAAATTCTTCGGCAAGGCTCCGTCAAAAGGTGTCAATCCGGACGAAGTAGTGGCTGTAGGTGCTGCCATCCAGGGTGGTGTATTGACAGGTGAAGTAAAAGACGTTCTGCTGCTCGATGTTACTCCGTTGTCATTGGGTATCGAAACAATGGGTGGCGTAATGACCAAGTTGATCGAAGCCAATACGACTATTCCTACCAAGAAGTCTGAGACATTTACAACTGCCGTTGACAACCAGCCTTCTGTAGAGATCCACGTATTGCAGGGTGAACGTTCACTGGCTAAAGACAATAAATCGATCGGTCGTTTCCATCTCGACGGAATTCCAGCCGCACAGCGTGGTGTTCCTCAGATCGAAGTTACTTTCGATATCGACGCAAACGGTATCTTGAATGTATCAGCTAAGGACAAAGGCACCGGAAAAGTACAGAGCATCCGTATCGAGGCTTCCAGCGGTTTGAGCGACGACGAAGTAAAACGTATGAAAGAAGAAGCTCAAGCTAACGCCGAAGCCGATAAGAAAGAAAAAGAACGTATCGACAAACTGAACCAAGCCGACAGCATGATCTTCCAGACTGAAAAACAGTTGAAGGATCTGGGTGACAAACTTCCGGCAGACAAGAAGACTCCTATCGAAACAGCTTTGAACAAGCTAAAAGAAGCTCACAAGGCTCAGGATATCGCCGGTATCGATGCCGCTATGGCGGAACTGAACAGCGTATTCCAGGCTGCAAGCCAGGAAATGTACAATGCCCAGAATGCACAGGGTGGCGCACAACCGGGTCCTGACTTCGGTCAACAAGCTGGTGGCAACGCCGGAAACAACAAGCAGGATGGCGGTGTAACGGATGTTGACTTCGAGGAAGTCAAATGATTCCGATAAGGAAACAGATAATAAATAATAAGCAAAAGCGTGTAGCTCAATGAGTTGCACGCTTTTTGCGTTTATGGGGTTCATGGTTGCTATATGTTTTCTATGGGCTTTTTTATCTCTTATTTGCGACATGTTTGCGACACGTCTTATTTGGCGATAAGGTACAACTTAAATTGATATAAACCATTTAAAACGAGAAGAATATGCCAAGAGGAAATTACATCATTCAAAGAAGTTGCGAGGAGTGCGGTAAAATCTTTACTCCTCCGACATTAGTGTCGAAGTATTGTTGCCCTGCTTGTTCCAAGAGGGCGTATAAGAAAAGACAAATCGCAAAAGAGAAAGAAGCGATACGCCAAGCACTGATTAGACGAATACCATCCAGTAAGGGGTATCTAACCGTAAAGGAAGCTATGCTGATTTACGGAATTAGTAAAGACGTTCTTTATCGTATGATACGGCAAGGCTTGATACCGTCATACAATTTTGGTCAGCGTCTGATACGCCTTAGTCGGCAGTATATGGATGAACACTTCAAAACAAAGGCAGGGAGTAGAAAGAGAAAAAAGGAGGCATTGTCCTTTGAACCCAAAGATTGTTACACCATCGGAGAGATCGCAAAGAAGTTCCATATCAATGACAGCAGTGTGTTTAAGCACATACGCCGTCATTCTATTCCTACACGCCAAATCGGTAACTATGTTTATGTTCCCAAATCTGAAATTGATAAATTGTATAAGTCGTTATGAAGAAAGCATTACCCAATACCAAAGTGACCGTCAAACTCAGAAGGTCGAATTATAAAGAAGAGTGGTATCTGATTATAGAGTCATACCCAGTGTATAAGCGAGGTTCTAAACGGGCAAGCCGTGTGGTGGAATCTATCAACAGAACTATATCCACACCCATTTGGGATAAGTCATCCATAGCACGAATCTTGCCGGATGGAACATTCAACTATAAGCCTAAACGTGATTTGAATGGAATTATCCAATGCCGTTCAACGATAGACCAAGAGGCTTGCATCTATGCCGACAATGTGCGGAAGTTACGGCAGCATGAATACGATAGTGCCATCCTATACACTGATAAGGAAAACGAAATCGCTGCACAGAATGAGCGGAGCGAACAGGATTTTATCAAGTATTTCAATCGTATTATAAGCACACGTCATCCCAATAGTTCCGATTCGATTATAGTCAACTGGAGGCGTGTAGGTGAATTATTGAAAATGTATTCACAAGGGCAACCAATTCCATTCAAGGCGATTTCCGTTAAACTGCTTGAAGATATAAAGATGTTCCTTCTCCGTGCTCCAATGGGAGGGAATAAGAAAGGTACTATCTCACAAAACACGGCATCAACCTATTTTTCCATACTTAAAGCCGGACTGAAACAGGCGTTCATTGATGAATATCTGACCGTTGATATAAGCGCGAAAGTAAAGGGAATAACAAACATAGAGAAGCCTCGTGTTGCGCTTACCATGAATGAAGTGCAAATGTTGGTTGATACTCCTTGCAAGGATGATGTTTTGAAACGTGCGTTCTTGTTCTCTATTCTCACTGGATTGCGGCATAGTGATATTCAAACTTTGAAATGGAAACAAATTCAGCAAACAAGCAAAGGTACATGGCAAGCAGTAGTAATTCAGCAAAAGACAAAAAGGCCCGATTACAAGCCAGTCATTCAACAGGCACTTCAACTATGCGGCATACGTCCAGACGATGATGAAGCACTTGTTTTTGAAGGATTGACTGATGCCTCTTGGATTTCTCGCCCGTTGAAAGTCTGGATAGAAGCATCCGGTATCAAGAAGCACATCACCTTCCATTGTGGGCGGCATAGCTATGCTTCGCTGTTGCTGGAAAATGGCGTTGACATATACACCATCAAGTCTTTGATGGGACATACTAACGTCAAAACCACGCAGATTTATACGCATATCGTAAACGAACAAAAAGAGAAAGCCGCCAATACACTGCATATAGAAAATTTGGATTTATAGGTTGTGGTGGTTATATCCACCATTGAGCACCAACGACTTATGTAATACCAATCATATACTTACCACCGTTTACCCCTCATGAAGCATCAACTTTTTGAGGGGTATTTTGTAGTATAGAGGTGTTCAGTAAAGAATGTGTTAGTCCAAACAGTCGTTTATTCCCCATTTATTATGTTGCCCAATAAATTTTCGTATTAATGAAACTTAAATCTGTCAGTGGTAAATGAGCGGTTGATTGGTGGCGGTCAAGCACCTATTTAGCACCTATAAGCATCCCTATACTTTTGCGGCATAAATTTTAATACGAAGAAAAAATGGCCTATAAAGTAAATTCATTGGAGGAAATGCCGAATGCGTTGTCCTACCTGATTGAGTCCGTAGAAGTACTGCAATCTAAAGTGAATGCCTTGCAGCATAAACAGGCAAGTAACTCACCCAAGTGGATGGATATAGATGAGCTTTGTGCTTATCTGCCATCACATCCTGCCAAACAAACGGTTTATGGATGGGTGTCAACCAAACAGATTCCCGTACATAAAATAAACAAGGCTTTGGCTTTCCTGCAATCAGAGATTGACGATTGGCTGAAGAACAAATCGCACAAGACCCAAGATGACTTAATGGAAGAAGCCAGACGATTTGTCGAATCTAAAAAGATTATCAGATGATGGAAACGACCGACTATTGCTTTTCATTCTTTCGCAAGCCCATTCAAAACATCGAACCGATGAGGGCTATAGGTATTGTGGATGTGTATCGTTATGTCATCGGACATTATGCCCAACCACAAACCGAGAACCTGCGGCAGATGCAGTCCTCTCCCGAAGCCAAAAGGTACAAAGCCACCCATTTTGACTATTGTACTTTTTCGGGATTATTCCGAAAACGGAATGAAAAGGAACTGATTATGCACTCAGGATTGATGTGTTTGGATTTCGATCATGTGGATAACATAGGGAGGTTAAAGCAACAATTACTTAACCATGAGTATTTTGATACAGAACTGTTATTTGTCAGTCCATCCGGTAATGGATTGAAGTGGATAATACCTGTTGATTTGAAAGGCTGGGAACATTCCCGGTACTTCAAGGCTGTTACCAACTGTATCAAAGCGACAGGTTTGCCATTGGTGGATATGTCCGGCAGTGATGTGGCTCGTTCATGCTTCTTACCCTACGACCCACAAGCATATATTAACCCTAAATACAAAGATGATGTCGAAGAAAATATTTTCCGCCCAAGATTGGGAGAATGTCCCTTCTGAAATACAACAGGCACATACACCAAGTATTGCCCCTATATATAATAAGGTGGAGGATGATGTGGAAAGTGTTGTTCGGGAGATAGAACAGTGTGCCATTGATATAGCCCCTCATTATAAAGATTGGGTGGAGTTGGGCTTTGCGCTTGTGGATGGATTGGGAGAGAACGGGCGGGAGTATTACCACCGCATCAGCAGGTTTTACCCTACCTATCAAAAGGAAGAAACGGATAAACAATACACGCATTGTCTGCACTCCAAAGGGCAAGGCATTACTATCCGTTCTTTCTTCCATTTGGCAAATCAAGCTGGAATCTCATTGGCTCCGTTCTTCAAAGAGCATTTATCCATTTTGCCAAATATCCAAAATGGTAAAACGGATAAATGGATAAAATCAGAAGAAGAACTTCCTGCATTTCCTGAATGTGTGTTTAAACATCTTCCCCCTTTTCTAAATGAGGTTGTCAATAACTCCATTTCAGTAGATGACCGTGATACAATATTGATTGGGGCTATTGTGTGTTTGTCAGCCTGCTTTCATAATGTATGTGGCGTGTACGATGAACGCATTGTTTATCCGAATCTTTATCTGTTCGTGGTGGCGGATGCCGGTATGGGAAAAGGAGCATTGACCTTGTGCCGAGAGCTTGTAGCTCCCATCAACCGTAATTTGCATGAACTTTCAAAGCGGATGGAACTGGAATACAAAGAAGCGATGAACACTTATATCAAAGGTAAGAAAACTGATGGAATGACTATGCCAACAGAACCGCCCATGCGTATGCTCGTCATTCCTGCCAATAGCAGCGCAAGCTCTTTCTTGAAGATATTGGGAGATAATGACGGAATCGGACTGTTGTTTGAATCGGAAGGCGACACATTAAGCCAGGCTTTGAAGTCGGACTATGGTAACTATTCCGATGTGTTGCGAAAGGCATTTCACCATGAGTTGGTAAGTTTGAGTCGGCGCAAGGACAGGGAGTATTGCGAAGTAGCTAATCCGAGAGTTTCGGTAGCTTTGGCTGGAACGCCCGAACAGATAAGAAGATTGATACCTGATGCGGAGAACGGATTGATGAGTCGCTTCTGTTTCTATATTATCCGCTTCAAGCGAGGTATAAGAAATGTGTTTGCCACAAACGACATTTCTCAATCCAAGAATGCTATGTTCAAACTGTTGGGAGATAAATTCTGCCATTTGCATGAGGAATTTGTGAGGCAAGGCAATTATTCCTTTTCTCTTCCCTCCGATTTACAGGAACACTTTATAGAATATTTCAGTCGGGTGAATGAGGAATGTTGTGACGAAGTGGATAACAAGATGCAAGGAGTAGTCAGACGGATGGGACTGATTGCTTATCGTATAATGATGGTGTTGACCGCTGTCCGACATTTGGAGAATGTGATTCACAAATCTTCTTCAGACGAGACTGCACAATTGGTTTGCCATGAGTTTGACTATTCCGTAGCCATGAGTATTTGCGACACCCTGCTTTATCATGCCGTATTCATTTATCAGAATTTGTCAGGAAATCAGTCTAAACGATTCAATACCGTTTCGCAAGAGACTGGCGTTTATGCACGAAGGAACACTCTTTATAATATGTTGCCTGACACTTTCACAAAGAAAGATTATGATGCGGCGGTTTTAACTTTGGGCGAGAATGGAAGTACGGCAAACAAGTGGATAGAAGCCTTTATCAAAGATGGCAAACTAAGCCGAATAGAACAAGGGAAATATAGGAAGATTTTTTGAGTGGCAAGTTTGTGTTTTAGTGCCACTAAAACCTATGCGGCAAGCGATAGAACTGCCACTCTCAAAAAAACAATTTATCAATATCGAGAATCAATATGAGTATAAAGGAAAAGAAACTTGGTGGCCGCCCAAAGTTGGCGAGCTATCAGAAACGTACCAAATGTTTTCGGGTAATGTTTACCGAGAATGACTACATTTATATTCAATCCAAAGCGGAACAAGCTGGGTTGTCTGTCAATGAATTTTGCCATCAGGCAGCAATGGATTGTCCGGTCTGCCAGCGCATCAGTCCGGAAATGGCATCGGCAATTCGTGACCTTTCCGGCATCGCCAACAATGTCAATCAGATTGCTCATCAGATGAATGCCTATGGTTTAGAAACTGTCAAACAACAATGTTTTTCAATCATCTCAGAAATCAGTAGAATTATCTCCCAAGCAAAGAACAACTGCCATGATAGCGAAGATTAAAACAAGAGCCGATTTTGGTGGAATCGTGAATTACGCCAATGACCGAAAGAACAAGAAAAAGTGCGCCACGCTAATAGCGCATGAAGGAGTTTGTGCCGTTAGCAATAAAGCCATCTCGGATTCTTTTCAGATACAAGCATCCATGCGCCCGAAAGTGAAAAGCTCGGTGAAACACGTATCACTTGCTTTTTCTTCGCAGGACATTAGCCGTTTTCCTGATAACGAAGAAGGAGATGCGCTGATGGTAGAGATTGCTAAGAAATGGATGGAACAAATGGGGATTCGCAATACTCAATATATCATAGCCCGACATCACGACACGAAACATCCTCATTGTCATTTGGTATTTAACCGGATAGACAATGATGGCAAACTTATTTCTGACAGCAATGAAAGAATACGTAATACTAAAGTATGCCGGGCTTTGACTAAAGAATATGAACTGTACTTTGCTCCTAAGAATAGTAAAGCCAGAAACAAGAGTCGTTTGCGCCCTTATCAATTACGGAAGTATAATCTACGTTCTGCAACTCTTGATGCACTGGCTGTATCTCGTTCATGGAATGATTTTCTTGGCATTCTCAAAGGTCAGGGTATAGATATACGCTTTAATCATACAGATAACCCTGATAAAATTCGTGGCATATCATTCTGTCAAAATGAATATAGTATAGCCGGTTCTAAACTTGACCGTGATTTAAGTTTTAACAGTCTTTGTGCTACATTGGGCAATGTGGCAGCGGAACTGGTTGTTCAACCTCATCAAGCCATAACTTCCGGTGGAGGTGGAGGAACAAGTAATGAACTGGGATGGCGAGACGATAAAAATAAGGATAACCAAAGAAACGCCCCTTTTTATAAACCCTCAAAACGTAGAAGATAATGAAAGAAGATGTAGTAGCAGCAAATCTTGCAAATTTGCGGCAAAGTATCAACGAGCTTAAAGTGTGTATTGAAAAACAGAAAACTACAGCTCCTAAACCAGAGCAATCTGTAAAAGTGGACTTTGACGAAAAGACCATTTATAATGGAGTCGCCAAAAGTTTCTGTGCTTGCTGGAACGATGCGTTATCAGTGGTGAAGAAGCATATCTGGAAGCAACAGCCGGACACATTGCCGTTCTCGCTATGGTTTCCGAAGCTTATTGAATTATTCAAGCAGAAGTCCAAATTTCTTGAATATCTTTATCGGCACGTTTGCGATTATAATCTCAATCGTATGAATATCGAAGCAAATACCGAAAGCATATTAAAACGGCAGGATGAGATATTTGTCAAAATCAATGAGTTGAAAAATCCAGTAACGGTTATTCCACCCAATATCAATGGGATGTTTATACGAGGGCATCATATCAAACTTCGATATGTTGTAGCCTTTATTGTCATCATTGTTACGTGGGCTGTTACTGCGTCGGTTAGTAGCGTGAAGTATAAGGAAGAATCCTTTGCACATTATTCGATGTATAGGGCGGTGAAGGAGCAGTCTAGATTCATATTACAAAGAATGGAGGAACTCTCAAGAAAGAAATAGCATCTATTGTGTGTAAAATCACTGCTTATTAAGAATTTATCCTTTTATATTCTTATTGAATACCTAAAAAAAGATTTTCTTATGACCATGAGATATTTCATAAGGTATAAACAATAATAATTTAAGGATTATGATTTACGGATATATTAGAGTCAGCAGTGATAAACAGACGGTAGAGAATCAGCGATTTGAAATTAATAACTTCTGTGAGAGGGAAAACATCAAAATTGATGGTTGGATAGAAGAAACTATCAGTGGAACAAAAGCTTATAACAAAAGGCAACTCGGAACACTTTTAAGGCGAATACAAAAAGATGATTTGATAATATGTGCAGAACTCTCTCGGCTTGGTCGTAATTTATTTATGATAATGGAAATACTCAATATCTGTATGACAAAAGAATGTCGAGTATGGACTATTAAAGATAATTACAGGCTTGGAGAGGATATACAGAGTAAGGTTTTGGCCTTTGCTTTTGGCTTATCTGCAGAGATAGAACGTAACCTTATCTCTCAACGAACAAAAGAGGCTTTAGCACGGAAAAAAGCAGAAGGTGGCAAATTGGGAAGAATTACGGGCAGCAAAAACAAATGCAATAAACTTACAGGAAAAGAAGAAAAGATTAAGCAATGGATTAAGCTTGGAACGCCCAAAGCAGAAATAGCTCGTAGATGCAAAGTAAATCCTTCAACCATCTTTCGCTATCTCAAAGATAATCCAACTTCAAAATAACGTCCCTCAGACTGCAATGGTTTTGATATTGTGATTGGGAACCCGCCGTATATTACATATAGAGGTAAAGAAAAAAACTCTATTTCAGATAGCGAGTTAAATAATCTAATAGCAACTTATACCCATTCTGCTGAGTATAAGGTAAATAGTTATGCTTTATTTACTGAAGCTGGTATCAATATTTCCAATAATCAAGGTACTATATCTTATATTATCCCAGGCACTATATTACAAAATGATTACCTCAAAAAAATACGAGAGTTTTTAATATGCAGAAATCAAATCAAAGAAATAGTTTCATTCAGCAATAAAGTATTTAATGCTGTAACAGACTCCATTATTCTTAGATGTAAAAAAGGGGTTGTTGAAAATAATACAATGCTATTCAAGCGCGTTTCAGATTTATCTTTAGTACCCATAGAAGAAAAGGAATTTGTTACAGGAGAATGGAATAATTCTAATAAGTTATATGTAATAGATTTGAAGTCTACTTCTACTGATTCTGCTATATTTTCTAAAATGGAAGCATCTGGTATGAAAGTTGAAGATTATTATAAAATATATGTAGGTATAGTTGCTAAAGGTATAAAGCAATTTCTGTCAAATACAAAAGATACAATCTATCACAAGAAATACCTGCAAGGTAAACATATTGCACCATATCAGATTGTTTTCAAATCTGTATACATTAATTTTATACCCGAGTTACTTCACAGCAATACAGACCAATCTGTTTATGAACAGAAGGAGAAGATTCTTGTTCGTAAAACCGGCAATATACTAATGGCTTCTCTTGATAGCGAACAATACTATACAGACCAAAGCCTATATAACCTATATTTAAAACCCAATAAAAGGTATAATAATAGGGTTTTATTAGCGATTCTTAATTCTAAATTATTAAATTATTATTATAATAAAAAGCTAATAACTAACGCAGATGTTTTTCCTTACATTAAAGGTGTGCATTTGAAGATGTTCCCATTACCACATCTTAGTGATGGAGTTGAATCCGAATTGTCAGACTTGGTTGATACAATTATTCGATATAAAAAACAAAATATTGAAACTTCAGTAATATGTAATAAAATAGACAAGCTTGTATATCAACTATATGGACTAACTGATACCGAAATAAAAACTATCGAACAAAGCATCTAAACACGGCAATAGCCTGCAATTCAGCAGGCTATTGCTGTATTTGGACTTTTAACTATAAAGTTTAGCGACAAACTTATTCAATCGTTCCTCCAATTTTTCTGTATCCTCAAATTTAGACTTAAGGGTAATTATTTGCAATACAATATCTTCAACAATCTTACGCTCTTCTGGAGTTGGAATAACTATTGGGAGTGGTTTAAGTTTCTCCAATTTTACTTGAGGAAATACACGCCCACCTTCTTTCACATTTTGTTCATATACATCTCTGATGTATTTAGAATTAAGAATTCCACACAAATATTCATATGAGATTGTATTTTGATATTCAGGCTTTATTAAGCCTGCTTGAATACTACGTCCAAACCAAACTCCCTTATAATCAACTGTACATATTGGGTATGGTGCAGTTTGTCGCCATATTAACTTAGGGAAAATGTTAAAATATTCCTCATTAAGAATCACACGCTCTCCTTCTCGTAATATGATGTTAGTTCTACAAAATCTTGATGTGTGTTCAGAAATAAAGAAACTGTTGATATCCACACCTTTCCAAAACTCCACATCGTTTCTTGACTCTTTTTCTCCTTCATATAATAGTCTTGAACTAAGATCCGACTTGCCTTTTTGCGATAAACCCACTTTAACCCGTTGATAATTAATTCCTGCATCCTTAAACTTAAGTATGGAATCCAATTCTACAATATTCAGAGTCAATTGCTGAATTACTTTTGTAAAAGAGTTGTTCCTTGTTATTGCCCAATAATTTTGTGAAAGAATTTCAAATTTGATGGAATTTAATACCTCCTTAGAATTTTGAACTGATATAATTTGCGTTAAATCAATAAACGATACCTCATTATTTTTATAACTAGCATTTTTGCAGATACATATAGCCACAGGAACCACTGCATCCATAAATATATTTTCACCTAAATCAAGAATCTGCATTATATTAAATTCTAATAGAACTCTTCTTAAATCACCATAACGAGGTTGTCGCAGAAAGGTATTTGGAGTGATATAGCATAGGGAACCGTCTTTTTTACAAATTGATAATCCAAAGTCATAGAAATACTTGTATATATCCTTATACCCATGTGATGTTTTAGGATATAATCTTTCATACAGAGGTACCAACTCGTCTATATTAGCTCCATACGGCGGGTTCCCAATCACAATATCAAAACCATTGCAGTCTGAGGGACGTGAAAATACATCACTAAACCAAGTATGCCAAAGGAAGAATTTGTTATTCTCAGCAAGATTGATAGTTTTGAGTTTGCCAAGAATTGTAGGGTTGTATGCTTGTTCCTCCAACTGTTTGTTGATGGTATCGGAAATTTCTTGTTGTAACTTCACCTTTCTATCGTGGTCGCTACAAGAGTAGTACGAAGATAGCAGATGTGATACGGTTTTCTGTAAACGATTCTTCTCATCATCAAAGAGCGATATTTCCCCCTTATCTTTCTTGTACTCCTTTTCGTAGGTGAGCTTACTTAAATCAACACCCATAAAGCTCTCGACAAGTGAGTTACCTTGCATAATCTTATAGTCAAGGTTAGGTAATGGCGATGGTGTTTCTTCATCAACTACGATTGAAAGCCAAAAACGCAAACGGGCTATGTCAACAGCACCTTTCTCAATATCTACACCATAGATATTATTTTGGATAATGCTCTTCTTAATTTCGGCACGGTCATAATGCTTGCCGCTCAACACTTCACGACAATGCAACAATTCATTAAGCAAACCCATAGGGAATGCACCAGAACCGATGGCAGGGTCGCAAATCTTCACCTCTTCAAGTGCTGTAAGTAGTTTTGGCTTCTTATTATCAGGAATGTCAGCTACACCATCTTCGGGAGAAAGAACGAATTTTCGAATCTTATCTTTTGCCACGCTTGTATTGGTTTCAAGATAGGCAATAAGCGATTCCTGGCACATATAGCGTACAATCTCCTTCGGAGTGTAGAACGCTCCTTTATCTTTGTTGTCTTCAAGCAAGTTTTCGAAGATTTTACCCAACATTTCGGGGTCAACACCGACCTCGGCATCATTAGGGTCGTTCTCATCAATGGTAAAATTATACTCGCTGAAGAATTGGAACAAGCGTTTGAAGTATTCAGAAGGGAAACGGCTCTCTGGCTCATCTTCCGTATCACGTTCAAACAAACCTCCATTGAGATATGGAATATCTTTCCACTCGGCAAGCAAAGACTTATCCCAGCCGTAATTAGCAAATAGAGCTTCACGTTCCGCAGGTTTAGTATTCAATATACCGAAGAACAGAGGTTCAAGAACAGAATCAAGATAATCGTTCTTGTATGCCGAGTTCTCAAACATATTCTGCATGTAGTTGAGGTCGCCACACATCCAGCCTTTGCGCTGCAAGAAGTGTAGGAAGGTGATTCGTCCCATCATCTTCTTTACATAATCACGAATTTTCTTTTCGTTGTGGTCAAATGCTTGCATCAATGCAGCATTAGGCTCGCCAAGCACCTTTTCTTCCCACTTGCTACCTACTTTAACGAACCGCTTGCCTGTAATGTATTGAATAAAATCAGCGTATTGTTCACGGTATTTATTAAAGAACTCATCAGAGAGAGCTTCAACGGAGAAGGCTATTTTCAAATTCTCAAATGATACACCTTTCTTCTTCAAGAAGTTGAAACGCTCAATAGGTGTTCGGTATAGCAGATTATCACTACCGAAAACATACGTATATCGTTTGGGTGATGTCGCTTCGCCCTTAATATCACAAATGAATGACAAACGCCAATGGTCGCCACTGTCGAACACCACCAATGCTGCATCAAACTCACCCCAAATAGGATTGATAAATGATTTTACAAGATTGCGAAGCCCCACACGCTTGTTAGCAACTGAACCTTTTGAGATGTTATATTGAAACAAACCGATACGGTAACTATCGGTAGTATTTATGTTGCCTAAATAGTAGCCCTCATCCGAAGTGTTCTCAATAATTCTTTCAGGTTTCTTCTTCAATTCACTTACATTGAAAAAGTGTTGCGAAAAGCTATACCATTGTGTCAAGTTGAATGACGATTGGAACAGGTTTCTTAAACTATCTGTAGTATATATAGTTGCCATAGTAATATTGGTTTATAGTGAGTGATTTATTTGAAACTCTCTGAAATAATGATTTGAGGATTGGAAATATCTTGTGCATCGTGGCGTTGCTCCTTGTTCATCGTCTGATAATCACCAAGTAGTTCCGATATTTTGTTTTGTAAACAATACTCATCTTGCTTCATCTTTGCACGGTCGCTCTTGTATTCACGAGACAAAGCTTTCAAGTAACGAGGTAGCTGGGCGTAGATACCTTCATTGATATATCCCATCAACACATCGCATTGTGATTTCAATTCATTATCGGTTGTTATCTGCTTGATGGTACGCAAGAACTTGTTGGCTTCAAGCGAAGTCTTGTCAAGGTCAGTGCGGTTGATGGATGATGTATCGGCAGCCTCCACATATTCGGTCGTATATTGAGCTAATGCACTATTTACATGTTTGTAGTGTTGCTCTTCTTTAGAAAATGGCACAGGCTGTTCTTCTGGCTTCGCTTTGAGATATTTTACTGCTTCAAGGAAGTCAATAACCTCCACACTAGTTGCTGATGCCAAATAGAACTCTGTTTTAACATTGGAAGAAACAAATATTATAGACTTACCGCTATGCTTTCCTGTATCACGCATTACACGGCTCTTCATTGGCAGTGCCTTGATTTTGTGATACAGTTTGCGGTCACTATTATAGAGTTCACGTACCTCACGCAATAGGGCAATTTTCTTGTCAATGCTATCCTTTACATTGCTATCGAACATCTGGAACTCCTTTACAATCTCCTCTTTGGAGTAGATTTGTGCATCTTCGCCAAATGCCGAATGGAAACCTTGCAACTTGACAAGGGCATTCTTATATAACTGAATTTCTTTATCTCCCTGTTGAGATGGGTAGAACATATAGTTGTAGATGTTGGTAGCAACTGATCCGATACGGTTTACACGACCGATGCGCTGCATCAATCGGGTAGCGTTCCAAGGCGAATCATAATTGACAATCACATTAGAACGATGCAAGTTCACACCTTCCGCTAACACATCAGAGGTAATGATAATGTTGTACCTCATAGAATCGCTGTCAAAGTTTGCATCAAAATTTTCCTTGATGGTCTGTCCCAAACGATTGCGGTTGGCTGCTGTAACCATTAAGACATCGGAACGACCAATTTCCTTTGTAAGTCTATCGTACAAATAGTTCAGTGTATCTACACTTTCGGAGAACAATACCAATTTGCCCGATGGATTTCTCTCTTTATCGAAGAAGTTATGAGTAAGGTTTTCTTGGAACTTATCGAATTTTGGGTCGTCATTCTCTTTCTCCCAATCTGCATTGAGTTGTTCCAATATCTCACGGTCGTGATGGAGCATTTCAATAAAGTCGGAACTGAAAGCATCTGCGGTAAAGAGTATATCTTCTGTGGCATATCCTTTTGTAATAGCATACTCTATAATCTCGTCAAGTTCCATATTCTTTGCTTGAAGATCTTTTACTTTCAAGTCAGGAGCAATGATAACCTTGTCCTCTTCAAACATCTTAATCATATCGGTTGTGATACGAAGAAGTGTGCGGAGCGACTTCTTGAAAGCATAGAAACTACTCTCCAATCGCTTTACCATATGGACACGATAGATAGCTGCCAATGTCTGACCGATATGTACAGCATTCTTGTACTTGTTACGATATTCAGGCTTCAAAAACTCTACTGCACGATAACGAGCATAAGTTAGTCCCTTGCCCTCTGGATTCTCATCTGTTTTCCCATCGGTTAATTGTTTCAATGTTTCGTAGAAACGATTACTTGTGTCGGAGTCCATCACGTACTCCAATTCGTTAGGTGGCAGAATATTGGGGAATATGATGCCCTGAGACTTGATGTCTGCTCTATAATCAGGGTCATTTAGAATGTTGTTGCGTGTACGACGAACTGTTACTTTGTCGATAACCTTACTACGGATTTGCTCATATATTTTATCCACTTCGGATGTAACATCACGCTGGTCACGTTCACGCATCAATCGCTTGTAGTCCAATATGTGTTCTGAGAAGAAACCTTTGAGGTTTGGAACTCCATCAATGGTACAACTCTGACTGTTTTGGAACAGCAATAATTGATTCTGCAAATCATCGGGACGGTTGTTGAGCGGAGTTGCTGAAAGAAGCATCACTTTCTTCTGTGAACTCTTCAATAAGCCCATATTTATGCAAGGAGACTTGCATATCTTCTGCAACTCGTCATACTTGCCCGAACTATCGCTACGGAAACCGTGTGCTTCATCGACAATGATTAGATCAAACTCCTCTTTATCCTTGTAGTTGTCTTTACCGTCAAGAACTTTGGATAGGCTACCATTAGTGATAAACTGAGCTTTTTTGTAGATGCCGAACAACTTGAATGTATTTCTCCAGTTGTCTTCCAGAGCAGGAGGATAAACAACAAGGATATTGGTGTTTTTACCGTTAGCCTCTACAAATCGCTTGGCTATCATTGTAGCAATCATAGTCTTTCCCAAACCTACAACATCAGCAAGAAACAAGCCGTTATGCTGCATCAGCATCTGATAGCCTTGAATAACGGCATCTTTCTGATATTTCAAATCCTTGACACCATCGGGTAACTGAATAGAAAAATCATCTTCCACTTGGTCGCCAAAAGTATCGATAAGCACTTTTATGTATAGTTCGTATGGCGTTGGCTGATAACCCAAATATGTTTTCTTCTTGTACTCTTCAATATCTTCTACAGTCAATGGCACAGCTTCATTCCACAAAGCCCAAAACTCATCAGAGCAATACTTTACATCGTCAAAATCTTTCATCGCTACATTAAGTTCGTATTGTGGTGGTTGCTTAATGCCTAAACCCGAATCAGAGATATTTGACGATCCCATAATAACCCAACCATCGCTATGTTCGCTATGATTTTGTGGCAAACAGAGATAGAATTTAGCGTGCAAGTTTTTAGTAGCGTGGATACGCATTTGTAAGCGTCCTGAAACAAGGTCTTCACACATCTGTAAAATACCCTCTTCTACTTCAGGAGAATATTGGGCATTAATAATGTCCTCTTTGAAGCCGTTGTGATAGATTTCTTTCGCTTTATCTTCGTCTGCTAACATCAATAGAGCTTTATTGTGTTTGCGAAAAATATCATCAATATTAATGCCTACCAATATTTTAATTTCTGATACATTATCCAATTCTTTTCGTAATTTAAAATAACCAGATGAGCGAAAAAATCCAACAACTGCTAAAAAACTATCGAAATTTATCATATCAGCAGCAATACCTTTGAATTTATCAAACAAGGTGTTTCCTGTGCTATTTGTGAAAAATTTTGTACTCATTATTATTCGTATTAAAATTTAATTAGAAATAAGTGACGCTAATAATGCTAATTGTTATTGAGCATTTTCTTTTTCTCTCCTTTCCTTAACTTTCTCCAATCCCGGCATCTTTTTAGCCAATGCACTTTCTCCAGCAGGAAAATAGAGAGGAAAAACTTTATATAAGAAACCCACAACTTCACTACGACTTTTATCCATATTGTAAAAAGCAGAGCAGACAAAGTACATTAGTTCTTGCTGACTACATGTTTCTTTGGGCTGTATGCTTATTGAGGGAGCAACTATCAAGTCATGTTCAGCAAATGATAGAGCACTGGCAAGAATAGCTTCCTGTTCTTCTTCGGTAAACATCTTTATTTTCCCAGCTAACCATTCAAGTTCTCTTTGCTGAAGTGCTTGTTGCTTTTCATTCTGATGTTCCAATAGGATTGCTACACTTTCTTGTTGCTTTTCGGTCAAGGCATTTTCCAATGCTTGATTCTTTCGTTTAAGGACATTGAATTTCAGTAATGCGGCAATGTACATACAGAAATAACCTACTGCAATATCGAATATCAGAACAAGCAGATAATTGCTGTTTGAATTTTTGGTATTCTTAGCCATACACTCACTGATAGGAATAACGGCAAATAGCATGATGATGGCTATTGCATAAAGTACCCTGTATCGCATCTTGTGGCTTACTTGCGGTAACGAGGCAAACAAAAAGGCGATAATCAAAACGGCAATTATTGCACTGAATGGTATGAAAGATGTCTTCATAGTTTTATTGCTCAGTTTGAGGGTTAACAATAATGCGCCAATAGCCACCATGATCTGCTCCTTCACGAGACAAAATTCCTATAGAACGAAGCTTTGAAATATGTTTTTCTACGGCTCGGGAGCTTATTCCTATTTTATAGGCCATTGCTTCTGCAGACATTGATGGGTCGGAAATGACGAAATCAATAATCTTTTGTGCGGTTTTCCCAATGCTTTTAGATTTGTTTTTCGAATCTCCGAACTTTTTCTCCGAACCTTTTTGCATTATCTCCGAACTTTCTTGCGTATCACCAAAGGTTTTCACCGAACTTTTGCTGTTTCCACCGAACTTTTCCACCGAACTTTCTTCGTTTTCAGGGTACTTTTCGAGGGTACTGTTTACCCTGTTAGCCACTTCCTCAACAGGTATTCTTCCGTTTTCGTTCCAGTTTAAATTATAGAAAGTGGTGTAGAAAGAAGTCGCTTCCGTTTGATATTGAGGTTCTTTGCCTTGCAGGAAGTTAGGCAGTTTCTCCGTAAGCTCTCGCATTTTCCGTAGGCCGGAGCCACGTTTCTCCATATAGTCCAACTGAGTGAACACATCCGCAATGACGGGATTGCGACGCATGGAAGGCACTTTGTATATGTCACGGTCTTGAATCCGCGTACCATCAAGCATAGCACCGGGTGATACCAGTTCCACTCGGTCATCATAAATGTCGATATGCACTTCACCGCCCATTATGGTATAATCCCGATGGATAAGGTGGTTTACCAAGCCTTCAAAGATGGCACGGTCGGAGTAGTCGGGGAGGTTCAGGCGATAGTTGGGCATCTTCACCCATCCGCTCATGGTGTAGTTCTTGATGAAGTCCATGCCATATTTCAAGAGCAGTACAAGGTTTGCACGATGCTCTACGGAACTGATGGCATCATCTTTATAGAGTCCCGTCCAACGGGTGCAGAAGATACGCGATTGGAATACGGTGCAATTATCCACGAACAACAGTCCGGCATTGGTCAGTTTGCCGTCCGGTGTGACCAGCCCGAATGATTCCAGATACTTGTCATTCCATTCCTGATGGGTTTGCTCACGGAAGGTATTGGCAAGGATGATGAAAGAATGCTTGCTGGCATCCACTTGGGTAGGCAGTGAATCCCAAGTCATGTGCGTACCTTTCA
>OGQT01000896.1_pt1 | contig 25257 bp, 21 predicted proteins | sample 1553261 | NCBI WGS metagenome assembly OGQT01 (sample SAMEA2579992, study PRJEB22360) | human gut metagenome | biome: human gut; feature: human-associated habitat; material: faeces | place: Denmark | collected 2008/2010
TCCGTCTCAAATTTTCGGCCGGAACGGTTAACATTTATTTTTAAACAGCCTCTAATAGTCGAATCATTGATGCATATTTGTAGTAATTTGGTGAACCAACAGATATAAGACCTTGAATATGAACATGAGAAAATCAGTCGTGTCACTCGGGTTGCTGTCTTTCGCTGCCGGGGTTTCCTCACAGACGATGAAGGAATGGCAGGATCCGGATGTCAATGAAGTGAACCGACTTCCGATGCACACGGCATATTTCGCGTATGAAGACGAGGATGCCGCCCGCAAGGGGGTGAAAGAGGAGTCCGATAATTTCCTGACTCTCGACGGGATATGGAAATTCAATTGGGTGCGCGATGCCGACATGCGTCCCGTCGATTTCTGGAAATCCGGTTTCAACGACCGCGGCTGGGATAACATCAAAGTGCCCGCCATGTGGGAGCTTAACGGATACGGCGACCCCCAGTATGTCAACGTCGGGTATGCCTGGAGAAACCAGTTTGACAACAATCCCCCCGAAGTGCCTGTGAAAAACAACCATGTAGGGTCGTACCGCAGGACTGTCCGCATCCCCGCCTCCTGGAAGGGAAAGGATGTGATCGCCCATTTCGGGGCGGTTGCCTCCAATATCTATCTGTGGGTAAACGGCAGGTTTGTCGGGTATGGAGAAGACAGCAAGCTTGAGAGCGAGTTTGACCTGACGCCCTATCTCAGGCCGGGAGAAGACAACCTTATCGCGTTTCAGGTATTTCGTTGGAATGACGGCTCATATCTTGAGGACCAGGATTTCTTCCGTCTGAGCGGCGTGGCCCGTGACTGTTACCTCTATGCCCGCGACAAGAACCGCATAGAGGATATACGTCTTACTCCGGATCTCGACCGGGAATACAAAGACGGATCGCTCGCCGTGGATCTGACAATCAAAGGGAACCGTCCGGTCGAGCTGTCGCTGGTCGACGCCTACGGCAAGGAGATCGCCAGGACGGCAGCGAAATCAGGGAGAACCATAATCAATGTCCGCGACCCTGAGAAATGGTCGGCCGAATCCCCCGCTCTGTATACACTCTATGCCTCCGTCAAAGAGGGGGGAGAGGTCATACCCTTGAAAGTAGGATTCCGCAAGGTCGAGCTTGCCCACGGTCAGGTGCTGGTCAATGGCCAGCCGGTTCTTTTCAAAGGGGCGAACCGCCATGAGATTGACCCTGACGGGGGCTATGTGATTTCTCCGGAACGGATGCTGCAGGACATACGCCTTATGAAGGAGTTCAATATAAATGCTGTGCGTACATCTCATTATCCGGACAATTCCCTATGGTATGACTTATGTGACAAGCACGGGCTTTATGTGGTGGCCGAGGCTAACATAGAATCACACGGAATGGGTTACGGAGATAAGACTCTGGCCAAGAATCCCGCCTACCGGAAAGCTCATCTCGAGCGCAACCTGCGCAATGTCAGCCGTAACTTCAATCACCCGTCGGTGATTTTCTGGTCACTCGGCAACGAGGGTGGTGACGGGGAGAACTTCGAGGCCGCTTACAGATGGATAAAGAAGGCAGATCCTTCGCGTGTGGTGCAATATGAGCAAGCCGCCCAGAATGACCATACGGATGTTTTCTGCCCGATGTATTATTACCCGCATCTCGTTGAGGAATACGGCATGGATGCTTCCAAGTCGAAACCCCTCATACAGTGTGAGTATGCCCATGCCATGGGTAACTCTCAAGGCGGTTTCAAGGAGTATTGGGACATCTACCGCCGCTACCCCAACCTGCAGGGGGGATTCATCTGGGATTTTGTCGACCAGTCCATCAGGTGGAAGACTCCCGAGGGGAAGAGCATCTACGGTTATGGAGGCGACTTCAACCGCTATGACGCGAGTGACAACAATTTCTGTGTCAACGGTCTGGTAAGTCCGGACCGTGTGCCGAACCCGCATATGTATGAGGTGGGACGCATATATCAGAACATCTGGACAACCCCGGGCGATCTCTCCCGTGGCGAGGTGGAAATCTATAATGAGAATTTCTTCCGGGATCTTTCCGGCTATGCTATGGTGTGGGGACTGAAGAAAGATGGGGTGACGGTGCGCTCTGGCCGACTTGAAAGTCTTGATGTGGCTCCACGTCAGAAAAAGACTGTCAGTATCGATTTCGGCAAGGTCTGTGACTGTGGCGAATGGCTCCTTGACATCGCCTACGAGCTGAAACGCCCGGAAGGGCTGCTGCCGGTTGGCCACGTAGTGGCGAGAGACCAGATCGTGATGCATCCCTTCACTCCTTCCGAACCGGTTGTCGTCAATGCTGCCGACAAGAACACCGATGTGCGCCTCCCGGAGATTGTACACACGGATAAGAATTATCTTATCGTGAAAGGAGATGACTTTGACGTGGAATTCAGCCGCAAGGATGGTTTCATGACGAAATACAAGGCCGGGGGGAGGGATTTCCTGGAGGATGGAGCGCGTCTCGCCCCCAACTTCTGGCGCGCCGCCACCGACAACGACATGGGGGCCGGGCTGCCGGCAAAATTCGCCGCATGGAAGAATCCAGCGTTCGATCTCAGATCGATGACCGCAGAGCTTGACGCCGACGGACTCGCGGTTGTCAGGGCCGAGTATGACATGCCTGACGTTTCCGGGAAACTCACCATGATATATGTGATCAACAATGTAGGTCAGGTGAAGGTGACTGAGGATTTCAGGGCCGATACATCAGCTGACGTGTCGGGCTTGTATCGGTTCGGAATGCAGATGCCAATGCCTGCGGAATTTGACCGAATCGAGTTCTACGGCCGCGGCCCGGTGGAAAATTATGCCGACCGCAACAATTCTGCCGACCTTGGCCTTTATCGCCAGAGGGTCGCCGACCAGTTCTATCCTTATATCCGTCCGCAGGAGACCGGCAACAAGACCGACATCCGTGTATGGCGTCAGCTTGACAAAGCCGGAAACGGGCTTGAGATAGAGGCTTCCGAACCATTCTCGGCCTCTGCGCTGAATTACACCATAGAGTCGCTTGATGACGGTCAGGAGAAAGAACAGAGACATTCCGAACTTGTCGAGAAAGCCGATTTCACCAATCTGCTGTTTGACAAGGTGCAGATGGGGCTTGGCTGTATCGACAGCTGGGCCGCTCTTCCGCTCGAACAGTACAGGCTCCCCTACGGGAACTACAAGTTCACATTCCGGCTGACACCGGTGTCCCACAAACTTTAATCGGGCTGACTGTCATGACACCTGCGTCCCGGCAAGATATTTGCCGGGACGTTTTTTTCATGGTATAAAGTCTAAACAAGTACGTAAGTAACTGGTCGAAATTATCTTAATGCTTGTTCGAGTGATATTTTTCCAGAAGATTTTTCTCGATGAAGAGGGAGCGGGGCGAGCAGTATGACAGATGAAGAGATAAAAAGATTCACTACTGTCCACTAAAAATGGACGTGGTTAAAAATTAAATAAATTCGGTTCACTTGAATCACAGAGGACATTGACATTTTTGAAATTCGATTTGTCGAAGAGGTCACGCAGACTGGTCTTGTCAGTCAACGAGATTCCGAGAATCTGAAGGACTTCGTAGATGCTTCGCTCCAGTTTCATGTCGTGCTGTACTATTGCCACAAGACAATAAGTAATTATTGCACAAGCCTTAAAAGAATTTAATCAATCCTCTGCGTATTCGTAGTAGATGTCCCACAATGTATCTGGGAAACCATATCCACAACACTCCACAGACTTAATCATCTTTTTCATGCGTGGCGAGTATTCGGGCATCAGTCCGTTGGAAGATATGAATTTGACCGCTTTGTTGAAATTGTTTTCAAGAGCGGTATAAAACGGATCGTCGTAATCGCCAAATTGTGCAGTCAAGCTGCATCCTTGTTCCACATAGTAGAGCATCAGGTCCGCAATGGCATGTGGGTCAGGTACAAGTTTCTTGAATGAGGTTATCAGTTTATTGCATTCTCTGAAACTCGGATCTTTGGGCCAGTCATTGCGGCCAAAGAATTGGTTACGTATTGCCTTTTTATATTTTTCAAGCTCGGCATCGCTATTGGGCTCCATATAGAACTCAAGCCATGCGCTCGCTTCCTTGCTCGCATCGTACAGCTGAAGCATTATGTCAACAACCTGTTCTTTTGAAAGAGTCGACATATATTTTTTTAATTTTGCTTTTGACATTTTGGTATAGTTTAAATTGATATTATTCTGATAATCTGTTGAAACGGCATATCCGTTCATTTACAATACGGATGTAGTTGCGTTTCAGTTTGTCGGTAAGAAAACTGCGGTCAACCAGTTGCTTTGCACTTTCAGGGAAAACGGTATATTTGTTTAGGATTCTATCAATGCGTTTCTTTACCAAACCGATTTTCTCTCCGAATTTCTCAAAATCCAGACGGCAGGGATGACCGGTTCTATCGTAAACGTCGCTCTTTTCTATATCAGATGACAGTCCGCCGTCAAGACCGAAGTCATCGCCATTGACATGTAAACTTGTATTGATTAGATCGTAAGCAGGAGCCAGACGGTAATCTTGTCCATTCAGAATCAGCGAGAAATTCTTAAGGTGGTCATCGCCATTGGCATAAATGTAATTGAAAACCACCAGTTCAAAGAACCGCTCCATGTCACCCATCCATGCAGCTACATTTGCCCTAATCGCTTTGGCTATATCCTCATAGCAACCGTTATATTTGAACTGGAGTCCGGCAGTCTGTTCATTCTTGCCTATTATCGAAGCGAAATCCTCCATGGGTAATTTTGAACTGTCGGGGAGGATGTCGAAACGGCGTGTAATATATATCGGTTGTCCTTTGGGCGTAAAACAAAGACCATTCGCTGCGGTCTGTATACCGTAAATCTGTGAGGCAATCTGCATCGTGAGATGCTCGTTAGCGGGAATCATCTTGCGGTCACGGAGAGTCTTGTCCCACGGTGCAGGTTTCAATATATGCGTAGAACGCTCATTGTCGCCTGCTATATTGATTGCATCTGCATTTATAATAGCCGGAAATTTTTCCTGAACGCCGGAGACCGATATGCGGAGCATGGCATCCGCAATCTCGCCGACATTCCTGAACTCGTCAATGTCAAATCCAAGTATCGGATTCACTTTTGTTTTACCAAATAGTAATTTGGCGGCCTTCGGGCTATAAGTGTTAAATCCCTCTGCAAGAGAAGAAGGGCAGTTCTTTATTTCAACCATTGGTAATCCTCCTTACATTAACCGCTCCAATAAAATCTCTGTCGGCCATCGCTTCGAGCAGTCCGAAAAAATCTTGTTCATCAATTTTCAGCGAGCGGCAAATCACACGACGGTTTGCCCCCTCCGGAATCATATTAGAGAAGAAAGGGAACAGGTGCTCAGAACAAAAAGCATATGTCCTTTTGGGTAGCGTCGCAGAAATCGGGGGCATGGGAGAGTCAAGATAATCTTTACAATATTGGAAAGAATATCCGATTCCCGGATGCTTCTCCGTCAATATACCGGCTTTTATTTCATTGAAATATACCTCAAGCTGTTTCATACGGTCTGCCTTATACGATATTCAATCTCAATGCCAAGAACATCAAGAATTTTCTTCACGGTGCTAAGTACAGGATTACCCTTGCCACGCTCAATATCCTTGATTGTAGCAAGACCCACTTGCGACATTTCAGCAAGATCCTGTTGGGTGAGGGAAAGCGTTTCCCTACGCTGTTTCATTATATCCATCAGTTCCATAGTCTGACATAATAAACTTTTTCGCAAAAATAAGGAGAATTTCTGAAACTGCCAAACGAAAGTATAATAAATCATACTTTCGACCATTCTATTATAGTTGGTATTGAAATTGGTCGAATAAAGTATAGTATATCATACTTCTGTCACTTGTGAAAAATTTATTTGGCTGATCTGTGAAAAAGTATTAACTTAGCGCCCAATTAAAACGAAACAAATGGCAAGACAGCATTGCAACATACTAATTAGCAAAGGTATTCAGAGCTTAAAAGGCTTTGAACGCAATGCTTGTGTGCTTATGCCGTCAATAACAGGCACATCATATTGCGGAGCTGTCCGACCGGTTTGTTTCAGTAATCCAACTGATATAAGTTAGTCTACAAATACAGACTACTGAGATATAACGACTGTCGGAAAGTCCTTACCAAGTTTCCCGACAGTCTTTTTTTGTGTCCAAACCGATATAACCTTCTCCATTGCGATTAGCTGCGGACACATATTTCAATAATCGCGCCTTTTCCACGTATGGCGCATAACTCGAATGAAAATGAGATTTAATGATCAAAAGAAATTATATCGCCAGAATGCTCTGACTCAGTCTGACATTCTAAACCTCCCCGACAGTCGCGGTCTTGATGTGACCGTCGTTTCGGGGAAGTGTGCTGATATCATACGCAGCATACATGAATCGATGAGTCGTCTGGCTCCTATGGGCGATGATGAGAGGAGAAGTCTTTGGTTTGAGGTCAAGGGTAAAAGATGGGAGTGGTATAGGTTGTCGGTATCAACCTATAAGGATCGCCATTATCTCTATATCACCGGAGACACTTATGACCATCATGTATTTTGTGACAAGGAAGATTGTAATTCCCGCCATTGTTTCTATGAGGAAGAACTCGCCGGAATATTCTCAAAAATAGAGAAGTATGCTGCCGGACTCGTTGACAACATCTTGTCTGCGCCCGAACAATATAATTCGTATGTTGAGAAATATTTGAGTTACAACAGAAGAGAAGGGTTGATAAAGAGGGCAGTCCTGAACTCTTTGATTCCTGACAATAGCTATGACGGAATCGATATACCTCGGGTAATCAACATATATGAGAATCAGGGAGAGCCTACGCATTTTTCCGAGATGACTCTCAGACGTTATATGCACTATTGGCGTATAGCATACGAAGCTGTATATGGCAGGATGTCGGGAGATGATATCGAAGTCTTCCGGCATTCAAGCAAAGGATATGAGGCAAGAGAATATAATCTTGATTCTGAGGACGATTTCAGAAGATGGAAGGGCGATGTCTCACCTTATCACGGCTTTGATGTGGTGTATGCGAGAGTTCACTTGTACCCTACATATACCAATGGTCAATGGCACTTTTCTGTCGGCACCGGTAGTTATTGGAATCTTGACGAATGTTTCCGAGCTGTCGTAAGATTGTCTGATGCCGGAATATCGGTTGAATTGGGAGAAGTCAATCATATTCTCGGAATCTTGAAGGAAACCGACTACGTAGAGATTACCCCTTATGCGTATCGATATATGCCGGGCGATGACATCGGTAGCCAGATGAAACTCCCTTATCCTGACGAAGTAGGCAAGGACGTCATCAAGGAAATAATCGCAAACACTACATGGAAAAATCTTGAGAAGGTAAGTCCTCTCGCTTAACAACTTAACGATAAGTAAATATGAAAATACAATACGCATCTGACCTCCATCTGGAGTTTCATGAAAACAGCCGTTGGCTTAAAGAGAATCCGCTGGTAGTAGCTGGCGATGTTCTGATATTAGCCGGAGACATCGGCTATCTCGGAGATGACAACTACAGGCGACATCCATTTTGGGATTGGTGTGCCGAATCGTTCCGGCAGACTATCGTCATCCCCGGCAACCATGAGCTATACAAAAGCTTTGACATCAACGACCTTCACGAAGGCTGGCAGCAAGAAATCCGTCCTAATGTCAAAGCCTGCTATAACAGCGTGATTCCGTTGGCTCCCGACATCGAGCTCATAGCATCGACTCTTTGGGCGATGATTCATCCTCGGGATGAGTATCAGACTGAACGCGGAGTGACTGACTTCCACCGTATTCGAAACGGACAGTTCCGTCTTTCGGCCCAGCGTTTCAATCAGGAGCATGAGCGTTGCCGTGAGTTCATCGAAAGAAGTGTGGCGGAGAGTCTGACCAAGCACATTATAGTCGCCACTCACCATGTACCGTCGTTCGAGCTTATGGCAAACGAGTTCAAGGGTAGCCCGATAAACGGGGCCTTTACATCCGAACTTGGCGACTTTATCGCCAGCAGCCGTATCGAATACTGGATATACGGCCACTCGCATCGAAACATAAATAAAACCATCGGCAATACCCGGTGCATCTGCAATCAGCTTGGCTATACCTTTCATGGTGAACAGGCCGATTTCCGTCGGGATGCTATAATAGAAATCTGACACAATGGATTTTGGCACGCTTATTGCTATCATATCATTATAAATGCCACACTTATGAATATCAATAAAGAGTATCTGTTTATTAGCATCACGTTCCCGAAACCAATAATTGGACGTGACGATGGACAGAACATCAACTCGTGCGTGGCGACGCATTCAGAAAAAACGCGTGTGGCGTAATCGGTTACGCATCATCTTCAGAGCATTTTCATCGGCATACGTTGAAGATTGCGCAACTGGAACAATTCGTGAAGCCGAAACATGGAAAGAACTCTGTAAGGTTAAATGGTGCCAGGTGTATAGAACCACAGGACAACCTTGCAGCTGCCCTATGTGTTCCGGAGAACGATACGACCGTCTCGACTTCAAACTCGGGACCACAAAGGCAATCCGTGAGCAGCTTGAAGCAGAATAAGCATCCACATTATCGGCGGCGTCTTGTTAGCAAACGAGATGCCGTCGAATTTTCTACATTAAGTGTACTTAATCCGGAAAGATGGCGGTTTTGATGATGCCGTCAGCGCGGGTGGCGAACAGGTCGTAGGCTTCCTGGATGCGGCTTAGGGGAAAGCGGTGGGTTATCAGATGGGTTGTGTCAATCCTGCCTTCGGAAATCAGCTGCATGATTTTGTCGCAGTCACAGGCATCGACGCCGCCGGTCTTGAATGTGAGATTTTTGCCGTACATCCACGGCAGGGGCAATATCTGTTCCTTCTCGTATAGTGCGACAATCGTGACGATGGCGTTCGGTCGGGCACAACGCCATGCGAGTTCAAACGTCTCCTCGCCTCCGGCAACCTCAATCACGCGGTCGGCGCCACGACCCTCTGTCAATGATTTAAGGATTTCAAGGTATTCTGTCGGCTCAATTACCTTGACATCCGGATAATGCTGGCGTACAAATCTTCGACGGCTCTCATCGGCTTCGCAAACTACTATCCTTTGTGGATTATACAGCTGCACACATTCGAGCGTACATAACCCTGTAGGTCCGGCACCGATAATCAGAACCGTATCTTCCTCGGAAATTTCAGAAATCTTGGCAGCCCAATAGCCTGTGGCGAGTATGTCGCCGACAAATAGTGCCTGGTCGTCGCTCACGTTATCGGGAATCGGAGTCAGTCCATTGTCTGCATACGGCACGCGGACATATTCCGCCTGACCGCCGTCAATGCGGCATCCCAACATCCAGCCGCCGCAGGTGCAGTTGTTCACATACCCTCGTTTGCAATAGAAGCACTCACCGCAGAATGTCTCGACATTCACGGCAACCCTGTCGCCCGGCTTAACCTTGGTGACCTCCGAACCGACTGCCTCAACGACACCAACCAGCTCATGTCCCACAGTAATGCCAATCTCAGCCTGAGGTACAGCCCCATGCAGAATATGCAAATCCGACGAGCAGATACTCGAAAGTGTAACCCTCACCACGGCATCCTTTGGGTTCAAAATCTCCGGTTTCAGTTTCTCAATCAGCTCAAACCGCCCAGGCGCAATATATGTCAAAGCTTTCATCTCAAATTTTATTCTATGTCCAATGGCAGGAGGTTGTCATCGTTGAAACGGTCAAAGTCAGACTGGAAGAGTTTGTCCTGAATGACGCGATATTTCTCAAACTCAGTTTCAGCGTATTCTTTAGCTTGTTCGGCCGATACGTGTCCGGCATCAGTCAGAATGGGACGGTCGGTAAGATCAAGAAACTTATCAATACGCTTAGCCCAGTCCTCCATTGTCATAGGAATATGACGTTTAGCCATATCTTCCGCCAAGTCAAGGAAAGAGTTGACAATTCGTCCCATATCCTCCAGTTCACTCTCTTTGAGATAATTTTTGGCGATGCTGACATCCGGCTTAACAATCTTTCCGTCAGGAGCGTTCTCCCATGTCGTCAGCCCCATGTGTTCTTTCTCGGCGCTGGCACGTTCAATGATAAGTTCAGCCGCCGTATGACCATGAACAGCGTAGTGCATCTTATTCTGAACCTTCTTGAAGAATAGTCTTGTGGTAGGGGCATCTCTGTTGTAGTCAATGGCAGTAGCATAGATGTCAGTCAGCTTTTGATAGAAACGCCGCTCGCTTAGACGTATCTCGCGGATTTCAGCCAACAGATGCTCGAAATAGTCCTCGCCTATAAACGAGCCGTTCTCCATACGCTTCTTGTCAATCACATATCCCCTGATAGCAAACTGACGCAAAATAAACGTACACCACTGTCTGAACTGCGTGGCACGTGTACTGTTTACCCGATAGCCAACTGATATAATGGCATCAAGATTATAGAAATCCAATTGTCGTTTGATTTCGCGGTCACCTTCAACTTGAACTATTTCCATTTTGGAAACAGTTGAAGCTGGTCGAAGCTCACCCTCTGCAAAAATATTATTCAAATGCTTGCTGATTGCTGGTACACCCACATCAAACAGTTGCGCCATAGCCTTCTGCGTACACCATACGGTTTCATCACGGTACACAACCTGCACACCACCTTCCTTCCCCTCAATCTGAAAAATCAGGAACTCCGCCGTGCTGTTTCGTATCTCAAATTTCTTCGCCATTATATTTAATCTGAATTGCTAAATGACAGGAATACCGATTTCCTTTAGATAGTTGAAGGTATTGTCATACCATTCGGGCTTACGAGTTGTGTCAGGCGGAACACCGTTATCGCCTTCTGGCACAACTATTATCATACCTTGTCGAGCACGAGTAAGCAACACACGGTAGGCGTTAATCTGATATAGTTTGTTTGCAGCAACGTTAATGTTTTGCCACTTCTCACCTCCTTGCAGTTTGTGATGAGACCACTTACTGTGAGATTTATCAAGACGCAAGTCTGCATCCCAGGCTACGCAAGCCCAGTCAATTTCAAGTCCCTGAACCTTAAACTCGGTGAGGGTGTCTTCGAGGGCGTTTGATGAACGCACATCTCCATCTTCGGCGAGGAACCAATGCACGAAGTTCGGCTGATAGCGTACATTTATATTTATCGCCTTAAGCCTTTCGGCCTTACTACTGGCCAAAAGGCCGCAACGTTCGCTTCCTCTTGTTTTAGATCGCAACCAATCTTTGGCCGTTTCTAAAGAGCGAGTGAGATATATCGGATAATTGGCCAACTCCATCAAGGTTTGTTGGGCGCCGTCCTTATCCAATTCAAGTATCAGGTGTACGAATTTACTCACTTTTTCGGCACGGAAGGAGCGCATGCTTACGTCGAGGTGCAACGCATTTGCAACATGAATTTGCGATGGCTCGATTGTCAGCATATCCTTAACGGGAGTTTCGGCATACTCTCTGCCGTTTATGGCATCACTGAGATAAACGTGCCAATGCGTGAAGAAATCGTTGATGGCTCGTACCCATTCAAGCATACCGGCTTCGCCCTTGTTTATCTCTTGCCCTCCGCCTATCAAACAAACAACAACGCCCCAATCTTCCTGTCGGTCCATGCACGAAATAAGATAAGCCGGTTCGCTATATGGAAAGCGGTCTATTTTCTTTTTCTCTTTCATAAACCTGGCCAGTTCCGACTTTGTCCATGCGCGTTGGGCTTCATCAAAGATAGCGACATGGTCGGCAGGGACAAACGCTTTGTCGACATGGCTTTCAAAATAACCTGGTATCGGGACAATATGTTCGCCCTCAATCTTGGTGCCTTCAAGATAGAGGTCGCGATAATGGTGAACCATCTGAATAAATGCCTTAACCTTACTGCGGGCGTCCTCTTTGGTAACCTTTTTCGATTTATCGCCCGTAGCTTTGGCATCTGCCTTTCCACGCGCCACATAGTCGCGCGCCAAAGCCTCTTGAAGTACTTCTACAAGCGGAAAGTTGCCGGAAAGATATACGGCCTTTTCGCCCTTGTTAAACTGTTGTATGGCCGTTTGTAAGCCTATCAAAGTTTTACCGGCACCGGGAACACCTGTAACAAAACAGATGGCTTTTTCCTTTTTTGCACGACACGTTTCGATAATACGCTCGATTTCAGTCATTGTCGCTTCAAGGTCGCCGTCATGTTTTGTGATATCCTCAACAGAGTGGCCACTGTAAAGAGCGACGGCAGCTTCAATGATTGTTGGCGTAGGTTCATATCCACCGCGAGCCCATTGCATATCGCTATCAGTGCCGACGTATGGTGCAATGGCGGATAGCGTATCAGAAATCAGTTTGGAGAGTTTGTTGTCGTTTACCTGCGTGGGTTCATAAACACCATCTTCTGAAGGTACTAATTTTAAGTTGCAATTTCGGTCTCTTTCGCCAGGCACAACTACAACTGGAACGAGTGTGCGGTCGAATGTTTTAAGCTGAAAATTCTTCAAGTCAATCGCATAATCCCATACCTGAGATGAGGCTTGATAAGAGAACTTACTTCCTAATGTCTTGAATTCAAGAACGAAGATGATGCCTTCAATCAATAGTACAACATCCGCACGTCGGCCCATTCTCGGAATATTGTATTCCATAAAGATTGAACCTCGGTCACAATATTTCGACAAAGGGCTTTTCAAGGTCTCAATTTCTTCGAGCCAAGATGCCTTTGTTTCGGGATTATCACTGTGTGGCGAAGCCATGGCGAGCCTACCGATAATCTCATCGTTAGACAAGGAGACGAACTCCTCTATCGTTGAACCGTAATAAAATCGTTCTTTGGCCATATGTACATTATTGCGGCATTATGTATCCTTTGTCTTCGGCTTTGTTGATTATGCGTATAAGCCTTTTGCATTGCGCAACTGATGGCAAACTGGTTCTCTTAATATAGCTTGCAATTCCTTTGATGAACTCGAGCTCTCCAAAAGAAAGTACACTTTCTTTAAGAAGCTCATTATATACGTTCATCCAATAATTGGCTCCGAGAGAGAAGATTTCTACAGACGCATCTATTTCAGAATTGAATTTATGGGCTCGTTTTGCACTCGCTTCGTCACTTTTGCGAATTTCACTTGAAACAAGTGATTTTAAAAAGTTGTCAGATAGCTCGTAAGGAACTTTGCGGAAGTTTGACCATGTCGCCTCTATACGACTCATAGAACGAACAAGTCCACCTTTTGCCTCTTTTTCAAGATGCTTATGTGTTAAGTATGCCAATCTTTCCAACTCCTCTGCCATTTCAGAAGTTATACGTTGTTTTTGCCAAATAGAACGCCAATCTATATCCATACCTTTAGGTAGTAGCGTAAAGAGTTTGGCGATTGTGTATGGGACGATTTGGGCCTTATTACCGCCTTTTGGATACCAATCAGCTTTACCTATAATCTTGTCAAGTTGATCAAAAAGTATAACTGAGCAAACACCCTTCTTGAAGAATTCTTCATTTATGGAATCTCTTGATGTCGTATATAAATCTTCAATGTATGTTGCGAACTTACTGAAGTTTATAGCAGAACTCTGGCAAACCTGGTGCGGGTTCATGCGTACCGCGTTCAAGCATTTTGCAAGTTTTTCTTTTTTGATAACTTGTGTTTTGGGATTCATCTCTCCAAAACGTTTACGTTCGGCAGGAGTCATTTTCATCTGCTCTTGCTCCCACTTACCACGAGACCTTTCGTAGAACCATATTGTTTGATATGGTTTACCATCAACAGGTGGTGCCATGACTTTATGGGACAAATTTTCCATAAGGACATGGAAAGGATGATTAGAAAAGAAGTCTGCTTCAGAGACAGCATTTTGACTATTGGCACATTGCGAAATTGTTTTCGTAATTTCGTTATACCTTTCCGTCTGTTCCTCCGTCATTTCATCTTCAACATTGAGAACAGTAAGTTTCATCGGGACAAAGATTGCTCCCATTCCATTTTTGTCCTCTTTTTTTATCACTGCATTAGCAAGAGACGCAGTCGTTTGACCTCCATTAATAATTTGAGGATCGGAGAAACTAATAATTTTGCTACCATCCTTTGAGAATGTAACTGAACGAGCTACAACTGCTATGCCGTTATTGTATGTAAAGAAGTTGCGCGGGCGATTCATAATAGTGTCTCTAATACCCTTGTTGACCTTTCCTCTCACGCTAAGAAAAGCACGCACGTTTCCTTGTAGAAGCTTACTTCCGTATTTAAGGTATATGTCGGCAAGGAACTGCCCAGGCACAATGCCCAGATATGCATCATAATCAGCATTTTGTCCTATGTCCGCTTTCAAGCATGGGATTCCAGGACAATTAAAATCAGCTGTATCAATTTTAATTATTTCGCTTGAATTAGACGCAAATGTTTGGAATATGCGGTCAATAGTCCACAGACATATTTCAACCGGGCGATCCAAGAAGTTTTCCCGTTCAATGCTTTTTACTTGTGTGCTGCGAACTGCATCAGAAATGATATAAAACTTGAAATGATTTATTTCAGTGTTTAACGTTCCTGTTCCTATTTTTTTTGCAAATTCTTTTGCAATAGTAATAGCATCGTCAGAGTCGTCGCAGTAATCGCTCATGTGTCCGTTGACAGCTTCATCAACGAAATTGACCATGTGCTTATACATGTCCTCAATCTGAGTATTAGTTAATGTTGGAGCGTTGTCACGAGTATTGGAGAAGTAACTCGAAATAAGTATCAGTGAACCATCTGCTTCATCATAAGCATAGGCATCAAAAGCCATTTTACGGCCTCTGCGTCCTTTCATTACGATTGAAACTGAGTATGGATCATTTATTTCACCTATATCTTCGAGTTTTTCCAACATCCAGTTAATGAATTGAGATTCTGGCTCGGAGCCATCGTGCTCCGCGTTAAATCTTAATTCATCGATAAACTCTGATCTATATTCGGATAATTCCATTCGTTAGAGAGGCGTTTTAAAGGATTCGATTTCGGTTAATATAATGTCATATTGACACTTTGAAATAGCAAGTGGGAGAAGATTGCGTTTTAGACGAGGAAAATCTGAGTCAGCTAAGTAGCAATTTTCATCAACTTTCCTAAATACGAGGTTGTCATATTCCGGAGAAAAGTCAAATCCAAAATAAGCCAATTTGTTTAGAAATATGTCTTTTTGGTGAGTTCCAAGAGAGTCAAGTATGTTCCTAATTAATTTATTAATAACCAGACCATCATAAGAGGGGCTCATCTTTTCAAAGCTATAGACATAAAGACAACCTGGCATATCGCTATCCAATTGTTCAATAGACGAGATATGAACAGTTTCTTTGCCACTATTAATCGTCTTAATTTCAAACCATTCGTTGTCGCATGAAAAGTCTTTATGAGTTTTCTCCGGACCCATCCAACTGTCGAGTGCTATAGATTCACCCCACTTTGGTATTGCTTTTTCTATAAGGAATAAAAGTTCTCCAATTAATCCCATGATTTCCGGCTCAGTCAAACGGCTTCTATCCGATTTAAAAAGCTTTTTCCATGCCTGGAATCTATCTGATAAAATATGATAGATTAAATTTTCATCTGTAATATCCTGAACCGCAGAAATCAAATCCTCTCCGAACGCAGCAAAACAACCAAGTAATTCATCTTGTTCGAGAGAAAAACGAAGTATATATGAGGTGTCTTTATCCTTATATTGGTTCACAGCTAAAGGTTTTGAACCGATAAGTTTTACCGGTGTGAACGAACCGCGAAACTCAAAGCAAAAACGGCCTTCTTCGTCTTTGCCTATAAACATATTATGAGCTTTCTCGCCAACTTTGACGAAATATCCGTTCTTATAACCGGCTTTAAACTTTTCGTATAAACTATCCATCATATTCTTCGTCGTTCTCAGTATCAACGTCATCTTCAAAGATTCCATTAATACGCATCCATGTTTTGTTTACTTTGTAATGTTTGGCTGCCTCTTCCTCTTGTCGTCCAGGAAATCCTATTGCAAATGCGACAACCTGATCGGAGCCTAAGTCCTCTACAAACTTTTTAAAGCCGATGCTATACTTATGTGTGGGATCTTCAGGTTTAATTTCCGGGTCAATTACCATCACAATAAGCATTGGTTTGCGATTGGGTAAATATTGAAAGAACGCCTTTAGTGGGATGTCCTTCTTTTTTGCAACTTCAGCAGGAATCTTCTCTTTGTAGATCCAATTGTCTATGCACTTTGTTCTTGCAATGTTTGCATCTTGCTCGGACAAGCAGAAATCACCCTCTCGTGTACCCAAAACGCGCCGGCGTGAACTTATCTGTACTGCATTTCCGTGGTCATATAATGGACGAGAAATACAGTCAATATTTGATAATTCAGGAATTGAATAAGGTTTCTTTGAGTTACCACCTTCAAATACAATGTCCCAGTCCTCAATTCCATCATTATCTGTATCGTCAATAAAAGCCAAGATGTATTCTATGTTAAAATTAGGGTTTAACATAGAACATTGGATTTTACCTAGAAATTCTCTGACTAGAGACTTAGGAACATTCTCGAAAAAACGAGAATCATGATATGAACTTGAATTCACTTCATAGTCAGAATGACGTCCGACATCGGCAAATCGATATTTATAGCCAGCCGTAAATAGTTTTTGGGCAAGCGACTGTACCTGTTGCAGATTTATTCTATTATGCTGTGCATTAAAACTAAGATATGGTGTATCATAGATATTGCCATAATAAGCCAGTCTGACAAAATAATCAGAAGCAGTCCTCATCTTATTACTTGCCGTAATTTGAAGTCTTTCGCAATTATTACGGACTTTAATTCCAAAGTCTTTTGGTTTAAGTCGCTCCTCGAACATTTGCTCAATGTCAGATTTAAGTTCTTCAGAGGCTTCGGATATTTCGTAATACCATTCAGCACTTTCTCTTGAAGTCCATACTTGGAACACATCTTCATATCCATGACGATAACCGAACCAACGACCCATTTGCATTAAAACGTCAAAGGTTGCAGTATTTCTATAGAAATAGCTTACGGTAAGGCCTTCCAGTGTGAGTCCTCGGGATAATGCAAGTCCGCCAATAGCTATTACTCGCAATGAAGGATTTGCTTCATAGTCGAGTTTCTTACTGGCAACGCTTCCGTTGACTACCATGATTTTGATGTCCTTTATGGCGTTTAGAAGACTCTCTTTGTCAATTATACGATGAATAGGAATATCTTTTATATGTGAAAAGTGTTTTCTCCATAAATCGACTAACTCCTTAAAAAGAGGTATGTTAGAATTATTAGAAGAAATGGCTGAAAAATCATAGTTTATGATGCGATAAATCTGATTGTAAATCGCTTCAACATGTTCCGAAATAACCTGCTGAACTTTTACGAATCTGCTCATATTGATGAGCATACTACGAGGAGAAGATTTTTGACCTCGTAAGTCTCTTAAAACATTCGCGAGAAAGAAACATAACAGAGCCTCTCTAAGAGAATCAGGTAATGTGCCGTCCCATTCCTTTTTGTGTTGGTAATAAAATGGGCCGCTATTTAAGGATTCAATATCCTCTTTAACCATTATCTTATACTCATCAGAAGTGTAATCTGGCTCAAAGATATCAGTAATAAATCGAAGATTATTATAATTTAAGCCTTCAATATCATATAAGCGCTTTGCACCAATATAAGTTGAAGGTGTTGGCAATGAATAAATGAAATCCTCTGGGAACAAGTCGGCCTGTTTCATTGAATCTACAGAATCTGGATCAATGAAAATATTAGCAAATGGTGTTGCTGTAAATCCAACGTATGTGGCATTCTTAAACAAACCACAAATATCCCTAATTACCTTATTAGTGCGAGTTGGGTCAGTATCAGGTTTTTTTGTATTTACGGACGCGTTATCAGCCTCATCATCGATAAGAAGTAAAGGCGCATCTACATAGCCTTTTACCGGGTCAAGATTCTGATTATACAACCATTTGTATAATTTTGTGAGGACAGCAACATTCTTTTTAACGACAAAAAGTACGAGAGACTTATGTTGACTCAACGACGAAACAATATTATCGCTACTCCTTGTAAAGTCCTGCGCTACGGTAGTGTACGAAGAGGCCGGAATTTCAGACTGGAAATTACCAACACCAACTTTACGTTCAATTTTTTTCTTTCCTTCTTTTCTTATAGTATAACCTACTATTCCTTCGTCAATACGACCTTGTGTCTGTTGACGTAAGGATTCGGTTATACCTGCAAGAAGTATCACAACTTTATACCCAGCATCAGCAGCCTTACAAATAAGGCCAGCATAAGTAGATGTTTTACCAGATTGGACATCACCAATTATAAGACCACGAACTAAACGTTTCCCATCAAAATCTTCGTTTGGATTACCAAGACAGTTTAATATGTTTGGCAATGTAGTTTCCGAAAGGAGTTGAATGCTTTTGGTGTCAAGACTACCTTTCCCCTTGAGAAACTTTTCATAACGATTCCAAAATAATTGTTTCGAATCACTTAAGTTTAATTTGGTATACCAATCATGGGGATTGGTATCGTAGTCATTATATATAGCAACACCTTTAGTGTGTCTTACAGAAACTTCATATTCAAGATCTCGTACAATTGCCTCAACATCCTCGTCATCGTAAGGAGGAAACATAGCCAAGGCATACTGAACGGTAGAAACGAGTAATTCACGTTCAATCTCACTTTTGTCTCCATATTTTGCTGAAATCATGCGCCTGGAGATAACAGAGGCGTCTATGCGTTGTTGTTCACTCAGTTTCATGGGAGTAATATGAGACAAGTTTTTCCTTTACAGATGGATAGAGACAAAAAGGTTCAGACTTCATTATATGATCAATAAGTACATCTGTAGTTTGAGCTGTCGCCTGTTTAAAGTTATCTACCATTGAGATTGCCATCTGATAAATGTCATCGAATCGAGAATCATCTTCTTCGATTTTAGAGACACAATCATTCGATTTATCTACATAAATCTGATGTAGTGGAACTGTTTTTTCAATCTCACTTAGCAACATATCTATGTATGATATATCCTGTTCGGAAACTTTACTACGGATATATTTAATTAGTTCACTATCGCGATTTATTTGATAATAGAATGTTTTATCTCGGCCTTCCATTCTATCCCAAATATAATCAATATCATCATCAACTTTTTTCTTTCTGCCTCGATGTGTTTGTTTTGTTACGGAAGTACTAAGAGCATCCTCGACACATTTTTTGAGTTGATTTTGTATGCGTTTAGGTATAGATGCAACCTGCTTTTTGACATCGATACTCCATATATCATCGAGAGAATTAGGTATGTCAACTCTAATTCGAGCGTTTTTTGTGAGTTCGTGCCTGCGACTCATTCCAAACCAGTTTCCCCAGATAATAAGACGTTCATTTCTATATACATAGAAACCCTGCTTTGAGCGCATTTCTTCTACGCCTCCAATCAACTTCTTATCTTTATCAGACATATCAGTAAGAAATGGCAATATATATGGTCTAACTTTTACGTGCTGCTCTTGTCCATAGCTATCAGTTATAGCTATAGAAATTTCTTTACGATATGTAGTCTTGGGGTGCGACTCCAGGAATGGGTCAAGAGGCCTTAATTTTTGGTTATTAAGTACCATCGAAACTTTTGCCTTGGAGCGAGACATATATCTATGAAAGATTAAAGATATATGATGCGCGACTTTATCTTTATAATCATTTAAAGCATCATATACTTGCCCATCATGGGATTTTGAGAGTATATCAAAGTCTTGCCATATAACTAATGTGCCTTTCTTCTGTTTCTTCAATTCGTCGAAATAAGGGAGAACCGAAATTTCTTCATTTGTCAAGGAAAGCACAAGCCAATTCTTTTTCTCAAGAATATAATTATAATTCCATTGATATGCAGAGATTTTCCCGTTCCAGAAACTGATGACAGTTAAAATTCTGCACTGTGAAAGTGATGCGGATTTCAGGCCTAAGCCAAAGCGTCCTAAATCGTCCTTATCTCGTATCGTTTCTGAAGAAGTGCTACCATATCTCATCGCTTCTAAAAGAACATCTTTAGACATTCCATCACCATCGTCAAGTACTCCTACGGCCAATTTGTCGAGTGGATTGGTAGGGAATAATAATCTGATGTTCTTGGCGTTTGCACTAATGCTATTGTCAATTACATCGGCTAAGGCAGATTCAAAAGAATATCCCATTGAACGCATTGACCCCATTAGCATATCAGCGTGAGGAATATGTAGTTTCTCCTTACTCATAGTACGATAAAATTTGGTCAAAAATGGCTTTGGCTAACAATGGAGGAACGGCATTTCCTATTTGTTGCTGTATATGAGAGATTGGGCCTTCAAAATAGAAATCGTCAGGAAAACTTTGGATACGTGCTGCTTCTCTAACAGACAATCCACGGTCTTGATAAGGATGAATGAGCATACTCTTACGGTAGTTTGATATAACAACAGATGGTTCATCTGCTTTCAGACGTTTGTAAATACCACTATGACATCTCTCTTTATCAGCATAATTAACCATTAAATCATCAGGGATGTCTCTCCAATTTCCACCTTGAGGGATATGCTTGTATCGTTTAATGACCAATTCATTGTTAAGTGACACCAAATTCTGACTTGGTTTTTCAGAATTAAGCCTCATAAGCCTTTGATAAGGAGTTGCTTCGTTTATTCCACAAAGATATTCACCCTCGAATAACTGTTCGCCATTGCCGACGATGGGCAAGTCGCTTATTGCATCCCATACAGATATCGCCTTTTCGTGTTTTATTGGGAATTTAAACTTAATACCTAAACGGTTACCTACCATGAAATATCGATTACGTCGTTGAGGAACTCCATAATCAGAAGCCCATAAAACGTCATCTTCTATCTCATAGCCTAAACTTTTGAAGCATATGCCAACCAATCTTCGTACAGCTCCATTGCTCATATTAGTAAACCCGAATACATTTTCGAAAAGGAACCAATCGGGTTGAATCTCTTGAACAAATCTGAGAAATTCCTCGAATAGCGTATTATTAGGGTTCTTCATCGTCCTGCTTCGAGTATTAGACAATGAGAACCCTTGACAAGGTGGACCTCCCATTATAATAAATACTCCCTTGTCATTGGATTTCAAATCAGAAGGTTCTAAGTCTCTAATGTCTGAGCAAATTATATTGGTATCAGGATGATTTCTTTTATATGTCTTTACTGCGCTGGGGTTTATTTCAATGGCATGGGAAATGGAAATGCCTGCCATCTCAGCTCCGAGGCTGAGACCGCCCGCACCAGCAAATATGTCTATGCCTATTCTTTTCATTCGTTTATTATCTCTTGAGCTTTAAACCACAAGATACTATCGGATGGACTCGAATATTCAGAAATATTATACATATTTGCTGAAGCATAGCAAATTTGAATGTCTGGATATTTAAATGCAATTGAAGCTACAGCAAGGGTGGAAACCTTGTTATTCATTGGACTTATAATGATATTGTATTGTCCTTGATTCTGATCGATGATATCAGAAATTTGGTCTATAGTAAGTTTTAAGTCTACACACGAAAATTCGAAATGAAATGCCTCAGGATACATAACTGATAATCTGGAAACATTTTCATCGTTTATTTTGCTCAATTCGACAGAGTTACTAAAATTTGCAGGCGCTTTGCCAAGATAAAGTACGGCTGGCTCAAAACTATCTATCAATATCTGAGCTCTTTCTGTCTCAAAACCTACTAAAACTATTAAAAGATTCCTTTTTATAGCAGAAGGATTCCCAGAGAAACCGAGAATTGAACGAATTTCGTTTACGCCTTTAGACAACCACATTTTATCGAAATCATCCGGATTAGTAATATTGGAATATACAGATGAAGGATTGTAGCAAATATTAATTTGCTTTCGATTAAATTCTAATTGTCTTAATAGTTGGAGACATATCAAAAACATTTCTCGTGTAAATGTAGATATATCTATAACGGTTTTATAGCCTTTTAATGAATGCAGAATATCATATAGTTTGTCATAATTCTCTAACGGAGAATCTTTCTTGATTATAACAACCGTTCCCTTCTCTCCGAATAATTCATGTAAGAATCTCCGATTATTCACAACGGAAGGACAATTGTCTTCAAAAGAACAAATGATTGCTCTTCTAAGGACAGATGTATTAATTTTTTGCGCTATGCTTAAACAACGATGTTCAAAACTAGCACAACAAATAAATACTTCTGTATCTATGTTAGTCGTTTTAGAGAGTGATTCTTTATTCATGGTTATCAAAATCAAACAATGAAGGTGTAGTGAGATTCGTACTTTCTTCGGTTTGTTTCTTAAACCGATTCAAGAAATCTCTTTTATTATTAAGTGCTAAACTTAAAGTTGAGCTGGGCATAAACTTATACCCCGCGAAGCTCGTTGGGTCAAGTTTAAAGTGAGGGGCTAGAATTCTACTTAATATGTATAACGTATTTCTACCAGTGCCTGATTTATTTCCAATAGTACTTTTATGCAGATACCCAAATTGTTCCCCCATATCAAGAATTCGTTGTAATTCCTCATCGGGTCGATCAGTTAAAGCTATTGAAAACACTCGTCTTTCGCTGATTTCGGAAACAAGTAATTTATGAAACAATTCGCCTAATGAATCGATTAGATTGAAAAGTTTTTCAGCATCCGCCAAGTGAGTCGTAGAATCACTTATATCTTTTCTCAATTTATCAAATTCATCGGTTAAGAATGCTGTTGAATATTTTTTAATTATTTCATCTTGAACGGAAGGACCAATAGATGTGAGAATGTCTGTTTTTTGCAAAGTTGATTCTAGTGCATACATTTCTTGTGCCGGAGCTAAGAAATGACGGATTATACCAGAAGATATCGCAACTAATTGATCAAATCCAGCATAACTATAGTGTGCTCCAGATTTATGAAGTTGTTGCAGTCGACGAATGAATTCGGGTCTAGCATATCTTCTTGCTGCATCACCGGCTACGTAGGGTTTCAGGGGATCATTAAATTTTTGTTTAATTTCCTCGGCAATTAATTCTATCTGCTTATCTTGTTCTTTGTCGCTTGGAAAAAATTCCGCTGAACTGATCGATATGTTAAGGTATTTTTTTAGCCTTTTTAATACAATTTCTTTAATACGTTCATTGTACTGACTTTTTCTACTTGCATATACAGTAGAGATGTTAATTTCCGAATAATCATGCGGAGAATCAATCCTCTTATCGTTTATGGTAAGATGGGATTTATAATCTAATTGTGTTGATATTTTAAAGCATATATCTCTAGTTGTACGGTAGGAAACCCAAGTATTAAGTATCTTAGTCTGTGTTAGATTTAAATATCCCGCATCATCAACTAAAAGATAGAAAGGTTTGTTTGATGGGAAAATACTTATAGATTTCAGTGACCTTATAACAGGATATACGAAATCCATGAAATCGACAATGGATCCCGAATATGGAGTGGTGATGTCGCGAGATAATGCAATCCTCTTACAGTAATTAAGACATTCTCTATTCATGCTGTCACATATTTTTGACATTTGACGTACTCTCTCTACGCCAGTAAAAGTGTGACTATCATCCGCAGGAATACAATGACCACTTTGAGTTACAATCGGGATAAATTCAGTTTGATAAAATTCATTTATTTCAGAAGAGACGGCATTTAGTTCATCCATATAAGTTTCTAGTAACGAAACAAATATTTTGGCAACGATATAAGTCGCTAGAAGATGCTCATTAAAAATCGTTGAGGCATGATTCTCAAGCCTATCTAAATCGGGAATGTTGATATTAGTTAATTTAATTGGTATATATGCTGCAAAGAAATCCAATTCTGATGGTTTGCAATTACGAACAATTACCTGGCAATCAGGCATAATATAACGGAACATCATGCTTTTACCAGAGCCACGTGGTCCGTTAAGGAATGTATGGCCTTTCTCAAGCACTTGCTTAAAATCAGCAAATACATCTACAAAAAGATCCACCACATCTTGTGCAGTATTTTGCTCTGGGGTTTTTATCTCAAATGGATTCATGGGCTTGCTTGATGCTACTCATTATATATTCACCGGTTAACTTTATGCCATTTCTTTGTAAATCATGATTACACAATTCAAAAATATCATTTGACATAAGTTGAGGATAACCAATCTCTTTAATTCGAAAACTTATTGGTTCAAAAAACTCTTCTAATTTCTCTTCGTCAATAAAGTGGATTTTCACACTAACCGTAGTCAGTCTTAGTTTTTCTGGGACAAATCTATTATAATATAAACATTCACAGAATGTTTTCATTGTTCTTGCATATATTTCATCAACTAAAAATATATTTTCAGTCTTGCCATTGTCTGAAGGTTTTGAATATGTGGCATTGACATGATTCTTATTTAAACAGAAAGTCATTTCTATTTCATGACTTTCTGTAATTGGTTCGAAAGTGTCTAAGCATGATGAAAACGCATGGAATAATTGACTATCCATCGGTATAAGACCATTGTTAAGTAGGTAGTTTGAGCTTCGAGATTTGCCATCTGCCAATTCGTCGCCTAGGCGAATTAGAGCTGCGAGCATTCTTGTGCGAATTTCTTCGCCTGAAATACGCATGTTCGATTCAAGTGCTCCTATAGGATCCTCTTTACCAGAATGAGCTTGTGCGATTTTTTGGATTGTTATGCGTTCAATGCTAGAACTTATATATTTGGGTAATTCGCTAAGGAATTTTTTACCTGTTTTCTCATGACCAGATCGTCCTTGGAATATATGTCCTGCATCATGGATATGAGCGCCAATTAATAGGATGAAAATTTCATACTTGGATAAATAATCAAAGCCGGTTTCGCGAAGTATTGACGAAATCTTTTCAATGACCATTTGAACATGTTCTGCGCTATGATCATTTAAATATACATTTGGATTGAATCTTGAGGTCATAGTCTTAATTTCTTTATGGATTTCCTGATTCATAAAGGTTCTAAAAGACTTGTATATAGCTACATAATCCACATGATTTGGAAAATCATGTGGCACCGCTTGTTTGATGAAAAATTCTTCTATGGTTTCTTTCATTTTTAGCTGTTGTAACAAAGGTGTACTACACACCTAAATTATTGCAAAATTAGCAAATATTTTCGGTATGGCAATGAAATATGCTGGGAAACATACATACATGAGGCATGAGTAGAGTCCAAGGGCAAATGCAATATTAGCGAAAATGTTTGAAAAACTCTGCTG
>OGQT01000897.1_pt1 | contig 25249 bp, 19 predicted proteins | sample 1553261 | NCBI WGS metagenome assembly OGQT01 (sample SAMEA2579992, study PRJEB22360) | human gut metagenome | biome: human gut; feature: human-associated habitat; material: faeces | place: Denmark | collected 2008/2010
CCGGTGGTGACGACAGTGTTCACGTCGGAGACCACGGGGTCGCCGTACACGGTGGAGTCAGCCAGGATAGTGGTCTTCTTGATATACAGGTTGACGGTCTTGCCCAGCATGTCAACGGGAGTGCTGACATTGAAGGTCTGGGTCTTGAGGGAGGCGTCCTCCTTGCTCACGGTGGTGTTGCCGGTGGTGGACAGGATGCCGTCGGGGTTGTAGATGCGGGTCTTGCCCTCCTGCAGCGCGGTATCGGTGTCGTCGTCCAGGATGGCCCACTCATTGGCGGTGACAACGCCCCCCCCCTTGATCACGCCGTACTTGTCGGCCAGGATGGTGCGGTGGTCGCTGTAAGCGATGGGGTAGTTGTTGGTGGTGTAGCTCTGGATCATCTCCACGTCCAGGGCGTTGTAGATCAGCAGGGCCGCGTCATCCCGGTTCAGGGGAGCGGACAGATCCTTGGTGAAGCCCTCGAAGATGCCCTGCTCGTCGGCGCGGACGGACACGTTGATGGCCCAGTCGGCACCCTCAAAGCCCTCGATCTGCTCGTCAAAAGCCTCGCCCTGTTCGGGCTCGGTTTGAGCGTCGGGAGCAATCGGCTGACCGAACTCGTCCTCGGCGTAGGTAGGCTCTTCGTACTCGATGGTGTTGCCGTAGTCGTTTTGCTGCTGGGCCGCGGCATACTCCGCCGCCGCGCGCGCCATTTCCTCGGCACGACGTTTCTGCTCCCCAAAATAGGTATCGAACGGAACATCGTCGGGAAACTCGTTCTCGCCCTGGAAGGGAGCAACGTTGTCCATAACGCCGAGCATAGCGGCGACAGAAGACTTGTTGCACACCGCGCCGGACGTATAGGGAAGAATGTGGCGGTTAGAGATGATGTTTGCCGCGTTGGCAAGTGCAACGAGGGAAGCGAGGATCGCGACAATCCACAGCAGAACCTTGAGCGCGCCGGGGAGCGGCAGGATACGCAGGATGGCAACGGCAGCAGGGGCAACCGTGGCAACGGGCAACAGCTTGGCGATGAGCGCACGATACGAAGCATAGGGCTCGCGGGCGAGCAGCTCAGCACGGGGAGAGTCGTAGTGTGCGACAACGACCACCGGGCGGTTGCGCGGAGACGCGAGCGGGCCCGAGGCCTTGTGGTAGGCGATGACATTTTGGCTCACGCCCGTCTTGCCCAGGCGCGAAACCACGGGGTGGCCCGTGCGCTCGAGCACGTAAAGAACGGCGCCGACAATGGCCAGCAAGGTGCCGACCAAGCCGATACCGCCGCCGATGCCCATCAGCAGGGCGCCGGCAAACGCAAGAATACCGGTAACGGCAAATGCCAATCTACTGGGCGCCGGGGCATTGAACTCCTGAACCTCGGGGTCAAAGCCGTGGTTGCGGAAGATCTGAGCGATATCCTCGGCAGCCAAGCGCTCTTCTTCGCTGCATGCCGGCGTAATGCCGGTGTTCTGCAGCAGGTGGTTAATATAGTTCTGGGTGTTCGCCATGTGCGCTCCACATCCATAATCCGACAAATAGGCCCAATGCATGCACATTAGAACCGTATATAGTCGAAAGTATACCCCGAGCGAGCGCAAACGACCGAATTCGGGCCATCTTAACGCCTCGAGCGGACAAGGATATAGCCTAATCTCCATATCGGACTAAAATCATGGCAGCAAACCACCTTCTCATGCGAGGACTCTATGACGGCAAGCGACGCGACCGCAACAATTAAAAAGGGGAATTCGGAGCCCGGTTTCGATAAAACGGCTCAGCGCATCCTCAATCTTTTCTTTGTGCTCAACAGCTCCCCCGAACCGCTGACGACCGAGCAGATTGTCTTGGATTCTGACCTGGGATATGGCTCGGGCAACATCGACTCGGATAAGCGCAAGTTTCGGCGCGATCGTGACAAACTGCTCGAGCGTGGCATCTTAATCAAGGAGGTTCGCCCCGCCGGTGCGCAGGAGACCGAGGAAAGCTCGTGGACAATCGACCGCGAGCACACGTTTGCTGCAGGCGGCCTCATCACCGCAGACGACGCCGACATCCTACTCAACGCCATCGACCAGACGCTAGCGGCCGGCTCTTCCACCTTTGCCGCGCCGCTTGCCGATATTCGCTCCAAAATTGCCTACCTCACCGGCATGTCGGCGGTGGACGAAGTACCGATCCGCCGCTCTCCCACCGTCGATGCGGTATGGAGCGCCTTTGCCGAGCGATGCGCGCTGCGATTTTTATATCAGAACGGACGCGGCGAGCAGAAAGAACGTACCGTCTGTGTCTACGGCATGTTCGAACGCGAGGGCGTGGCGTACTTCTGCGGCCTCGACAATGTCACCGACGACATCAGGACATTCCGCTGCGACCGTATCGTTCGCGCTTGGCGTCCTTCGAAGGCCTACGCCATCCCTGCGGACTTCAACCTCAGCGACTACCTGTTCTTTGAATTCGATTTTGCCGACCGACCGCCCGTTGCAGCCACGTTCTCATTCGCCCCTCAGACGCAGATCGATATGATCAACGGTCTCACGCGTGGGCGAGGTGAGCTCGTACACACCGATGTGGGATGGACCTGGACCGTTGACGTGCGCGATCTTGAAGCCGGCGCCTCATTTTGCATGGCCCACGCCATGGACGGCATGAGGCCCGTGGCCCCCAAATCGCTCAAACAGGCGTGGAACCACCTCATTGAAAGGACGGTGCACGAGTATGCCCGTGCGTAAACTCACCAGCGAGCAGAGACTCTCGCGCGCTATCGACATCATGGAGGCCCTCTACGCCGCCGGCGAGAGCGGCATGACACGGACCGAGATTTGCAGTCGCTTTGACATCACGGGGGTATCGCTCGACGAGATTCTCGAGATCGTCTCGACGCTCGCGGACCGAGAATCGGGCGCGCGCATCATCTGCGAATGCCGCGGCGAGCGTGTGGTCCTCACCGGTGACGCCGGGCGTGTGCTACCGCTGCGCTTGAGTGCCGCCGAGGGCGCTGTGCTCAACCATGAACTTGAATCGTTGGGGATCGAGCCGCATACGGCAGCTCGGATTCGACATGCCCTTCTACCCGAAGAGCTCGGCTATAACCAGCGCGTCTTTGACACCGTCAACCACGGGTCGCACTGGCAGCAGCTGAGCTGCGCCATTCAGGACGGTGTTCGCTGCCGCATCTCGTATCGCTCGATGGACGATGCACGGCCACGTGAGCGTCTGGTCGACCCCTTGCGCATTACGGCAAACGGCGACCAAACATACCTGATTGCCTGGGACATCGCGGTCGATGAGCAGCGCACCTATCGCATGGATAAAATCGAGGGACTCGCCTTGACGGAAGACTCCGTCGTGCCTCACACATCGGACGTCGCATCCCTCCACGATTCCCTTGCCCGGACGCAGCGCAGCGCAAAGCTCTTGATGCCATTCGATATGGCGGAGCATCTGGACTGGGCCGGCATCACCCTAATCGAGCGCGGCGGGGCAGACATGGCAACGGTAACCGTGCATTACGGCTCCGAGCGTTGGCTACTGAGCCAGGTAATCGCAGCGGGCGGAGCCATCCGCATCTTGGATGACCCCGCCCTGTCAAAGCGCCTGTGCGATATGGCAAAAACCCTCGTCTGTCCGCTTTAGCGCCGCCGCTCGTGGCGTGCGCGCCACAGTTGCAGATAGTGCCCGATCTGCGCCGATTCGATGCGCTGGTAGGAGCTCGTGGCCAGCGACGTTAAGAACTTCTTTCCGTAGCCCTTCGTCACCAGGCGCGGGTCGGCCAGAATCAGCACGCCGCAATCGGTCGACGAGCGGATAAGGCGGCCGCCTGCTTGACCTCGAGCACCGCCTCGGGCAGCGAATAGCGCGCCCAAGCGCGGTCTTCGCGCAGGTTGCGCTCGCACGAGAGCGGGTCCGTGGGACTCGAGAACGGCAGCTTGGGAATGATGACGCAGCGCAGCGTCTCGCCGCTGGCGTCGAACCCCTCCCAGAAGGCCTTAAGAGCAAAAAGCGACGAGGTCGGCTCGTTGATAAACCGGTCGCGCAGGCGACGAGGAGATGAGTTGCGCTGCTGGCAGTTGAGCTCCAGACCCGCACGGGCCATCTTGGGCTCAACGCGGGCGTACAGGTCTTCCATGTCGCGCCGATTGGTAAACAGTGTGAGCACCGATCCGCCCATGGCAAGATGGGCGTCGACCAGCACGCGCTCGAGCGCCGTAAGATAGCTCTCACGATCGCGCGGATCGGGGATATCGCCCGCAACGACTACAGCCATGTTCGAATCGAAGTCGTAGCTCGAGTCCAAGTGCAACGATGAGGATGTTGAAGCACCGATGCGATCGAGGCCGACTGCGTGGTTAAAGTGTTCAAAGCTTTTGGACACCGTCATGGTCGCCGAGGCAAAGATAGCCGTGTGAACCTCGGGCAGCCACTCGGTTGCCAAGGCCTCGCCAATGTCGATGCGCTCTGCGGTCATTGACTCTCCGCCGGCACGCAGCCTGCGATTGACCTGCAGTGAATACACGTAGTGTTCATCGGTGCCATCAATGATGAGTTTGAGGTTCTCAGCCAGCTCGTGCAGGCGGCGCGAGATATCACCCAGGTCGACAACAACCTCGGGCTTGTCGGCGGCGACGGCTTGCACCAGCGCGTCGACGCTCTTGTCAGCTTGTTCCAATGCGTCGATGGCAGTGTAGGCCGACTGTAAGAAATCATGCCAGTCGTCAGATTCGCGCAGCTCGGGGCCAATCCATAGATTGGCATTGTCATAACCCCCACGGGCACGGCGGCCGAGCTCGCGAACGCCATCGAACACGTCGGCGATTGCCATGCTCGCGCGCGCAACCGTCGACGTCGCCTTGGCAGTAAGGCCCAAATAGAGCGTAGAGCCCTCGGAGGTTGCCAAATCACGGGAGACCTGGCTTAGCGCGCCGGTGGTCGAGCCGCCCAGGCGCTCAAACAGAACGCGTGATTCGTCCGCCGACACCACGCGCGCCCACTGACGGCGCGCCTCGCGCTCGATGGAATGGGCCTCGTCGATTACCCAATGACGAATCGGAGGTAAAATCCTGCCCTCGGCCGCAACATTGCGGAACAGCAGGGAATGGTTGGTGACCACCACGTCGGCATGCGCCGCACGACGGCGAGCGCCGTGGACCAAACATTTATCAGGGAAAAACGGGCAGAGGCGACGAGCACACTCGCGCGAGGCCGTTGTAAAGTCGGGGCGGTTGACACTGCGCCACCGAATGCCGAGCGAGTCGAGGTCGCCATCGGCTGATTGACAGACGTACGCCATAATGACCGCGACCGCCGTGAGCGTGTCCGCCGGATCGCGCTTGGTGGTAATCTCGACCTGGCCGCGGCTCATGCGCTCAAGCTTGCGCAGGCACGGATAGTGGTCATAGCCCTTGAGAGCGCAAAATGACAGGCCACCGTCCAGTTGCTCGGCAAGTTTTGGCAGCTCATGGTACATGAGCTGGTCGGCAAGATTGTTCGATTTGGTCGCAATACCAACCGTGATGTTGTTACGGCGTGCTGCCTCGGCAAAAGGCACCAGATAGGCCATCGATTTGCCGACGCCCGTGCCCGCCTCAATTACACGATGAGTGCCCGTGACCAGCGCATCGCGGACCTCGAGCGCCATCGCGATCTGCTCATCACGCGGCTCGTAGGTGGGATACATGCGATTGACCAGGCCACCTGGCGCATAGTCTGCCTTAATCTCCTCACGACTCGGCATCTTGAGTACCGGCAGTTCGTCGGCGTCCACCCGATCGTCGGCGCGATCGGCCTTGAGAACGTCAGCACGAGCGGCGCTGAGAGAGAAGATAGAACCAGGGTTCTGCCCCGCCAAGAATGAGAAGATTGGACGATAGGACCAAGGCACGTCCGGATGCATGTCGGCTAGGCGCGCCATGAGGCCCTGGGGCAAGTCGGTGAGTGCCACGAGCAACACGCGCCATACGCCACACAGGGCGTCGACGTCGGCATTGGCACGGTGTGATACCGAGTCACAGCCAAACAGATCGGCCATAAAAGACAGCTTGTGCGAGGCCAGGCGCGGAAGCGCGATGCGCGACAGCGCCAGCGAATCGATCCAAATATCGCTCACGTTGACGCCGCCTTTGACCGACTCGATAAACGAGCGGTCGAACGTGGCGTTATGTGCGATTACCGGGCAACCACCGACAAAATCGGCGAGAGCGGCGACGGCCTCAACGGCCGACGGGGCATCTGCCACATCGGCATTTGTAATGCTCGTGAGCTCGGTAATCTCGGCGGGAATCAGCTGCTTGGGATGCACGAAGGTATCGAAGCGGTCGACGATCTCGCGGCCCGAAAGACGGGCCGCCGAGATCTCGATCAGCTCGTTGTCCTGCACCGAAAGACCTGTGGTCTCGGTATCGAGGACGATCACATCTTCCTCGATAAGGCCGAAGGACTGCGTTTTGGCGCGTTCGGCAAGCGTGGCATAGGAGTCGATGACAAACTGCGGCGTTCCTGACGAAACCGCGTCCTCGATTAGCATGCAATGCCCGCTCGACGAAGGCCCATACGGATCAGGCTGTCACAGACCTGCGGGAACGTCATGTCGTCGGTGTGGCGGATCTCATCCGGATACAGCGACGTATCGGTCATGCCGGGAATGGTATTGGTCTCGAGGATAACGGGGCCGTCCTCGCTCACGATAAAATCGCTGCGCGAGATGCCCAGGCAACCGAGCGCCTTGTGAGCGGCACAGGCAAGCTCCTGGGCACGAGCGTAGTTCTCGGGTGAAATCTGCGCCGGAATGCGATGGATGTCCGTAGGGTCGACATATTTCACGTCCAGATCGTAGAACTCGCAGTCCTCGGGCTTACGAATCTCGACAATCGGCAGGGCGCGCACGTCATCTTCACCGTATACACCGACGGTGATCTCGGTACCCTCGATGCACTTCTCGACCAGCACTTTGTCGCCGTACTCAAACGCCTTGGCGATTGCCGCGGGCAGCTCGGAGGGCTCATGGACCAGGGAAATGCCATAGCTGGAACCGTTGACGGCCGGCTTCACAAAGCAGCGCTCGCCACAAACCTCGACGATATGATCGATATCGACTTCATCGCCCACCTCGAGCGCAAGGCCGGGGGCAATAGGAATGCCCGCCTTGGCGTACAGGAGCTTAGAGACCTCCTTGTCGGCACCGCAGGCGCTGGCAAGCACACCCGAGGCCGTGTAGGGGATACCCAGGGTCTCCATGGAGCCCTGCATGGCGCCATCCTCGCCGCCGGCACCGTGCATGGCGATAAACGCCACGTCAAAGCCGCCGGTCGCCATGGTTACCATAAAATCATCGGTAGCCGTGTCGAGCAGCTCCACCGAAGTGTAGCCGGCCTCCTTCAAGGCAACCACGACGTTCTTTCCCGAATTGAGCGAGATCTCGCGCTCAGCGGAATGACCGCCCGCCAAGACCGCTACGTGCATGTTCTCTAGGCTTTTACCCGGCATGGGCAGACTCCTCCTCTATAATTTCTGCAGCTGATACCATATTGTAGCGATACCCTCTACGTTTCCCCAAAATCGAAAGGCTTCCATGAATCCCAGGACTAAATCTCAGGACATTCGCGACTTGAGCCAAAACGATATTCGCGACCTTGTGGCCGAACTTGGCCAGCCCACCTTCCGCGCGAAGCAGCTCATCGAATGGGTCTTCGAGAAGAACGTTTGTTCGTTTGACGATATGACCAACCTTCCCAAGGCTTTCCGCGAGCAGCTTAAAGAGGCTTTTACCTTTGACACGCCGACTGAACTAACCAAGCAGGTTTCCAAAGATGGCTCTCGCAAGTATCTGCTCGAGTACCACGACGGCGTTTCCGTCGAGACTGTCGGTATGCCCCGTCGTAACAAGCTTTCCGTCTGCGTTTCCACCCAGGCTGGCTGTGGCATGGGCTGCGCCTTTTGCGCTACCGGTCTCAACGGCCTCAAGCGCTCTCTGACCGCTCAAGAGATCGTCGACCAGGTACTTCATGTATCCAACGACTTTGGCGAGCGTGCCACGAGCGTCGTCTTCATGGGCCAGGGCGAGCCGTTTGCCAACTACGACGAGGTTCTCAAGGCGCTGCGAATCCTCAACGACCCCGATGGCATCGGTATCGGCGCTCGTCACCTCACCGTCTCTACCAGCGGCGTTATTCCCGGTATTCGCAAATTTGCCGATATCCCCGAGCAGTTCACGCTTGCCGTTTCCCTGCATTCCGCCATCCAGTCGACGCGCAACAAGCTCATGCCCGGTGTTAAGAAGTACACACTGCTTCGCCTTCACGAGGCGCTTCAGCTCTACACCGAGAAGACTGGCCGCCGCCCGACCTATGAGTATGCCATGATCGAAGGCGTCAACGATATGAATCCCGAGATGCAGGCGCTCTGCGACTTCTGCGAGGGAACGCTGTGCCACGTTAACCTTATTCAGCTTAACGACATTGAGGGTAGCCCGCTCAAGCCGTCGCCGATTCATAAGGTTGAGGATCTTCAGCGTCGTCTTGAGTCCCGTGGCATCGAGACCACGATTCGTAACTCCCGTGGTAACGATATTGACGCCGCCTGCGGACAGCTGAAGCAGCGCTTCAAAGTTCAGAAGAACTCATAGGGGAGTCGCACCCCAAAACGTTTCATGTGAAACATTGAACGGCCACGGTTGCAGGATATGCAACCGTGGCCGTTTCATTTATTGAGCTTAATTTTGAATCAGCTGCTACCTGTCCCATTTTTTACGGTCAAAATAAGGGCTCCTTGCCTCGTGAATTAGACAAGGACCCCTCATAATATGCTAAGTAATTGTTAGGTACCTAATAACCTACATTTTCCCATTGGTTGCTAACCCAACCTTGATTAATCTTGGGATTCTTCGTTACCTGAGCGGTGCGCATGGCAACATCTTCTGTCATAACATCCATTTTCTTCTTGGATGTATCGACAATATCTTGCGCACTACGAAGCAAACGACCTCGAAGTTCATCGTCTGTCGCGATCTTATAGCCAGCAAAGGCACCAGCAGCGACAGTCGTCGCCAATGCAATCACAGTAAAAATCCTATTCCTCATCTTGGCCTCCTTGATCAAACTGAATCATTTCGCCAAGAATACGAGAGAGCTCTTCCTCGTCTTTAAACTCAATCTCAATCTTATTCTTTCCACGCGAGCTCTTCACACGCACGTTGGTATTAAAAACCTGACGAAGCACGCGGGCAGCCTTTTTAAAAGACTGAGGCGTTGCAGGCCTCGGAGTCTTATGTGTCTCTCCGGCAGAAAACAACGGAGCAAGATTTTCTGTCGCTCTTACGGAAAGGCCCTCTGCAACAACCTTCTCAGCAAGTCGAATTCGAGCATCCTCATAGGGAACTGCAAGAATCGCACGTGCATGACCAGCAGTAAGTTTGCCCTCAAAAATCATCTGCTGAACAACTTCGGGAAGATCAAGAAGGCGCAGCGAGTTTGTAATTGCAGAGCGCGACTTGCTTACAGCCTTCGACAATGCTTCCTGGGTCATACCGCTGGCATCGATAAGCTGGCGGTAGCCCTTAGCCTCTTCGACAGGATTTAGATCAGAACGCTGAAGGTTTTCGATAAGAGCAAGAGCTAGCATCTCTTCATCATTAACATCCTTAATGATGACTGGCAGTTCCTCAAGACCAGCAAGTTTTGACGCCTGGTAACGACGTTCACCAGCGATGATCTCATAGCCGTTTCCATGCTTGCGAACCAAAAGCGGCTGCAAAACGCCATGTTCTTGAATTGACTCGCTCAACTCGCGAAGTTCAGTTTCGTTAAAGTGAATTCGGGGCTGATTTGGGTTGGGAACGATATCCTCAATAGGTAATTTTGTTTCAGACGCAGCATTCGAAGCCGATACAGCCGAACCACCAGTCTCATACTCGGCCTCTGAGACCAAAGCATTGAGTCCACGTCCTAATCCGCCACGTTTCTTTACACTAGGCACGCTTGATCACCTCTTTTGCAAGGTTCATATACGCTTTTGCACCCTTATTTTGAGGTGCATAGGTAATTACCGGTTCTCCAAAAGACGGAGCTTCGGAGATTTTAACCGTACGGGGGATCAGCGTCTTAAACGCCTTATCACCAAAGTACGATTGAACCTCCTCAACAACCTGATTCGATAGAGAAGTACGCGAGTCATACATGGTCATAAGCACACCATAGGTGTCTAAGCCCTTGTTCAGACGTGATTTGACCATCTTCATTGACTCAAGCAGCTTCGTAACGCCCTCAAGTGCATAATACTCGCATTGGATCGGAATCAAAACGCTGTCTGCTGCGGTCAAGGCGTTGATAGTAAGCAGGCCGAGCGAAGGGGGACAGTCAATGAAAATAAAATCGAACTCGTCCTGAATCGGCTCAAGCAAATCTTTGAGACGGGTTTCACGAGCAATTGCGCTTACGAGTTCAATTTCTGCGCCTGCAAGCTGAATTGTAGCCGGAATTACGAATACCTTTTTGCAATTTGTATCAAGAACAAGCGATTCTGCCGGCACATCATTCAACAATGCATCATAGATGCAGTGATCAAGGTCTTCTTTTTCAATTCCAAATCCACTAGTGCTGTTTCCTTGCGGATCAAAATCGACAATCAGCGTCTTACGACCCTGCTCACCCAGTGCTGCTGCAAGGTTTACAGCCGTCGTTGACTTACCGACGCCGCCTTTTTGATTGATGATTGCAATGATACGCGTGTCTTTTGCACTCTTAGAACGCTTAACGTCGCGAAATCCCACGGTCCCTCCTGGTGTGTATTAAAGCTGTCAAACGGAGGATGTTTCACGTGAAACATTCCGATTCGATATCAACCGCCATGTTTCACGTGAAACACCGCAAGTTGTTAGTATCCATTATGTTTCACGTGAAACATCTAGGCAAGCGGATTCTTCTTTGCCATGCCATTTGCACGAGGCAATGAGACGGATGCTGGATGACTCTTCTTAAGAACAATGAACTCCCTGTGACCCAAGCCTTCAGGCAAATCAATAGCGTCATTCAAAAGCAAAGTGAAGCCACAAATCTTAGCTGCTGACATGCCGGAAGCAAGCTCCTCATCCGAAGGATTGCCCTTGGTTATAACAAATAGCCCTCCATCCTTCAGATACGGAGCCGCATACTCAACAAGAATCGGTAGAGGGGCCAGTGCGCGGGCGGTTACAACAGAGAACTGCTTCTTATGGCTTCGAGCATATTCTTCAAGACGATCATGAACCGCATGAGCATGTTTCAATCCAAGAGCATGGACAAAGGAATTAACCGCATCAACCTTCTTGCCAACAGAGTCAATATAAGTAGCTTTACGATGCGTGGTTATGGTTAATGGAATACCAGGGAAGCCCGCACCTGTTCCCATATCGAGCAAAGCTCCCTCAGGAGCCTTGTTGATATAGGGGAGCAAAACAAGTGAGTCGAGAATATGAAGTACTGCAGCATCTTCTACGTTAAGAATACGGGTGAGATTGGTTGTCTTATTTGTTTCTAGAACCAAATCCAAATGCTGAATACATTTCCTCAGCTCAACATCAGTTACGCTCAAGGAATACTCTTTGCAATAGGAAGTTAGACGACTCAACATCTCGTCAGCCTGCTGATCAGTAAGTACTAACAACGAAAGCTCCTATCTGACAAAAATCAGTGTATCGAGAACTTTTGACAAAAAAAGGGGACGTGGAAACCACGTCCCCTTAGCATAAGCTCGAGAAGATTATCGAGCAACAATCACCACATGGCGATCAGGGTCAGAACCCTCAGAATGAGTATCGACGGCATCATTGCCACGAAGTGCAATGTGAACCAGTCGACGCTCGTAGCCATTCATGGGCGGAAGCGAAACACTCTTATGAGTGCGGATGGCACGCTCGGCAGCAGACTGAGCCATGGAAGCGACCTTGTCCTGACGGCGACTCTTGTATCCCTCTACGTCCACTACAACCGGATACCTAAAGGCAAGTTTGCGGCTCACCAGCAAAGAGAACACAACCTGAAGGGCATCAAGGGTGCGACCATGACGGCCAATGAGAACAGCAAGGTCGGGAGCCGTTACATCCAAAATCAGCTCACCCTCGTCGCCCTCATACTCATCGATAGGAGAGTTGGCGGCATCGAAGTGCGAAAGGATGGAACGCAGGATGGAAATCGCAACATCGGCAATGGTGTCGAGCTCCTCATCGGTCAGCTCTTCACCAGCCTTGTAGCGCTGTGCAATCTCGGGATAATCGCCCGCGACCTGCGGGGCAACCTCCTCAAGCATATCCTCGATGATCTCTTCAGACATAACGTACTCCAAAAGTTAGGTACCTAAATAAGAATACTATCCCACTACTTCTTCTTGTGCGGGCGCGGCTTCTTCTCTCGACGAGTGACCTCAACCTGCAGCGGAGCGTTCTTAAGACGCTCCTCCTCATCGGCCTTCGCCTTGTCGATGACCTTCTGCGTCACAAAAATCTGCTGGATAACCTGCCAAGCAGACGAGACGTCGTAGTACAGCAGAACACCAACGGGAAGGCTCCAGCCCATCCAAAGCATCATGACCGTCATGACAACGGCCATCATACGCATGCTCTGAGCCTGCTGGCCGGTCTGGTTGCGCGACATATAGAGCTGCGGAATCAGGGTCAGGACGGCGAACAGGATCAGGCAAACCAGCGCAGGCAGCGCAACCATAAAGCCATCGGCAAAGGAAGCGCTCGGCGTGGTGGTCAGGTCGGGCAGGATGTTGAAGAACGAGAACGTGCCGTCGTTAAAGTACTGCGGCAGGTTGCGCAGCAATGTAAACAGGGCGAACAGGATAGGCATCTGAATCAGCAGCGGCAGACAGCCAGCCATGGGGTTGAACTTGTTCTCGCTGTAGAACTTCTGCATCTCCTCGGCCTGACGCTGGGGATCGTCGGCATAGCGCTCCTGGATCTCGAGCATCTTGGGCTGCAGCACCTGCATGCGAGCCGTCGACTTGGTCGACTTGAGCATGAGCGGCGTCAGCAGCAGACGGATGATGACCACCAGGATGATGATGGACAGGCCCCAGTCGACCGCAAAGGTCTGGATGAGCTTGAGCAGCTCGAAAAGGATGTTAACGATCCAGTCCCACATGTAAGTTTTCCTCCGATAGCGAGTGCCCGCTAGGGCACAGGGTCATAACCGCCGACGTGCAGGGGATTGCAGCGAGCGATGCGCCTCACGGCAAGCCAGCAGCCTCTCAAAACACCGTACTTCTCAATCGCCTGGACGGCGTATTGCGAGCACGTTGGGTAATAAATGCAGGCGTCAGGTAATAAGGGCGAAATAACCTGTTGATATATGCGAATAGGAGCGATGGCAACACGTCGCAAAACGTGATTGCTCATCGCTCCTCCCCGGCAACGCCGGCGCGTTTCATAAGCGAACGCAATGCCTTGTCCATCTCCTGCGGCGAGGAGATCCTCGTCTTGGGAGTCGCGAACAAGATGATGTCATAACCCGCAACGGGAAATCCGCAGCTGCGGGCGGCCTCGCGCATCACACGCTTAGAACGGTTGCGCACAACTGCACAACCGAGCCGTTTAGCACCAACGAAGGCGACCCTTCCGGAGTCGCCTTCGCCAACCGATTCACATATGGTCATTCGAATCAGAGGGTGATTGAAACGATGCCCCTGACTGAACACATGCTCGAAATCTTGCCGAGACTTAATAGTCTTCATGCGAGATGTGTGTATCGCTGCTAGACAGTGAGACGCTTGCGGCCCTTGGCGCGGCGACGGGCGAGCACGGCACGACCACCCTTGGTGGCCATACGGGCACGGAAGCCATGGGTCTTGGCACGCTTACGCTTATTAGGCTGATACGTACGCTTCATCTTAAGTTCCTCCTGCTGCATTTCGAGTGTCCGCGGGAGCGCGGACGCAGATATAGACACGTGAGCTTGAAGATTGTAGGGAAATCAATGTTCAAATGTCAAGAAATCAAAGGTAAAAGGTCGCGCAGTTCACACGGTTCCCCCATAAGCCCAACTGAAATTTGCGGGGTACGGCAACTTTTCACGATATTTCACCGAGTTTTCAACAGGTCATGTTGGCAATGTTGAGAACTTTTCGCCCGTTTTCCAAAGTTTTCAACAGGTTTTGAAAAATTGTCGAAAGATGAGAAACATTGCACGGTGAGCTACTATTTGTTCGAAACCTTTTGAAAGATTGCGAGCAGCATGTCTGACGACTTTTACACCATGGTCGATTCCGGAGACCCGGCACCCGACAACGAGCACATCACCGGCGTGCGCGAAAAGCGTGACCAGGGAGAGCAGGCCGCTGCGAAAGCGCAGGGTGCCATGTATGCCGCACGCATCGCGGTCTACGACGACATGTTGTCGACGCCGCGCGTCATCGTCATCGAGCCGAAGGACGTGCGCACCTATCTGGAAGAGACAACTAACACCGTCTACCAGTGCATGAAAGAGCAGGGTGGGCACATCTCGCTCATGGTTATCCGCGAGATTGTCGAAAACTTTATCCACGCCCACTTTGCAGAGCCCATCATCTCGATCCTAGACGGCGGCGACACCATCCGATTCGCAGATCAGGGACCGGGGATCGACGACAAGGAGCGCGCCTTCGATTTTGGCGTCACCAGCGCAAACAGCAACATGAAGCGATACATCCGCGGAACCGGAGCTGGGTTTCCCATGGTGCAGGAGTACCTGGAAAACGCCGGCGGCGCCGTATCCATCGAGGACAACATGGGCAACGGAACCGTGGTCACAGTAAGCCTGAACCCCAAGCGCGTGCAGGAAATCGAGCGTGCCGGAGGGCGAGGAGCCGCCGTGCGCCCCGAGACGGAGCAGCCGGCATACGCCCTACCCAGTACGTTTGCACAGCAGCCCATGGCGGCACAGCAGATGCAGCAACCCGTGGCGCACATGCAGCATCCTGGAGCTTTTCCCGTACAAGATCCCCAGGCACCGCTGGGCCACACGGCGCAAAACATGCCGGAGACCATGGGCTCGGTAGATCTGGACACAGGCGCCGTGCAGCAGACGGCGGCCATGCCAAACGTCCCGCAAATGGGCTACCAACCGTACCCCCAGGGGTATCCTCCCCAATATATGCCGCAGCAGGGATACGCCCAGCCGTATCCGCAGCAGTATCCTCAGGGGTATCAGCAGATACCGCAGGGGCAATTTAACCCTTGGGCCCAGCAGATGCCGCCGCAGCCTTACCAACAGTGGCCGCAAAGTTTTCAACAGCAGATGCCGCCCATGCAGAGTTCTCAACAATCAGCAGCTCAAATGATGTATCCTAATGCGGCGAATCAATACGCACAACCGCAGTCGGACGTGTTTGTAAGCGAGCGCGGCAACGCCGCATTAGGATATCTGGCCCAACATCAAGAGTGTGGCGCAACGGACTTGGCGCGGGCGCTTGGAAACTCCGCACCCACCTGGTCGCGCACGCTCAACGATTTGGCGCAGGCGGGCTTGGTAATCAAACATGGACAGAAATACCATCTGACCGAAATTGGAAGCGCTCGCGTGCGGGCCCAAGCTTAAGGAACGGGAGAGACAGTGGACGAGGAAGCAAGCATCATCCTGGGGGATGCCATCGCCTTTTGTCAGCGCGACGGCCAAGATGCGCGCCTCATCAACATGTTGGGGCAATCGCGCGCCGTGAGCCTGACCGAGGACACCTTGACGATTGAGGCCCCCTCACGATTTGCCATCGCTCAGCTCAAAAAGCATCAGCCGACCATCGAGGCGTACCTGGAAGAGATCGCCTTTGCACCGATTGCGCTCAACATCGTGGCACCGCAGGGCTCCGTGGCAGATAACGCGGCGTCTGCGGCACCCGTCGTTCCCCCGGCAGTGTCGGCTCCCGAGCATCAAATCGGCGATGTTTCCCGTGAAACCATGCCCGCCGCACCAACGGTGGCAGCCCCCATGCCCGCTGCCACACACATGCCTATCGCGCACGACGCAACACCGGGCGAGGATTCGGGCATCGCAATCAAAAACACGCTTTCGGCCGACGATTTCCGCCGCATGATGAACCAGATGAAAGGCGGGGCGCCTGCAAAGAATACAAAACCAGCCTCCACATCGCCCATGAGCGTCCCCGCAGCTGCGGCGCCGGTCGAGCAGAACACCGATGGCGCGCCGCTCGCGGCCAACTCAAAATTCACCTTCGAGAACTTTGTCTACGGCCCCGAAAACAGCCATGCCTATCGCTCGGCCCTCAAGTTTGCCGCACTCGCGGACGAACGCGGCACATGCACATCCCTGTTCATCTATGGCAAATCGGGGCTGGGCAAGACCCATCTGCTGCTCGCCATCAAAAACGAGCTCGCAGAAAAGTCGCCCGAGATCAAGGTGAAGTACGCCAACTCGCAGGCATACCTCGATGACCTGATGACGGAGTTCGACCGCCAAAAGAAGAGCAACGCCCCCATTATGCAGGCATACCACGGCGTGGACGTGCTCATCATCGACGACATTCAAAACATCATTGGCAAGCGCGCGAGCGTGGACTACTTTTTCCAACTCATGGACGAGTTTATCCGCAATAACAAAAAAGTCGTCATCGCAGCCGACCGCGCACCCAAAGACCTGAGCATGGACGAGCGCCTGACCAGCCGCTTTAACGCCGGTATGCTTTGTTTGGTGGCAGAGCCCAGCTACGAGATGAAATACAAGATCTTGCAGCGCTACTACGAGAACACGATAGCCGCCGCACCCGAGGCGGGGGACGACTCGCCGTTAGCGGCCTATGGCGGCGATGGCGGGCATCTGACCGACGAGCACTTTAAGCACATGGCAGAGGTGTCGGGGACCAACATTCGCGAACTCGAGAGCTTCTGCGAACGCTGTGCCGGCGAGGCCGGAGACCGCGAGCGCGAGGGCAGCGAGCTCAGCTTCGACGACATCGACGCCATCGCAAGCCAGTACTTCGACACGTCGGCCAAGAAGATCAACGTGCAGACGGTCCAGTCTGTCATCGAGGAGCAATACGGCGTGACGCACGAGGAGCTCATCGGCCCGCGCCGCAACGCCAACATTGCCAAAGCCCGCCACATCGCCATCTATCTGGCCATCGAGATGTGTGAGATGACGACTACGGCGGTGGGCGCGGAGTTTGGCAACCGCAACCATTCAACCGTCAGCACGAGCTATAAAAAGGTTCAGAAGATGATTCAGGAAGACCGTACCGTAACCGAGGATCTCAAATCGCTACGAGATAAAATTACACTGCGTTCGTAGGGAAATAGAGACACCTGTTGAAAACTTGTCGAAACGCCGGGCATAACGTGTCTAAAACTCACCCCAAGGCGACGAAAAGTTTTCCGCAGGTTTTGAACGTGGAAAACACGGTCGGTTGCGCACAGGATGCTGTCGATTCTCTTTTTGGGGTTGACCAGCGCTTTTGGGAGTAATCAACAGTTTCGTCAGTGCTATTACTATTATTAAGATATTTATATCTATAGAAAGGTATTAAAAGATGAAGTTCACCGTCAGCCAAAGCTCGCTCACGCAGGCCATCGGCGTCGTTATGAAAGGCGTCGCTTCGGCATCTACCCTTCCCATCCTGTCGGGCGTGCTCGTTAAGGCGCAGGACGGCATCTTGGAATTCCAAACCTCTAACTACACCATCTCGATTCGTCATCGCATTGCCGCGCATGTCGAAGAAGAGGGCGAGATGGTGATTCCCTGCAAGATGCTCTCGAACATTACGAAGACCCTTCCCGACGCTCCGGTTACCTTTGAGCTCTCGGAGCGCCAGGTGCTGATTGGATGCGAGAAGAGCTCCTTCCGCCTCAACACGCTCGACGCCAACGATTTCCCCGAGTTCCCTGCCTATGCTATCGAGAGCGCGGTGGAGCTCCCGACCGATATCTTGTCCGAGATGGTCGGCCGCGTATGGCGCGTCACTTCGACCGATAAGGCCCGCCCCATCCTGGGAGGCGTGCACATGAAGGTCGAGAACAACACCGTGCGCCTGGTGGCAACCGACTCCTTCCGCCTGGCCGTATGCGACACCCAGGTCGAGACCTCGACGCTCGAGGGCTCCTTTGAGCTCAACGTTCCGGCCGACGCCTTCAACGACGCCCTGAGCATCATGGCCAGCCAGGCGACCATCATGATCGGCGCTACCGACACCCAGGTTGTCTTTGAGGCCGGCAACACCACCTACGTGTCGCGCCGCATCGAGGGCGTGTATCCCAACTACAAGCAGCTCATCCCCGATTCGTGCGTGACGAGCGTCAAGATCGACGTGGCGGCTTTTAATGCCGCCCTCAAGCGCGTGGCGGTCATCGCGAGCGCGAACCCCGCCGTCAAGTTCGAGATCGATGTCGAGAACGGTCAGATGGGCCTGTCCTCCATCTCCAATGACCAGGATCTGGCGCAGGAGACGATCGATGTCGAGGCCGAGGGCGAGTCGGGCACCATCGCCTTTAACTACCACTACATCTTTGGCTGCCTCAATGCCCTGTCCAAGGAGAAGGAGATCACGCTGGAGCTCAAGAGCTACTCGCAGGCGGGTATCTTTAAGTCCTACGACAAGATCAACTACCTGTACCTGGTCATGCCGGTTCGCATCTAGCGCTGCGCCATGACCATGTTTGCCCGCAACCTTTCCGTCGCGCGCTACCGCAGTTTCGATAGCTACCGTCTTGACCTGGACGAAGGCGTGACGGTGCTTGCGGGGCCCAACGCGGCGGGAAAGACCAACCTCATAGAGGCGCTGCAGCTTTTGACGAGTGGCACCTCGTTTAGGCATCCCACAGCTGCCGAGCTCGTGCACGACGGCACGGGCTCGTGCAAGCTCGAGTTGAGGCTCGAGGGCGATGGCCGCGTGCTCGATATGGGGCTGGGCGTTGAGGACGGCAAGCGCTCGTTTAGCCGTAACGGCAAGAGGTGCTCGGCTGCCGGCGTGCGAGGGGTTATGCCGAGCGTGCTGTTTTGCCCCGATCATCTGGATATGGTCAAGCGCGGTGCCAGCGTGCGCCGCGCCGCCCTCGACGACTTTGGCGTACAACTGAGCGCCCGTTACGCCGACCTGGCGAGCACCTACGGGCGTTGTGTGACGCAGCGCAACGCCCTGCTCAAGGAGACCTGGTGCTGCCGCGAGATGCTCGGTGCGTGGAATGACTCCATCGCCCGCGCCGGGTCAGCCCTGCTCGTGCATCGTTTGGCCCTGCTCGACCGACTGGCGGGCCATGTGCGCGCCGCGTATGGGCAGGTGGCGTCCGGCGAGGACGCAGGCGTGTCCTATGTATCCACGCTGGGGGATTTACCTCAAACCGAAGGGCGCGAGGAGCTTAAGGACTGGGCGTACGAGCATATGCTCGCGGCCCTCGATGAACGTGCCGACGAGGAGATGCGCCGCGGCGTGACGCTCGCGGGCCCACATCGCGACGAGATTGAGTTTACCGTTGCGGGTCGATCTGCCCGTTCGTTTGCCAGCCAAGGGCAGCAGCGTACGCTGGTGCTGGCTTGGAAGGTGGCCGAGGTGACCGTCGCCCGTGACATCCTGGGCACTGCACCCCTGCTGCTGTTGGATGATGTGATGAGCGAGCTCGATGCCGAGCGCCGGGGCGCTTTTCTGCAGCTGATCGGTGATGACATCCAGACAGTCATAACCACCACCAACCTGGGGTACTTTACTGATGACCTGCTTAATCGAGCCAAGGTGGTGAGCATGGGTGAGACGTGCTAACTACGAGCGCGAGAACGGAACGGTTGCCTTTGGCGGCTTTTTGGATGCCGAGCGTCAGCGCATCCTGGCGGCCGCGACATCTGAGTGCCGCGCGCAAATGGAGGCTGCAGAGGAATCTCGTGCGGTCTATCGTGCCTGGAATGCGGTGTGCTCGGGCACGCGCGAGGGACGCCACGTGACGGGCCTGCGCTACCTGCCCGAGTCCAATGAGCTGCTGGTGTATCTCGATTCGCCCTCGTGGACTCAGGAGATGACGCTGCTGCGCGAGATCATCCGGGCACGCATGGAGCGGGCCGGCGCGCATGTGGACGGCCTGGTGTTCAAAACGACCGCGCCCGGTCACACGCCGCCGGCTGCCAAGGAGCGCTTGCGCCCAGCCGTGACCGAGCGCCCGCCGGCCCCACACGCCGATCTCAGTGAAGACGAACGCGGCGAGATCGAGCGCCAAGTGGCGCCCATCGAAGATCAAAAACTGCGCGAGGCCCTCGAGAATGCCATGAGAGCCAGTGCCGAGTGGGCCAAGGGCGTGCAAAGCGAGAAAGAGCCTTAAATCGCATCTGGTGGCCTTGTAGAGCCAAATACCCTCGTCCCCGAGGGTATTTTTTTACGATAAACTAGTACGGCTGTACACATTTTCTTAACTGAAGGAGGACGTGTGGCAAACGAAAACGATTACGATGGCGGCGAGATTAAGATTCTCGAAGGTCTCGAGGCCGTTCGTAAGCGCCCGGGCATGTACATTGGCTCGACGAGCGCCAGCGGTCTTCATCACCTGGTGTGGGAGATCGTTGACAACTCCGTTGACGAGGCCATGGCCGGTTTCTGCACCGAGATTCAGGTGACGGTCCACGCCGACAACTCCATCACGGTCGTCGACAACGGGCGAGGCATCCCCGTCGACGAGCATCCCATCAAAAAGATCCCGACGCTCGAGGTCGTTATGACGATCCTGCACGCCGGCGGTAAGTTCGATAACTCGGCCTACAAGGTCTCGGGCGGTCTGCACGGCGTGGGCATCTCCGTCGTCAACGCGCTGTCCAAGCGCGTGGTCGTGCAGGTGCGCCGTGATGGCAGCGTCTACGAGATGGAGTTCTCGCGCGGCAAGACCGTCAAGAAGATGGAGGTCGTGGGCACCTCGGATTCGACGGGTACCACCGTCAGCTTCTGGCCCGACGACGAGATCTTCGAGACCTGTGTCTACGATTTCGATACGCTGCACAACCGTCTGCAAGAGACGGCGTTCCTCAATAAGAATCTAAAGATCGTGCTGACCGACGAGCGCGAGGCGACTCCCCACGTGGAGGAGTTCTGCTACGAGGGCGGCATCATCGACTTCGTCAAGTTCCTCAACGACGGCAAGGACGTCCCCGAGGCCTTTAAGGAGCCCATCTATATCGAGGGCAAATCGGATCCGGATGCGCCCGTGACCAAGATGGGCGAGGTCGAGGTATCCCTGCAGTGGAATGCCGGCTACGGCGAGAACGTCATGTCGTTTGCCAACGACATCTACACCCCCGAGGGCGGCATGCATCTCGAGGGTTTCCGCACCGCTCTCACCCGTGTGATCAACGATTACGCCCGCAAGCAGAACCTACTCAAGGAGAAGGAAGCCAACCTGAGCGGCGACGACGTGCGCGAGGGGCTTTCGGCCGTCATCTCGGTCAAGCTACCCGACCCGCAGTTTGAGGGACAGACCAAGGCCAAGCTCGGCAGTTCCTACATGCGCGCGCTCACGCTCAAGATCGTGACCGATGGACTGACCGATTATCTGGAGGAGCACCCCAAGCCCGCCCGCGAGATCGTCAAGAAGGCCCAGCAGGCCTGCAAGGCCCGCAACGCTGCCCGCAAGGCGCGCGAGGCGACCCGTCGCAAGAGTCTGCTCGAGACGGCTTCGCTGCCCGGCAAGCTCGCCGACTGCTCGGTGCGCGATGCCGAGCTGACCGAGCTCTTTATCGTAGAGGGTGACTCGGCAGGCGGTTCGGCCAAGGACGGCCGTCGCCGAGACATCCAGGCGATTCTGCCCCTGCGCGGCAAGATTTTGAACGTCGAGCGCGTGGGTGACCACCGCGCGTTCTCGAGCGACACCATCCAGTCGCTCATCACCGCGATCGGCTGCGGCGTCACGACGAGTGCCGGCGACGGCGGCGACTTCGATATCACCAAGGCGCGCTACCACAAGATCATCATCATGACCGATGCAGACGTTGACGGTGCGCATATCCGCATCCTGCTGCTGACGTTCTTCTACAAGTACATGCGCCCGCTGATCGATGCCGGCTATGTCTATGTCGCCTGCCCGCCCATCTTTGGCATTAAGGTGCGCAACAAGATCCATTACGTGTATCCCAACGGCCGCCAGCCCGAAGACGAGATTCTGCGCGACACCATTCAGAGCCTGGGCCTGAACCCCGACGACAACGACGAGGACGGCAAGGCCAAGGACGGCAAGATCACCAAGAAGCGCAAGGGCTACACCGTCCAGCGCTACAAGGGCCTGGGCGAGATGGACCCCAAGCAGCTTGCCTCGACGACGATGGACCCCAAGACCCGCATTTTGCAGCGCGTGTCGATTGAGGACGCCGTGGTGGCGGACCGCGCCGTGCGCGAGCTGATGGGTTCCGAGGTCGGCTATCGCCGCGAGTACATTGAAAAACACGCACATGATGCACGATTCCTTGATGCTTAAGAGGAGGTAACGTGGCAGACGATATCAACAATAGCGAGGGTATGGACGAGGCCGGCGATGCCGGTATGCCCGATGATCTGAAGCGCCTGCTTGCCCGTGCTGAGCAGGGCGAGGACGGCGACCCGGACGCCTATAACCCCGATGCCGATGATGATGAGGAAGAAGACGACGACGGTGAGCTCGAGGAGAGCTTTGGCGAAGTCGACCGTGGCGCCTCGGCCGGCGAGGATATCAACGGCGGCCAGCTCCAGATTTCGGAGTTCGGTCGCGAGATGAAGCAGTCGTTTATCGAGTATTCGATGTCGGTTATCACGGCGCGCGCCCTGCCGGACGTGCGCGACGGCTTAAAGCCGGTGCACCGCCGCATCCTGTATGCGATGAACGAGAGCGGCATCTACCCCAACCGCCCACATAAGAAGTCGGCCTGGACGGTCGGCGAAGTTATCGGTAAGTACCACCCGCATGGCGACTCCGCGGTCTACGAGGCCATGGTCCGCCTGGCGCAGTGGTTCTCCATGCGCACGCCGCTCATCGACGGTCATGGCAACTTCGGTAACATCGACGGCGACGGCGCGGCAGCCATGCGTTACACCGAGAGCCGCCTGGCAAAGCCCGCCATGGAACTGCTGCGTGACTTGCAGAAGGATACCGTCGACTGGCAGCCCAACTACGACGAATCGCTTGCCGAGCCCGTGGCGCTGCCTGCGCGCTTCCCCAACCTGCTGGTCAACGGCAGCCAGGGCATCGCCGTCGGCATGGCCACCAACATCGCCCCGCATAACCTCACCGAGGCGATCGAGGCCACCTGCTACCTGATCGACAACCCCGACGCCACCGTCGACGAGCTCATGCAGATCATGCCCGGTCCGGACTTCCCCACCGGCGCCATCATCATGGGCAGCGCCGGCATCAAACAGAGCTACGAGACCGGACGCGGCTCCATTACCGTGCGTGCCAAGGCACATGTGGAGTCCACCAAGACCGGCCGCAGCCGCTTGGTCTTTACCGAGATTCCCTACATGGTCAACAAGGGCACCCTGCAGGAGAAGATCGCCCAGCTCGTCAACGACAAGCGCATCGAGGGCATATCGGATATGCGCGATGAGTCCAACCAGAAGGGCATCCGTCTGGTTATCGAGCTCAAGAAGGGCGTCATTCCGCAGGTCGTGCTCAACAACCTGTATAAGTACACCTCGCTGCAGACGACCTTTGGCGCCAACAACCTGGCACTCGTCAACGGCGTTCCCAAATGTCTGAGCCTGCGCGAGATGCTGCAGCACTACATCGACCACCAGGTCGACGTCGTCACTCGCCGCACCCGCTTCGACCTTAAGAAGGCCCAGGCCCGCGCGCATATCCTTGAGGGCTACTTGATGGCCCTTGACCATATCGATGAGGTCATTAGCATTATCCGCTCCTCGCAGACCGACTCCGAGGCCAGCAGCCGCTTGATCGAGCGCTTTGGCTTTACGCCTGAGCAGACCACGGCCATCCTCGAGATGAAGCTGCGCCGCCTGACCGGCCTGGAGCGCGACAAGATCCAAGAAGAGTTGGACGGCCTGCGCCGCGCCATCGCCTACTACGAGGACCTACTGGCGCATGAGGAGAAGATCCTGGGCGTCATCAAGGAAGAGATGCGCGAGATCTCCAAGAAGTTCGGTGACAAGCGCCGCACCGAGATCAGCCAGGTTGAGAAGGACCTGGATGTCGAGGACCTCATCGCCGACGAGGATATGGTCGTGACCATCACCCACACCGGCTACGTTAAGCGTATCCCGGTGGCTGCCTACCGTGCCCAGAAGCGCGGTGGCAAGGGCGTGTCGGGCGTCAACCTCAAAGAGGACGATGTTATCGACGAGATGTTCATCGCGTCCACGCACGAGTACGTGCTGTTCTTCTCGAGTAAGGGCAAGGTCTATCGCCTGAAGGTGCACGAGCTGCCGGTGGGTACGCGCCAGGCGCGCGGTACCGCGATCGTCAACCTGCTTCCCTTCGAGGAGGGCGAGAAGATCGCGAGCGTCATCAGCTGCCGCGAGTTCCCGGCCGACGAGTACCTGATGTTTGCCACCAAGAGCGGCATGGTCAAGAAGACCGTGATGAGCGCATATGATCGCAGCCGTCGCGACGGCCTGATCGCTATCAACCTGCGTGACGACGACGCGCTGCTGAACGTGCGCCGCGTGCGCGAGGGCGACAAGATTATCCTAGCCACCACCGCGGGCAAGGCGATCATGTTCTCCGAGGAGCAGGTGCGCGCCACCGGCCGCGATACCAGCGGCGTTCGCGGTATCGGTCTGAAGGACGGCGTGAGCGTTCTGGGCATGGAAGTCACTAACGGCAACGGCGATCTGTTCGTCATTACCGAGCGCGGCTACGGCAAGCGCACGCCGGTCGCGGACTATCCGGAGCAGAATCGCGGCGGCCAGGGCGTCTACACCATCCAAATGACCGAGCGTAAGGGTAACCTCGCGGCCATGAAGACGGTGGGCCCGCAGCACGAGCTATTCATCGTGACGGAGGGCGCGACGGTCATTCGCGTCAAGACCGACGAGATCAGCCAGACTGGCCGCGCCACCCAGGGCGTCAAGATGATGACCGTCGACGACAACGACCGCATCTGCGCTGTCGCCCGCATGACGGCCGCCAAAGAGAAGCCCGAAGGCGAAGCCACAGAAAACGGCTCTGCCCCCGAAGAAACCCCTGTCGATCTAGGCGACGGCAACGACATGCCAGAAGATCTCCTAGACGAGTAAGAGGCCCTAGCTGGTAAAAAATATCAGACCCCATATATCGGCGGTCGGCGCACTGCGCGCCGACCGCTTTTTTGACAATCTTGGACCCGCGTTCGCCCCGGCCGCATGGCGGCACATGAAGTCG
>OGQT01000899.1_pt1 | contig 25226 bp, 22 predicted proteins | sample 1553261 | NCBI WGS metagenome assembly OGQT01 (sample SAMEA2579992, study PRJEB22360) | human gut metagenome | biome: human gut; feature: human-associated habitat; material: faeces | place: Denmark | collected 2008/2010
TCGACCAGAAAGGGGTGCCTTGTTACCAAACGGACGAACAGACAAGCCAGTAGTTGACGGCTGTACCGCCTTCTGTCTGCTGCACAAAATACCAGGAACTGTCTTCCGGAATAAAATTGATGGGGAGAGGTACCGGGACGGTGTCCAGCTTCGTGTTGAAACGCAGCGTAAAGTATTTTTCGTCCGGGCGTTCGGGTTTCACCATATACTGGCGTTCGAACTTTTCCTTGAACAGGCGGAGCTCGATGTTGTCCGGGAAGAACCGGGTATAACCGATCGTCCGGATCGTATCGATCGTCAGGCTGTCTTTCCAGGTCGTATCCTGCCGGGTCGTCAGTTCGAAGGAAGGGACGATGACGGAATCCAAGAAAGCGATATCCTCGCCCGGCTGGTCGAATTTATAGTCGCGGTTCACATCGTTCAAAGCGAAAATATGATAGGTTCCGGGAGCGATATTACGGATCGTGAACTGCCCTTTGTCATTTGTTCGGGAAGTACGGACGAACGGAAGTTTCACGAATGCGGAATCTTCCAGGTTGTTGTGCAGACCGATCGTAATGCCTGGCATTGGTTCGAGGTTCTCGGCATTCAGCAAGACTCCTGAAACTTCGAGTGTGTCGATTATGTCTCCGGTTGAGAAAGCGAAAGAGAAGTTCTCGAACACGTTTTTCTCATTATTGTCGGAGATGGAATTGGTGAAGTCGATCGTATAGGTCGTGTTGGGTTTCAACGTGTCTTTCAGTTCGATTACCGCCTTCTTCCCGGCAGAGCGGATAACCGGTAGCTCCATTTGAGGCGGAGTGATAATCACGTTCTCCGAAGGTTTCTCGATCTGGATCAACTCGTCAAAGAGGATTTCGATCTTTTTGCCTGTATAATTAATTTGGTTCGGGATCGGTGTACTGCTTACGAATTTGGGAGGCGTCTCATCATAGGGTCCTCCGTTCGGACTGCCGATATTGGCGCACGAATAGATGACAGTCAACAACAGCATTCCATACAACAGGCGGAATGAATTACGTATATATTTATTATCCATTTATGTCTATTTCAAATACATTTGACAAACACGCGCAAAAATAGGGAAAAATCCGGTGAAAATTAGTAGGATATCCTGCCATTAATCAATCTTTGCATTTAAATGGGCTTTTGTCCGATTGTCGTTTTCAACATCCTGAACCCGATCCTGCAATACAAACATTTCTTCTTTTCACAATATTCACGTTTTAATTGGATCAAAGCCTGGCTGTCACCTGCATGGCGGACGGCGATACCAGCGTTGCAGAAGGTGGAGACGATGGTGTTCTTTTCCGGGGGAATACTTTCTAAAAGGCGGGTGGCACGTTCGCAATATTCAGGTTGTTTGTTATGTAGGCCGTAGGCAAAAAGCATCGGAACGACCGTGTTTATCAGCAGAATGTTCAGGGCGTTTTCACCTATGGTCTTTTCTTTCCGGGGAGAAGCGTATCGGAAATGATAATGTGTCTCCCAATAAACGGATGGAGGAATCCTGAAATACTTTTTGATCTCTCCGGTGCTCCCGGCTTCAAGAATGGCTGAGAACAAGGTGTCGTGCTGCACCCAGAGAGCAGCTAACTGTGCCACTTTCAGATACGGGAAGTTGACCGGTCGTGTCCGTAGGTTCTTAAACACGAAATCTTCCATCGGCGAAAGGCTGAACTTATGGCGTAGAAAATCGTATTCCCGTTGCAACAGGCGGTAGTAATGGTCGTCGTTCTCCTCCGCTAACATCCCTGCTTGTCCGAAAAGCATCGCTTCTATCTGCGAATGGCTGCTCCGTTGTTTTTGGATGCAACGGAGCGGCAAGCTCTTTGCCAGCCTTTCAAAAGCGTCATTATTCACACCAAAGCCGAAGTTTCGAGTTAAAGTAATATAAAAGACCTCGTTCCAGTCTGCCTGATATGTATCCAAAAGGAAGAAAATGTCATGTGTTTTCCTTTCCAGTCGCTCACTCAGCAAAGCCTCCATCCAGCAGGCTATATGTAGAGGGGCGATCCCGGCTATATGATCGAGGCATGGAAGAACCGTTTCCCGGTAAAGCAACCAGTTTATGCTACGGCGGACATTTTCCGGAACGGTTAGGAGCATTTGTGGGATCGGATTCCCGTTCGTTCGGATAGGCTGGAAATCATTAAAGCCTGTAATATGGAGAATTACGCTGTCGTATGCTTTATCCGTATCATGATGATGGAGCAGCCAGTCGGAAGATTTATCATGAACTTCGACACTTCCTGCCCATAGTGTTCCGTCTATTTTGATCTTCGCATTGAAGAAATCGGGACCTGCATCCGTATTCTGCATTCCGGGATCGATTACCTGAACAGAGCGTCCATCTGTGGTTGCCAATGGGGTAGCCGTGTAAAGTTTGTATTTCCAAACATAATGTAATAAACGTTCCATCTTTTTTCAGAGTTAAGATTTATGTCCCAAATCTAAGCATTATTCTTTATATTTGCAGCACGTTATCAGTTGAAAGTTGAAAGTTAAAAATTGAAAGTTAAATATATAAGTATGAAGATTGCACTTATCGGTTATGGAAAGATGGGAAAAACTATCGAGCAGATAGCACTTGGCAGAGGACATCAGATCGTGTCTGTCGTAGATATCAATAACCCCGAAGAAATACGCTCCGACAATTTCAAAAGTGCTGATGTCGCGATCGAGTTTACGACTCCGGCAACAGCATTCGACAATTATATGCAATGTTTTGCCGCAGGCGTTCCGGTTGTTTCCGGTACTACAGGCTGGCTTGACAAGATCGGACAAGTCAAAGAAATGTGCGAAAAAGAGGGAAAAACTTTTTTCTATGCCTCCAATTTCAGCATCGGTGTAAACATTTTCTTCGCCCTCAACAAATACCTGGCAAAGATTATGAACAGCTTCCCTGCTTATGATATCAAAATGATGGAAACCCATCATATCCATAAATTGGATGCTCCCAGCGGAACAGCCATTACATTGGCGGAAGGTATTCTGGAAAAGCTGGACCGTAAGGACAAATGGGTGAAAGGCACTTTCCTTGCACCGGAGGCATAGATGCTATTCGCGAGGGAGAAGTTCCGGGTATCCATGAAATTACATACGAGTCGGACGTCGACACGATTAGCATCAAGCACGATGCGAAGAGCCGTGCCGGATTTGCATTGGGTGCCGTTATTGCCGCTGAATTTACCGCCGGAAAGAAAGGTTTCCTTGGAATGGACGATATGCTTAAATTTTAATTAATAACAGAAACAAATGAAGAAGTTTTCTAAAAAACAATGGATTAAATTCAGCATAGCAGCCGTTCTCTACTTGCTTTTCACGCTTTGGATGCAGAATGCCTGGCTGTTGTTGGGCCTGATTGTCCTTGTCGATATTTTCCTGACCGGGTACATTCCCTGGGGAGCCTGGAAACGCACCAAGAATCCGCAGGTACGCAATGTGTTGGAATGGGTGGATGATATCCTGTTTGCACTGGTTGCCGTTTATTTCATCAATATCTTTATTTTCCAGAATTACCAGATTCCCAGTTCCTCTCTGGAGAAGTCCTTGTTAGTGGGCGACTATCTATTTGTCAGTAAGCTCAGCTACGGACCGCGTGTACCGAATACGCCGGTTGCCTTCCCGCTGGTACAAAACACATTGCCGTTTTTCAACTGCAAGTCTTATCTGGACTGGCCGGAGTGGGACTATAAACGGGTGAAAGGTTTCGGGCATGTGAAGCGGAATGATATTGTCGTGTTCAACTTTCCTGCAGGCGATACGGTTGCATTGAAGGTTCAAAACCCGGATTATTATCACTTGATAGAACAATACGGGCGGGAAGCTATCCAGTTGAATAAAGCGGATTTCGGTGATGTGATCTATCGGCCTGTCGACAAACGCGAGAATTATGTCAAACGGTGTATTGGTATGCCGGGCGACACGATCGAGATTCGTGACAACCAGGTCTACATCGATGGTGTTGCTGCCAAGAATCCGGAAAAAATGCAGCTTAACTATTTCGTCGAGACGGACGGATCCATGTTGAGTGAAGAGCAGTTCCGTTTGCTGGATGTCAGCAAAGCCGACCGTGTATTGATCGACGGAAGCTATAATTCCAAATATATGTCCATGTTGGGCATCCAGCCGAATGGCAATGGCCAGTATAATCCAGTTTACCATTTTCCGCTGACTCAAAAGACATTGGAGATTGCTAAAAAACTTCCGGTCGTGAAGCGTGTGGTTCTCGAACCGGACCCTATGGGAGCCGATTCTTATTATCCGGTAGATTACCAAACCGGATGGAGCCGCGACAATTACGGACCGCTATGGATTCCGAAGAAGGGGGCTACGATCCCGTTGACGGAACGTAATATCGCTCTTTATAAACGCTGTATCGTCAACTACGAACATAATAAGCTGGAAGTAAAGGATGGTAAGGTCTATATCAACGGCAAGCCGGAAACGACCTATACGTTTAAATACGATTATTACTGGATGATGGGTGATAACCGCCACAACAGTGCCGACAGCCGTTCCTGGGGCTTCGTGCCGGAAGACCATATCGTAGGCAAGCCAATCATGATCTGGCTGTCACTGGATAAGGATCGTAGCTTGTTCGACGGCGGTATTCGTTGGAACCGTATGTTCCGCTGGGTACAGCCTGACTAAGCAAGTTGCTATGGGGGAAAAGGTGAATGATAACATAAACGGGACGGGCGACTATAAGGCGGGAGACCGTGAAGGTCGCCCCTACTATATAGGCTGGATGATAACGGTCGTTATTGCCTTTCTCGTTGTTATACCTGTTCGCCGTTTCTGTATCGAATCTTACCGGATATCGACGAATGCGATGGAAGAGGCGTTGCATCAGGGCGATTATATCCTGGTAAATAAATTGCCGCTTGAAGGAAACCCGGGGCGGAACAAGGTTGTGCTGTTTACCAGCCCTCTTCTGAAAGATACGGTGAGCAATCCATTGTTCTTGAGCCGTTGCATCGGTATGCCTGGAGACACTATCCTGGTGAGTGGCGACGGGTACGAGGTGAACGGGAAACTGCTGCCTCACTCTCCTCGTGCGCTTAATACCTGTTTCATTACCCAGAAGAGTGCTGCTGATTTCCTGAAAGCTTTGCAAAAGCTGAATATTCCGGTGCGAGACTGGAAAAGCGAGACGTTCGGTTTTTCTTTTTCCCTGACGACCTTCGAAGAATATCAATTGCGTGAAGAGCTGCCGGAAGAGATGAACATTCATTTTATCCGGAATCAGGCAGTTCCGTACAAGCTGGTCGTTCCCCGTAAAGGCCGGGCCTATCGTCTGGATGAAGCTGCCCTTACCGCCTGTAAGGAGGCGATATTGGCCGAGGCCGGAGAAAAGGCCGTTTTTCGTGATGGAAAGCTATATTTAGACGGAAGAGAAACTACTTTTTTCTTTTTTGGGCAGGATTATTACTGGATGCTCTCCGATAATGTAAACGAATCGGTCGATTCCCGCCATTTAGGCTTTATCCCGCATGACCATATCATCGGGAATGCCTGGCTCTGCTGGTTCAGCCGTGACAAACAACGAATCTTTAAACCCGTAAACTGATGCAATCTGTCTATATTTCAACAACCTATCTGGGCCCCGTCCAGCAATATTGCAAACTGTTCCAATATCCGGAAATACATCTCGAAACAGCCGAAAACTACCTGAAGCAAACCTTCCGGAACCGTTGCACCATTGCTGCCGCCAACGGTCCGTTAGCCTTGTCCGTCCCTATCGTGAAACCGGATGCATTGAAGTGCCCGACCAAGGACATCCGTATCTCCGATCACGGAAACTGGCGTCACCTGCATTGGAACGCTTTGGTTTCGGCTTATAATATGAGTCCGTTTTTCGAATATTACGAAGAGGATTTCGCTCCTTTTTACGAGAAGAAGTATGAGTTCCTATTCGATTACAATGAGGAACTGCGCCAGTTGATCTGCCGTCTGCTCGACCTGCACCCGAATGTCATCTATACGGAAGAGTACCAGCCTGAAGTGCCGAATGATTTCCGAGAAATCATCCGTCCTAAACATGAAGGAGAAGATCCGTCCTTCTCTCCGAAACCCTATTACCAGGTTTTTCAGGACAAGCACGGATTCCTTCCGAATATGAGTATTGTGGATTTATTGTTTAATATGGGACCGGAAGGGCTGTTGGTGTTGCGTGATTCCATTGTGGCACCGGAACAGCCCTAATAGAGGTTATGTCAGTTCTTTTTCATCGTATAATCCTTCACCCCTAACGAATCGTATGCCTGTAGCAGGGCCTCGTCGTTATCGGAAATCATCAGGAGTTTGTCGTTTTCTTTCAGTTCCGTATTGCCTTTCGGAATGAAGTAATGTCCGTCGCGTTTCACCATAACCGCAAGGGTATGGTCGGGCAAGGTGAGTTGCATCAGCTTGTTTCCATGAGAAAGAACAGCCGGAGTGATATCTATCTCACTCATGGCACTCTTGATATCTTCCGGCAATTCGATGCCGAAGACGTCTTTCCGTTCCGGGCTGTCGATGAGGCCAAGCCATTTGGCCGCCTGCGTTACGGTCGTCCCCTGTATCAGGAGGGAAAGAATCGTAATGAAAAACACGATATTGAAGATCATGCCTCCATGATCGACCCCGGCGATCCAGGGATAAGTGGCGAAGATGATCGGTACCGCTCCACGAAGTCCCACCCACGAGATATACAGTTTCCCTTTTGTCGTGAAACTCTTAAACGGGAGCAAACAAAGAAAGATCGTAACAGGGCGGGCTATCAGTATCATAAATACCCCTACCAACAGGCCTACCGGAGCGACAGGCAGCAACTCGTGCGGGTTCACCAACAGACCTAACGTAAGGAACATAACGATCTGCCACAGCCAGGCAAAACCGTCGAAGAAAGTTCCCATGCTCTTCTTATGTACAATCTTGGCGTTCCCCACGACCAGACCGGCAATATACACGGCCAAATAACCGTTCCCTTTGCATAAAGTGGTCGCCGAGAAAGTGAAGAAAGCAGTCGTCAACAATAGGATCGGATATAAAGACTCGTTGTCCATATTGATCTTGTTGATCATCAGAACCGCCAGCTTTCCCAACAGGAAACCGGCTATCGCACCGACAGACAGCTGGACAAGCAATTGCAAGACAGCTTCCTGTAAGTTCATACCTCCGACCTGTATATAAGCGATAATGAGCAAGGTAAGCATATACGCCATCGGGTCGTTGCTACCGCTCTCCAATTCCAACGTCGGGCGCAAGCGTTGTTTCAGATAAACGCCTTTGCTCCTAAGGATGGAAAAGACGGAGGCTGAGTCTGTAGACGACATTACCGCCGCCATCAACATCGATTCCGCTATCGTAAGGGTTTCGTAACCGGTGGACCATAAGAACACATAATAAATAAATCCCCCCGTTATAAGAGTCGTCAGCAAGACGCCTACCGTTGCGAGTATGACACCCTCTTTCGCGATCGGCTTGATCTCGGACACCTTCGTATCCATACCACCTGAAAATAGTATGATACTTAATGCTAGCATACCTATGAACTGTGCCGCGCTGGGATTACTGAACTGAATACCCAAGCCGTCGCTACCAAACAGCATTCCGACGCCTAAAAAGAGAAGCAAGGCGGGAAGGCCGAAACGGAAACCGGCTTTGCCGGCAATAATACTGAAGAAAAAGATTGTGGAGGCAACCAGTAAGATTACTTCCGGATTTTCGAAAATATGTAAGTCTTGAAACATAAGTTGATAACAGTTTACTATCATTAGCTACTTCAAAGTAACGAAAAAATAGTGAGAAGTACAATAACTTACCATATAAAAGAGCAAGAAGTGTGTATTTATTTTTGTAGATAAAAATGAAAAGATGATTTTCTCCTTATAAATTCTTAAATCGGTGCCAGCAATTATATAATCAGCGGCAGTGATTATGTAATCGCAGGCACTGATTATATAATCACTGCCGCTGATTTAAGAATTTATGACAGGGTAATTGAGAATGGATCGTGTCTCTGTCTCTTTTCTATGGAGAATAGAGATTATTCGTTATATTTGTGGGAAATAATAATGATATCATGAGCAGAACTAATCTATTCTTATTATTGCTGGTTTTCCTTGCGGGAACTTCATGCAATAAGCAGCAGCATTTCATTTCGGACGATGCGTTTCGTGCCGAAGTTGAAAAAGATTTCCAGGCAAAGCAGGCTGCTCTGCCGAACGGGAATCTTTTTTCCGTCTTCAACCAGCAGATGACACCGGACGAAAAAGAGGCGCTTACTTTCTTGTATGCCTATATGCCGATCGGGGATATTACGGATTACGACGGGCAACTGTATCTCGACAATATCCGCAGCTCGTTTCGTGCACGGGTGGAAATGCCCTGGGGAGACAGCATACCGGAAGATATCTTCCGCCATTTCGTACTTCCCGTGCGAGTCAACAACGAGAATCTGGACGAGAGCCGCATGGTCTTTTATGAAGAACTGAAAGATCGGGTGAAAGGCTTGTCCTTGTATGACGCCGTGTTGGAGGTGAACCATTGGTGTCATGAGAAAGTGATCTATACACCGTCAGATGCCCGGACGAGTTCGCCGTTGGCATCTGTGAAGACTGCTTACGGGCGTTGTGGAGAAGAGTCGACGTTTACCGTAGCCGCCCTTCGTTCGGTCGGTATACCTGCCCGCCAGGTCTATACGCCGCGTTGGGCGCATACCGACGATAACCATGCCTGGGTGGAAGCCTGGGTAAACGGTAAATGGTATTTTCTCGGAGCCTGCGAACCGGAACCGGTCCTCAATTTGGGATGGTTCAACGGACCGGCTTACCGTGGTATGCTGATGCACACGAAAGTATTCGGCAAATACAACGGACCGGAAGAAGTCATGGATGTAACCGATGGTTACACCGAGATCAACGTAATCGACAATTATGCCCCGACAGCCAAAGCGACGATCACCGTTGTGGATGAAAATGGCCGGCCGGCTGCCGGAGCCGATGTTGAATTCAAAATATACAACTATGCCGAGTTCTATTCCGTAGCCAATAAAAAGGCGGATGCCGAAGGGAAAGCTTTCCTTTCGGCCGGTAAAGGCGATATGCTGGTATGGGCGACCAAGGATGGCAAGTTCGGATATAGCAAGGTGTCGTTCGGCAAAGATAATAATGTGACGATTACGCTTGACAAGAAGCCGGGCGACATCGAAACCGTCACGCTCGACGTCATTCCTCCGGTAGACGGCTCCATTGCAGCCTGCGTGACAGACGAACAGAAAGAGGCCAACGCCAAGCGTCTGCACGAAGAAGATGTGATCCGCACTAAATATGTGGGTACTTTCTATACGGAAGAGAAAGCGGAAGCACTTGCCAAAGAATTAGGTATCGACCCGCTGAAAACTGCCGATGTCATGATCGGTAGCCGGGGTAACTGGCGTGAGATCGAGAAGTTCCTTCGTGATACGCCCTCCGACAAGCGCCCGATGGCGATGGATTTGCTGAATGTCATCTCCGCCAAGGACTTGCGTGATACGCCGGCTTCCGTATTGGCGGACCATCTGAACAATGCCCAGGCGGTACAAAGCTCCCTGTTCACCGAATATATCCTCAATCCGCGTGTGGCAAACGAGTTCCTGACACCGTACAGGAAGTTCTTCGCCGCTAACGTCGATCCGATGTTGGTGAAGAAGGCCAAAGCTGATCCGCAATTAATTGTAGACTGGGTGAAGGAAAATATCAGTATCAATGACAGCCTGAATCCGCAACGCATTCCGATTATGCCGATGGGCGTATGGAAATCGCGCGTGGCCGACAAAGGTTCCCGCAACATATTTTTCGTTGCCGTATGTCGTAGCATCGGTATTCCGGCACGTATCGAACCGGTAGCAGGAAAAGTGCAATATGCGAAAGGCCTGAACTGGGTGGATGTGGATTTCGAAGCCGCCGAGCAGACGATTGCCAAGCAAGGCAAGGTCGTCGCTTCTTACCAGCCGATCAAAGCATTGCAGGACCCGAAGTATTACAGCCATTTCACAATTGCGAAAGTGTTGCCGACCGGCAAGTTGCAGACACTTAACTTCGAATCGGGCGATGTGGATATGGGGGGCGGCGACACTTGGAGCGCCTTGTTGAAAAAGCCGCTTTCTATGGATGAGGGCCATTATATGCTGGTAACCGGAACGCGTATGGCGAATGGTAGCGTATTGGCCGAAATATCCTTCTTCAACGTTGAACCGGGTAAGACAAGCAATATCAAACTGGAGATGCGTGAGAGTCAGGATGATGTACAGGTCATCGGCAACTTCAACTCCGAAAACAAGTTCAAACGGGCCGACAATGGCGAGGAAACGAGTCTGTTAGCGACTACCGGCCGCGGCTATTATATCGTCGCTGTCCTCGGAGCCCGCCAGGAACCGACCAACCACGCCATGCGTGACATTGCTGCCGTAAAGAAGGAGCTCGAAGAATGGGGCCGTGGCATGGTCTTGCTGTTCCCCGATGAAAAGGGTTTTCAGAACTTCGACCCGAAAGAGTTCGGAGAGTTGCCAAGTACCATCACATACGGTATAGATATCGACAAGACGATTCAGAAGGAGATCGCCGCAGCCATGAAGTTGCAGAATGTCAACACACTGCCTATCTTCATTATCGCCGACACTTTCAACCGCGTAGTATTCGTTTCACAAGGCTACACGATCGGCTTGGGAGACCAGTTGATGAAGGTGATACATAAGTTGTAATCTCTTCTAAAGAAAAAGAGTGTGTGTCAAAACCGCCTCGTTCTCGCGCTTGACACACACTCTTTTTAATATATAGTAAATTTTAAAAAGCGATTACCGACGGCGGCGTACGCTGCGGACCGGAGCGCTTTTCTGGGCTTTCGGAGCTTTGACTTTGACCTCCTTTTGTTTACTCTCTTTGGCGGCTTCCGTCTTTTTGCCACGGGCGGAGACAGTTGCACTTTTGGTTTTCTTGCCTTTTGTGTCAGCAGCCAACTGAGCTGTATCCGGTTGCAGATAGAGGGACTTCTCGAAGGTGATCAATTGATTCTCGATACGTTCCTGCTCGCGTTTCATCGAATCGGGTGTCGGGCAGTAGGCTTGCAGAGGCTGATTCATCAGGTTCTGCGTCTTGAAGATATCGCCCTGGAACATCCGGCGACGGAAATAATCGTCGAGCGTGAAAGTCATGGCGTTGTTGATGTTGGACGTCATGATATAGGCCGTATTGATATAGGGCCGCAGGTTTTCATAAGGAATCCAGAACATCGGCATGGTGTTCTGTCCCATATCGTCCACGATCGTCAGGATCGGGCAGATCGCCAGTGTCTTGACATCGAATACGGAGTTGTTCTGGTCGAAATACCAGGCTTCTTTTATATAATAGGAGCGGACATCACCGGAAGGAATATCGCTTTCGTTTACGACGAAACTGGCGGGTTCGTTGTCTTTGCCCGGCGTCTCTTCATAGAAGATGCGGCAGCGGTCCAGCATGACTTTCAGGTCGAGCTTGCGGTTGTCGCTGAAATCCTCGTAACCGTCCAGGTATTCATAGGCGGACAGCTTACCCTCGCATACCAGCTGGAAGATGATCGAAAACAGATTCATCTGTCCGTTCATCGGTTGGGTGGGATAGTATAGAGGAGCATTCTGCTCTTTCGTGAGATCGATCTGGCGATAGATGACACGCATCCAGCGGGCGTTGCCGATATTCTGCGTCATCCGTTCGTTCATATCCTGTGCACGGACGGTCAGTTCGGGCATACCGCTCTCTTTCTTATCTTCTTCACGGGCGCCACGGCTCGATACGGGGCCACGGCGTCTCTGCTGTTGTTGCTGGGCGTTACCGGCCTCTTCCTGCGCTTGCATGGGGACGGAGGCGAACAGGGCGATGGCGAGGGTTGCTATGTAATATAAACGTTTCATATATCTTTATACATTACGGGGCGAGCAAACCTCGCCCCTATGTTATGTTAATTGACGATTACTTCGACGGTCGGAATGATACGTTCCTTGTTGTCCGGGCCTAATACCTTCACATGGGTAATGTAGAAGCGTTTGCCCCTTGCCAGGCGGCGGATATAATCTTTCTGACGCTGTGAGAACTGGTTGCCTTGCGTGACTTCCGGAATGATGTTGCCCATCGAATCGTAGAAAGTCAACTCGAAACTCAACACCTTGAACGGCACGTTCAGCAAGTCGTCGTCGATAGCCGCCTGGATACCGTCGGCTTCCACCAAATTCCGTTTAGAGAACTGGCCACCACGGAACTTGCGCATATTGCCGTTCTGGTCCTTATATTCGATAAAAGGCATCGGATCAGGCAGGGCGCGTACGCGGAAAGTCGTTTTCGCCATCTCGACGCTGCGGCCATCCGCCATTTTAGCATGGACGGAAACGATGGCATCTGTTCCGACCGTTGTCGGACGGGCTTCCCATTGGTCTCCTTTGCGGACCAATGTCCCGTTTGTCATGGTCGCCGTCACATTACCGCTCGGTACGCCCGGCACGGCAATACGGATCGGGTTGGCGATTCCGGCATACAACACATTCATCAGCATCGGCGCTACCGTCGCACTCGGTTCTGTCACGAAATATTCGCTTTCGAACTCGCGGCGCATCACGCTGCCGTCACTACCCGGCATTTCGATATATCCTTTGACCGGATAAGTGCCAGGAGTACCGGCGACAGCCGTAAACATGCCGTTTGCATCATAAGGCAGTTCCTTTCCGTTCACATAGACGGTCGGGCGTTTCGTCGAGTCGACAGCCGATAAGACGATATTGGCCTTGTACTGACTGCCACGCATGACGATCTGGCTTTCCGGGATTACCTGTGCCGTGATCTGGTTCACACGATAGTCGCGCATGTCGACGCTGCTCAGCAGGTTCGACAACACTTCACCTTCGGCATAGCGGATATCGCTTTGCAATTTCGTCAGCAAGGTAACAGCCGCCGCCACCGGCATATTCTCGAACAAAGCCTCTTCCCAAGTGCGGGTATTGATACCAGCCTTGTGAGGCGGTGTCGTCGACAGGCTGGCTTCGATGATGCGCGTCTTGGCAGAGTCTTCCACCATCTCGCCCATCAGTGTCCGGTATTTTTCGATGCTCTGGCGCAATTTTTTGCCTTCACCCGAAACGGGAGACAACATCACGCGGGAAGCCGCTTCGAGGTCGTCCTTATGATCGATATTATTGACATCGGCATCCTTACCGTCGGCAATCTGTGCAATACGCACTTTCAGATCCTGCACATAATTGTACAGACTGTCGGAAGCCTGCTTCACCTTTGTCCCCTTTTCGTACCATTCACGTACTTTTTCGGGATTTGTCTGATAATAAGCCTTCAGTTCCTCCGTGACGATCTCATTACGGGTCGAGGTATTATCGATAGAAGTACGCAAGCTGCCTTCCACCAGTTCGAAACCGTCAAGTACCTCCGACGACACGTTGAGTGCCATCATAGCGATGAACACCAGATACATCAGGTTGATCATCTTCTGACGGGGCGAATTGGGATTATTTGCTATTCCTGCCATATTCGATTACTTCATTGGGTTGTTTGTATACGGAGTTTGCTGCTGATATCCGTACGGTTGCTGATAGGCCTGCTGGTAATTCTGCTGCTGTGCGGGCTGCGGTTGCTGCTGTTGGTAAGCAGGCTGCTGCGGCTGTGCAGGTTGCTGATACCCCATATTGACCGTCATGGCCTGTAATAGGCGGCTGTATACCTGGTTCAATTCGGCCAACTGTCGCGTCATCTTTTCCGTCTCGTTACGGAACACGGAACTGTCGACAACGGAGCCGTCATACATTTCGCGAATACGGCTCAAACCACTGTTGATGTGTTCGATCGATTCGATCTGTGAGCTGATACTCTTCAACTGTATCTCGTAGATCGTGTTCAAGCCGGATATGTTGCGGTTCAGCATTTCCATCTGCTGCACGTAACCGCGGGAATTCTGGTTGATGCCATCCGAATTATCCGTAATGCTCTTATACGAGTTCAAGAGCGTGTCGGAAACGTCGGTCAGCGAATGGGTCACCTGGCTGAAACGCTCCATATTCTCGGACATGCCCGAAAGCTGTTCCAAGTATTTCTGCGTCGCTTCCGTCAGCTCCGCCATTTTGGAGATCTGTTCGGCGGCACCACTCAGCTTCTTGATACTGTCGGAAAGGTTTTTCGTATCTTCTTCGCTCACATCCAGGCCGAGACTGCCCAGTCCGGAAGCCTGCTTGCCGCTTAAATTGATTTTCAGCCCGCCAGCGATCTCGTCGTCGGTCGTATTCTCCGGCGAGTTGACCAGATTGGACATAGGCGTATTGGCGAAATCCGGACGGTCGAGCGGATTCTTCGATTTCAATACCGGGAACACTTCTTCCCAGTGATATTCATTGAATGGCTTTTCAAATGCAGAGATAAAGAATACCAATGCCTCTACCGTCATGGCCACAAACAGGATCTGGTTACCATACGGCAAGTGCAACAACTTGAACAAGGCGCCGATAATAACGATGGAGGCACCCCAGCTATAACAGAAATTCAGTACCCGCTTGCCTTTTTCACTGGCGAGGTACATTTCTACTCTGTTTTTATATCTTCTATATTTTCCCATAATATAATGTATATTCGTTAATTAGAGAGGGCGGGCGAACCCCGCCCCTGCGTTATTTTTTACCTTTTGCTCTCGAAAAACCGATTTGTGTGCGGGCGCAACGGAAACCGATGTATGAACGGGTTTCGTTCTGGTATTCGAAGGTGCGCATATCCGAACGGATGAACTGTGCCACATCTTTCCAGGAACCGCCTCGTACGACCTTCTTTTTCATGGCGTACGGGTCTTCTTTCGCGGCATTGTAGCGCAGATCCGGGTTCATGTCGCTCATCTGGCTCGGTCCGGATTCGGAATAGGAGGTAGATGTCCATTCCGCCACATTGCCGGCCATGTCATAGAGGCCGAATTCGTTCGGAGCGAAAGAGCCGACACGCGAAGTAATCAGGTGTCCGTCTTCTGTATAGTTACCTTTGCCCGGCTTGAAGTTGCCTAAGAAGCAACCTTTTCCGCTCACCAGTTCGTCACCGGCCCACGGATATTTGTTTTCGTTCTTGCCTGTACGGGCGGCATATTCCCACTCGCCTTCGGTCGGCAGGCGGAACGGTTCGATGGCCTGTCCGCTGGGGAAGTTCAGAGATTCCTTGAACAGGTTGGTGCGCCATACGCAGAAAGCGGTCGCCTGTTCCCAAGAAACGCCTACCACAGGATAATCGTCATAGCCCGGATGCGAGAAATACATACGCATATAAGGTTCGTTGTAAGCATTATTGAAATCGTTTACCCAGCAACTTTCATCTGGATAGATATTTACGATACGGGTATGAAGGAAATCCCACGGTCCGCTAAGCTGGCGCGTGATGGTCTCGTTCACGATCTCGCCTTCCTCGGTGATGTAGGCCGTATCTTTGGATATCATGATCACTTCGTTGGGATCGACCTGTATATCGGTGTTACGCACGCGGGCTGCCGGGTCCAGGTTGTGTTTGCGAAGGGCAGCCGACGTATAGTCGTACCATTCGTAACGGTAGACCATCTGTTTCGGGTCCAACGTCTTTTCGCCGGTCACCGGATTGACGGTATAGACGCTTTCGATTGCCCGGATCTCGTCTTCATTGGCACGTTTCCAGGGAATCGGGCGGCTCCAATCCAGATGCGGGGTAACCGGTTCGCCGTATCGATCTTCGGTAATCTTAAACAGGTCATTGCCGCCATAAGCCGGGTCGGCCAGACGCTCGCGGATAATGGAATCGCGCACCCAATACACGAATTGGCGGTATTTGGCATTCGTCACCTCTGTCTCGTCCATCCAGAAAGCATCGAAAGAGACACCTTTCGTTTCCGGATTGATTCCCCACAAGGAATCCTTATCAGCGGGTCCCATCTCGAATGAGCCTCTTTTGATCAGAACCATCCCGTAAGGGGCAGGTTCGTTAAATGCAACCGATCGTACCCCCGTCACTTCGCCCCCGCCACCGGAAAGGGTTTTGCCACATGAGGTAAACAGGGTTACTGCCGCAAGTACTAACAATACTTTTTTCATATACTATAATATACGTACACTTTTATGTCTATTCTTTCCTGACTTCGATTTTTTCAACTTCAACTTGTAGCTCACTACCAACTCGTGGCTTCCACTCGTGGCTTTCAAGATGGGTATGGTAGAGATCGGAAAATCATACGCATATCCTACCTGGAAACTCCCGATCTTGGCTCCTAACAACAGGATCAGCGACTCATTCACACGCCAGGAAAAACCTCCGTTAAACATCTTATTATAAAACAGCCGGGCGGTTATGTCCGCTTGAAAAACCTGCATGTCTGTTTTCAGGAATACAGACGGCTGTAATTCATACAACGGATTTCGAAACTGAATATTGTATCCGGCTATCAAATTATATGTACTGGCGAGATACATGGAAGAATAATCGTCCAATGAGATCTCTGTCTTGTTCAAGTGCGTGACGCCTAAACCGGCATAGAGGTTCTTGCGGTGATAGTAAAGCCCGGCATTCATGTCGAAGCCCATTCCGCTTGCCTGTGTTTTTGGAATCGCTTGGTCTTCCTGTTGGTGGAACTGGCTGGTTGGATAAAAGACCTTTTCTCCGTCAAACGACTGGTTTACCATTCCGAACTGCATTCCGATACTGAGTGTGCCGCCAAACAGTTTTTGTTTATAGGCATACTGCAAATTGACATGTGTATTGACGAAAAGCCCAATTCCTTCGGTAAAGACGACCATCCCGACGCCATGATTGGTCTTCCCTATCTTCAGCGGCATATCCGCATTGATGAAGAAGGAAGTCGGCGCCCCGTCGATCCCGACATATTGCAAACGGGACATTGCCAACATATTCAAGTCTCCCGTAACACCCGCATATGCCGGATTATAGTAACCCAGCGCCATAAAATACTGGCTCAACTGCGAGTCGTATTGCGCCCGCGCTCCCGTGAGGCCGGTTACCAAAAGGATAATAAGCAGGAGATATTTGTTCATTCGATTTTGCTATAACAACTATAAAAACAGGCAAATTTACTCGCCTTTATGAAAAAATAAACGAAAAAGAAAGAGATAAATTGTATATCAGGTCATTCTTCTTAAATAAAAAATCTTATATCATTAACAGTTTTTCAGTCCAATCTGCAAGAAATATGGGGAGATTAAGAATCGTACCATCTCGTTTCAGGTTGTTCATGGAAAAACGCAAAGCCAATCCGACAGCGAAACGATCAATGTATATTCCAAGGCTTTTACCACCCAAACGAATACCGGTTTTAACTTCCACAGGAAGTAGTGACATATTGTTTTGTAACAGGAAATCCACCTCTGCGGTCGCTTCGGATGTCCAATATCTCGGCATTGCATCGAAATGCGCAACGAAGGACTGCAACACCATATTTTCCGCCATTGCACCTTTGAACTCAGTATAAAGCGGATTTTCTGTCCAAAGTACATCTGCCGGAAGTTGTGCCATGACACGAAGTAAACCCCCGTCACACAGATAGATTTTAAATGCCGAAAGGTCGTCGTATGCACTCAACGGCAAACCAGGTTTGGAAGAACAGAAGATACGATATATCATTCCTGCGTGCTCTAACCACAATAGCCCATCCTCATATTCTCGTGCTCTCGCTCCTGTTTTGACAAGTTTATAGACAAACTTTCGATTTTCCTTTGCCAACTGAGACGGTATTGAGTTCCAAATAGCAGCAATGCGCGGAATATCCTTTCCTGGGGCATGCTTGGCAAAGTCCAAAGAGTAGGCCATCAGAATCGATTTCTGAATATCTTCAATCTCTTGTATTCCTCGCTTTTCAAGCATAGCAGTAACTGCAGCAGGCATTCCTCCGCAAACCTGATAGCGGCGATATGCCTCTCCGACACGGCCCATGACTATTTCGGGCAATGGGGCTATCTCCGTTAAATTTTCCAGATATTCGTACATTTGTGGCGTATCGGCACGCAGAAATTCCCGGAACGTAACCGGATACATTCGCAAAAATTCTACTTTGCCGACCGGGAACGAATCTCCCTGCGAGAGAGACACTCCTAATAAAGATCCTGCCGCAAGGATATGATATTCGGGAGTTTCTTCGCAGAAATATTTTAAACTGTTCAGAGCCTTGTTGCTCTGCTGGATCTCATCGAAAATAATCAATGTCCGTTCCGGTTCGATAGGATATTCCGTATAGAGCCGGAGAATATCGATTAACCGTCCAGGGCTTTTCGTATTCTCGAACTCTCGGCATAATTCCTCCGATGCATCGAAGTTAAAGTAGGCAACGTAGTCGAAATACTCCTCTCCGAACTTTCGCATGATCCACGTTTTTCCAATCTGACGTGCTCCCTGAATAATGAGCGGTTTACGTTCAGGTCGCTGCTTCCATTTAAGCAAAGCGGCCATTATATCTCTTTTGATCTCCATATTATATTCGCATTTTTCGTTCGTAAATCACATTTTTCCAATATGATTTGTGCAAATATACACATTTATGTAAGATAAAACGTGGAGCAACAGTCCTTTCCTATAAAAACACCAGCGCGACAAACAAATCATACTTGTTTATCGCGCAGTTTCTTAATTTTAATCTATTTAAATGAGATTAATATTCCTCCTCATTGAAGAAATTGTTTTGTCCTTATTTTCAATTAGTTATCTAAATTATATTATTATTTAGACAAACAAACTATGCTATATAAAGAGGTCAAAGGCGATTTAAGAAGAAACTAGACAAACATTTATGCACCATATAATAAGGCCAATAATAGTATCTACAAATACCAACCAGATAACTGAAGATAACATCGTTCTTCTCCACATCCATCATCCCACCAGTTAGCTAACGACAACCTTATAATGGTACCTGCAGGTATTTTATCAACAATGGTTTGATAACCTACAAACTTTAAACGGACATTATCATAAAAATAATAATGTTTACCCCATATTTCTTTATGGTGCAAATCTTTATCTGCAACCCAAAACTGTGTACTAAAAGAAGGAATTTTATTACGATTAATATAATTCTTCGTTCCTTCTAAATGCAAGCATCCTTCAAAAGTTTCTGCAAGTTCTCCATTTGTAAACCTATTTCCTAAATCCTGAGTTTTAACAAATTCTGCAACTCCTTTAAGTCCAACATTTTCTATCAAAGACACTGGAGAAGTTTGCATATCCTCAACATGTGGTATAGGACGAGAATTCCATGCCTTTTCAATCCTTAAATTCCATCGTTCACCAACCATATAAGGTGCATCAGATTTAAGATTTCCACCTTTTTCATTATGAAGACGAATTAACTCACCAGTATCTTCATTAATTCCCCCAACACAAATGCCATTTGCCATTTGCGTTCTAGATACTATTAATACCGTTGCCATACAACACATATTTTTTACAAATTAATAACCTTAGTCTCAAGCTTTTTAGCTAATAATTGAGCTACTAATGAACGATGGCATGCCTCAGCATGTTCTTCTACGCAAAATAGAACAATATTTTGAGCACCGTTATTATTTAATTCATTTATAAAATTATCCATATCAAACTTATCAAGAATCCGTTTATTATATTCAGATACAAAAACATATCCTAATGAAGTTCTTTGCTTTTTTGTTTCATTATTGAGTTTATCTGCATCTTTTTGCTTTTGACGGATTTCTTTCGTAGGAGCCAGCTCTTTTACATATAAATACTTAATTCCCATCTCAATCAACTTATTCTGTAAATAATTACTATTTACATATTTATATTGAGAACCACGAACTCCCCTACGCTGACGGATATCACAAAACAAATCGATCCTACTTTGAGCCAGTTTTCCAAAGAAATTATCCTCAGTAGATCCATAAACACCTATAGTAAAAACATTAATCATCAGTATTCATCTATTTCTAAGTTATAATCTCTATATGATTTTCTTGACCTAAAAAATGGAGGTTCACAACTGCCAAACAAATTACCCTCAGGCAACCATTCCCCCTTAGTCAACTCAGTCATAATTACAGATTGTTTGACAGATTTACCTATTGTTATAATATGAGACATATTTATTTCATGATTAAAATACAACTCTCTACCTATAAGTTTTGAACGATGACATTGAGTTGGATCTGTCTCAGTACACATTATACCAACAATAAAATGTTTATTATTTGCAACAACTAATCTATTCAAACCTTCCTTAAATCTAGGTATTTCCGCCATTTTATGATAATCAAAATAGCCTTCATCATCATAACAACTATCATTCTGAGGCTTACCACCAATTAGATCTCCCATATACCCGTACTTAATTCCCGCTTGGGAAAGCCAATGTTCTATAATGCCACGATTAAAATGAGGAGCCCATTTTGAATAAGGAGAAGTTCTTACGTCAACAAGAAACTGAATAGAGAAACTTTGAAGTTCATCAATAAACTCCTCAACAGTTTTATGCCCATGACCTATAGAGTATAACGTATTGTTTTTAAACAACATAAGCCATATTTATTAATTATATTGTAAAGTTACAATTTTATATCTGAACAACATAACAATTTAAAGAAAAAATATATTTTCACTCATATAAACAAGATTGGGATTATATCTATATCGTTAGGATAACTACAAGAATCTGTAACTATCCTAACGATTTATTGAAATCTACTGTTATATACAACAAGGATTATCTACGAAAAGTTTTCTTTTGAAAATTATGAACTATTCGCATTGCAAACAACAAACATCTCCTACGATATGTCTCTTCCTCCTCATACGGCCTGCAACCATCCCAACGAAGGTCTGAGTCGGAATTACCACCACAGCCTCCGGAAGGAATGGGTATCGATTGCCCACTAATGAGCGCATCAGCTACTGCAAAAATCATATTGCGAACTGAAGGTATAGCCAACTGGCCGAGCAATGTATTCAGCTCTGACTCCAAATTTTCGTTTGTGTCTGAAAGAATTTTATTCTCCCGTCTCAACTGATACAGTTCTCTGTAATCCGCCAAGACATTGCGTTGGGCGGCTTCGACCTGTCGGGCTGCATCATTTCTGTATAGAGATTCTATCTTGCGGACAATCTCGGTGAACTGCTTGGCGATAAGTCTATTCTGTCGTTCAATCCATTTGTCTGTACCAAACAGCGGCACTTTCTCTGTTATTTGTGGTGGTGTGAAATCAACTTTGTGGCTGCGAAATGGCTGTATAACAGAATGGGCTTTCGCCACATCCTTTGTCAATTGCCCAAATTCATGCTCCTTTGCATGGAGTTTATTGGATTTGTCTTCAAGTTTTTCCTGATACTCAGCAATGAGTTTCTGTATGTCCGCCTTCTGCGCATCTTTGGTAAGTTTGCGGATATAGTCTCGCTTGAGCAAATGCTGAACATTGCGCCCTACAATACTATCACCACGTTCCAACCCGTACTTGCTTCCTACCTCTTCATATAGTGAGGTGTGCATTTCCAGAAGAATCCGGACATTCTGAAGACCACTCTCCTTTTCGTAAATACACTTACTCTTTATATTTTTAAGAATACTTATTAGTCAAGTTTTTAGTAAGTTTATTCTTCCGCACCCTGCCGTAGAATGCCCTGAAACGCATAGTGCCATTTCCGCAGAAATGGCACTAATAAGTAAAAAAACGGCCTCCAGAGTACCTGGGGGCCGTTTTTGTCAATTAATATTCCTCCTCGTTAAAGAAATTTATCTATATTGATTATCAGTATATTATGCAATAATCTATAAAATTTGCACAAACAAACCACACCGTCTAAGACGGTTTGAGGCGATGGAATAAGAAGTTAGACAAACAATTAAAGTCCTAATAAAATATCAATCTCATCCACAAAAGTTGAGCTTTTAGCAACGCGACCATTTCCACCCAATTCTTTGTATTTATTATAAATCAACTCATTAATCTCGTTTATTTTTTGTTCAGTAAACACAGATATATCTAAATTTATTACATCCTGTATTCCTATATTAGTCTTATTCAAGATTTTTGCACATAACGCATAAAGCAAATAAAACAATATATCACTCTTTTCTGCCGTTGTCCAATTTGGAAGTTTTCGCAAATAGTTTTGGATCATTTTACCAATCTTTCCAACTTTATAATATACTTCAAGGCTATATTTCTCTGAATACAACTTGCTATAAGTTTCATCATCAGTTAATAATGTTGAAGGACGAGATCTTGCGAAATCAGGCTTTCTTAATAATATGCTAATAAGGCATTGAGCTAAAAAAGAAACACTTATAATTTCACCGCTATTCTTTTTCTGATTCTTATAATAATTCTTCCTTCTATCATAATATAAACCTCGTGACTTACAATACATCTCAATTTGTAAATGTATTGGGTCTGTAACTCTAAGTGATGACTTTGGAATATTAGTTTGATTGTTTGTCGCAAAAATAATATCATCACGCACTTCTTCTGACACAGGCACAATAAATCGCACTAGGATGTTTCGATCTTCTTCAGATAATCTTGTCGGATTTTCCGAAAAATAATTATAGATTTCATGAGAGGTTTGAAGACCATTTACAATTTCAGGATTATCCACTGATAATTTTTTACTTGTCACCAGTGTAATCTTATCTGATAATATAGTAATGCCATTATTTAACCACCAGAAATCTTCATTCTGCTTATTTTTTAAAGTATCAGCAATACATGAATTGACAGAATTATATCCTTGATAATCCCGAACATTTGACTCAAATATTCCCTTTCTTAGTTTTTTAGAAGAATCTGTTATAAATGTGTAATATTGAGATAAATTTATCAAAGCGACATATTCATTTGTCTTTCCCAATGTTATGGCTTGATCTGCTAAGTCAACACATATATTTACATCAGGCTCACTATTATATAATGTGACAAGTTCATTCGCACCAATCAAATCAGCTTTAACTAAAGCATTGGGATATAATTTATTAACAACACATTTAAGTTCTTCCATTTGTGCAACAACATTAGGATGCACATCCACCCCCAATGTTACATAATAATAATGAAAACATACTTTGGGCTGTTTAGTAATCAATTTTGTTATGGCATCTCTAAAAAGCATAAATATCTCACATACTCCTTCACAATATCTGTCTTTGTATTGGTCCACATCATGTGACATATCCAAAAGGTTTTCTGAAATTGTTTTCCATTTCATTATTGCATCCTCTCCAAAACCAGTGGTGTTTTTGGATTGAAAAATAGCAAATTCCAATTGTGCCCCTTTGGGACAAGTTAAATTTACAAGTTGATCAGGAGCAATAATTTCATCATTGAGAAATATATAAGCTGCATCGCATCCACCATCATTCGATCCCCCTATAATGCCGTTTTCAATTTCTTCATTACTAAATTCATAATCTTTCAATACCTGATTGGCTGCAAAAAATTCAAAATATGAATTCTCGTTGTTATACTCACTCGAGTTTTGACACTCTTGTTTAATGATTTCTTTGAGTAATATCTGATTATTGGTCATAATAAATTATTTCTATCAATTAGCGCAAATATATTGAACTAAAATGGCAAATCCTGCCCATATTCCGAACAAGGCTCATTAAGGACTTGAATTTCATTATCTTCAAATAGCTGTGCCTGCTTTTGAAGCTTCTCCAAATACAAAGTGCGTTTTGAGATATCGTTGATTTCTTCTCGGCGGGCCTTACTTAGTTCCAAGAATTCATCATTTTGATCTATGCCAAGGAATCGACGTCCCAATAGACTTGCCGCGATGCCAGTTGTACTGCTACCTGTAAATGGGTCTAAAATCCATGCCCCAGAAAGGGTCGAAGCCTGAACGATACGAGAAAGCACACACAATGGTTTTTGCGTAGGATGCTTCCCGCACGATTTTTCCCATGGAGCAATAGCTGGCAATCGCCACACATCACGCATTTGAGTACCACCATTAATTATTTTCATTAGTTCATAATTAAAATAATGGGGTACTTTTTGCTCTTTACGCGCCCAAAGAATGTATTCAGCCGAGTGAGTGAAATACTTGCGTGACAAATTTGGTGGCGGATTTGTTTTCTCCCATGTAATACAGTTCAATATCTTGAAGTCTAATTCCGTCAAGCATCGGGCTACTGAGAAAATATTATGATAAGTACCACTTATCCAAATCGTTCCATTGCTTTTTAATTTATCCCGACAGGTGGCAATCCATGATTTGTCAAAAAGGTAATCTTCCTCATATCCGTTAGACTTATCCCAAGCACCTTTATTGACAGAAACCATTTTACCGCTTTGAACGCTTATTCCTCCGTTTGATAAATGATATGGCGGATCTGCGAAAATCATATCAAACTTAAAATCAAAAGAATTAAGTAGTTCAATACAATCTCCTTTCAAAAGGGTAAAATCCCTATTTACCGATCTATAGTATGGAGTTAACATCAATGAAATGTTGCTGTTGACACAATTTCAAAAATATTTCTATGTTCCTTTAACCTTTCCAAGAGATTCTTGAACATATAAGCGTCATGTCTATTGGTTTTTTCTTGAACCATTAATAGTTTCGCAATCAATATCAAGAATTTAACACTATATTCACCTTTTCCAGCTAATTTGCTGTATTTCTGGGCTTCATTATTTACTTCAGCCAACAAATTCTCCGGGGACAATAAAAGTTCCTGTTCTTTTTTCGATTTTAAAGGAGCTGTCCGACTCCATTGTTCAAGTAAACTACCTAGCAATAGGTCCGTTTCATGGGGTTCACTATAATGTTTAATCAACATATCTACAGCCCAATGAATATGTTTAGGAGTACGGATGCGACTCCATCTTTCACCTTCTTTCTGACGATATCTTAGCAGAATATCAAAATCAGACAATGTCCCTTTGTATATTCCTAAAATATATGTGCCATTAATTGGAATTACACATAGCGGTTCTTGTCCATTACATGTCATTGAAATATTTTGATTTGGCATAATTCTTACTCCTCATTTTAGTTTTTTAGAAATAATATCGTTCTCAAGATCCGCAATGTTATACAAGTGGTCCAATACATCAAACGTTTCTTTTAGGTTATTCTTTGCACTGCGCCAACCGCAACCATCAGTAAACCAAACAAATTTGAAATATCCCAAATCTTTGGTTTCCATGGTAATAGTTTTGTAACTACGTGCCGTTTCATTTAACTTGGAACCACTGCTTGTATAAAAGTTTGTTT